>OGMJ01001244.1_pt1 | contig 11461 bp, 7 predicted proteins | sample 1573181 | NCBI WGS metagenome assembly OGMJ01 (sample SAMEA2582004, study PRJEB24529) | metagenome | biome: Human gut stool | place: China | collected 2011
ATTATTTGATGATATAACTTATCCCTTTAGTGGGACCTATCCATATAACATTACTAATATCTTGATATAAGCTAACTACATTATTATCAATAAGACTTATAGAATCATATATTTTATTTTTATATGTTGTAAAGGTAATAGATTTTATTTTATATACCAAATAAAATAATACAGAGAATATACATTTAACATTTTATTTGCATTCACACACAACCTACCGACATTATAATTACTATTCTTGGATAAACATCAATAATCATAATTATAATGGAAAATGTAAACGAAGACTTTTTCTTGCCTGAAGATATTCAGACCGAGATTGAAAAGAAAGTAAAAGAGCTGAAAGATTCAGATCCCAAACTAAAACGTGTATTCCCGATTTTTGTGGAAGGAGATGAAGACGAAGGCGAAAAGCCATATTATATCGGTTATTTTAAACAGCCGCCTTTCCCGACATTCAGTAAATATTTGTCTCTCTCCCAAAAGGATCAGGCCGGTGCCATGCGAGAATTGGCAAAAGATTGCTTTGTCGATGGCGATAAAGAACTGATTAAAGATGATTCCTTGTTCATCTATGGCTTGATGCCACACCTGGCTCAAATTATCGAGTTGCGCAAAGGAAAACTCGTAAATTTATCAAAAGCTGGGAAGTAAAAGACGATCAACTTATTCGTCATAGACTGATATTTATCCGTCATTATTTTCCCAGCGTAAACCTTGATGAGTTAAACGATGAAGAATTTGCAATGCTTTCTGAAGATGCCGTATGGCTCCACAGCAAAATGCTCATAACTCAACAAGCAAGTGCACTTGGAATGCTTGCGTAAAGTGTCTTATTACTCGTTTTTTCTACGTAGCCCTTTATCCTCTGTCGGATAAGGGGCTTTTTCAATCTTTCAGGGTACCAAACCGCTATTCTTTAGAAAATCAAAATACAAAAAGATGGCAGAAAATTATATTGTTAATTATCAGATAAACGTTAACTCTAATCCAGCTTTAGAGTCTATACGTAAATTTCAGCAGGCCACAGCTGAAATGGAATCATTAACAAAGCGATTTGATATTGTTGCAAAAAGCATCGGTAAGGTTAATTCAGCATTGGCTTCTATTAAAACTAAGCCTATCAATATACAGATTAACACAAGCGCGGCAGAAGCTAGTTTAGAACGTGTTTTAAAGCAACTAAGCAATATTAAATCACAGGCTAAGACTGCATTAGGTAAACCTTTATATTCAACTTCGGATATAAAGAAATTGAATCAAGCTATTAGTTCTATAAATGGTAAAACGATTGAGCCAAAGGCTAATACAGAAAGAGCAATAAGTAGTCTTGATAAGTTAATACAGAAAATAGAACAGATTAAGTCGAATAGTAAAATAACCATTACAGCCAGTGCCGCTGGCGCATCTAAGAGGGTATCTGGTAGCACAACTAGAAATACGACTTCCACTTCAACACGACAGACTGGAGCAGGACGAAGTACTTATCTGTATCCATCTACTCGGCAAGTATTAGGTCCAACATACGCCAACACAGGTACGAATGTTGCGGGCGAAATGATTAAGGGTATGGGAATTGCCTATGGACTTAGCTCTTTAATGTCTGGGGTAACTTCTGTATTTAGAGATGCTTCTACCTATGATAATATAGCCAAAACGACAAAGAATATCCTCCAGACTCACGATAAGAAAGTGGGATTTGAAGCTAGATTTAATGAAATGAACCAATTAATGCGTCAAGTTGGAGTTGAAACTAAATATACAGCCCCACAAGTTGCATCAGCTGGAAAATTCTTAGCTATGGCAGGATTTAATGTCGATCAAATAAAACATGCCATCCGGCCTATATCAGATATTGCACTTGTAGGTGATACAGACTTGGGAGAAACAGCGGATGTTGTAACAAACATTATGACCGCTTATGAAATCCCAGCAAAACAAATGGATAACACAGCAGACATTCTTACGATGACGTTCACAAAAACGAATACAACATTGTTAGAATTAGCTGAATCATTTAAATATGCTGGTACTGTCGCCCATCAATCAGGGATATATTTTGAAACTGCTTCGGCAGCTTTTGGTGTATTAGGCGATGCCGGTATCAAAGGTTCTCACGCAGGTACTACGTTACGTATGATGCTATTAAATATGATGAACCCTACTAAAAGAGGTCAAGAAGCATGGGACATATTAGGCATCAACACCAAAGATAAAAACGGAAATCTTCGGAATCTCTCTGACATTTTAAGTGATTTACATGAAAAACAGCAAACCATGAGTGCTGGTGATTTCTCAACACTAATCAACAAGATGTTTCGGGTAACAGCGGCTCCAGGCGCACTGGCATTAATAAATAATGTAGCAAAAATGCAAGAAGTAACCGGACTCAATAAAAAGTCTATGGGGCTTGCATCCGACCTTGCTGACGAAAAGAAAAACACCATACAAGGTCTTTGGTATCAGATGACCTCGGCATTTACAGAAACTGGAATGCAAGGGTTTGAACAAATGCAAGGAGTAATCCGAGACTTCCTACAACGCATGATTGAGTTAATGAAATCCACAGAATTTGCAACTGCATTGAGAAATGCAATGGACATGTTTTTGAAAATAGCAAATGTCATTGTTGGTGTGTTTAAAGGCATTATGGCTGTGTGGAACTGGATACCGGATTGGGGCAAGACTGCTTTTAAATGGTTCATTGGAATTCAAATGTCATTAGGCATTGCTGCGAGTAGTGCTAAAAGTATATGGAGCACTGTATTAATGATTAGAGGATTATTAATGGGGTCATGGTTATCCACGGTTATTTCTAAAATAGTTCTATCATTTAAATCCATTAGTAATATATACAAGCATTTTCTTATATTCAGAGCATTTGGCAATAATATTGGCCCTTCTATTGTAAACGCCATGAATACAAAGAGCGTGCCTATTATCACTGGAGGGACATTAGGTAGTGGAAGTGGAATATCAAGTGGGGCTACATTATTAAGTACTATAAATTCTATAGGACGTTTCTTATTAACCAATCCAATTGGTTGGGGAATAATGGCAGCAGGAGCTATCACTTATATAAGTTTAAAAATTTATGACGCATATAAAATAACAGAAGCAGCTCGTCAAGCCAATGAAGCATGGGCACAAAGCTATCGTAATTTAAATATTGATAAGTTGAATCTATCCGATCCAGATGCCTTAATGATTGGAAATATGCGTATTTTCAATAATGAATTGTTAACCCAAAACGAGCGTATTGCTCAATCCGCAGAGTTGTGGCATCGTTACTGGATGGAAAAGAATGGTCCAAAACAAAGTGTAGACGACCAAACCAAATTCTTTGACACAGCCGCAGGTAGAGACCCGGAATTACTAAAACGATTAGAAGCCGCAGACCAATGGACAGGGGTGGATAAAGTCTTCCAGTCATTGTCCAGTGCACTGGGAATGAAACAGACTGTCAAAAAAGGTCTGAACGGCGAAAATTATTATGCGTATGAGTTACATGGCCGTACTTTAAGTGGAACGAATACAAATGTTTTTGCAAGAAACGGAGATATAAGCGAACAAGTGGCTGTCCAAATGATGCTGGCCCAATTAGCAGACCATAATTCTAAAGAGAATATGGCTTTGAGCAAATATCTTTTGCATAACGCTGTGTCTGCTAATAGTTCAGAAGATTTATCAAGAATATTAGATAATGCAGCAGAGCGTTTTATACCTAAGATGAATAGTTGGGATTCTCGATGGGACTGGATTAGCACAGAAACATTCCATGACGAGATGACTGAAGGTGATGTGCATCGTTCACAAGCATATATCCGGCACCTTATGCAAATTATGCAGAAAACAATAAATACATGGAATGATTTTGCTTCTGTGTTAAAAGATGCCGATGCAGGAAAGACTATTGATCCAATGAAGATCCAAACTGTATTGCAAAACCGTTTCGGACTTTTGTTTGATACTAAAGCTGGTCTATTTGGAACTGAAGGATGGTTGAAGTATGTACAGGATATATACAATAACCCCTCTAAATTTGGATTACCTGAAAAATCTAATGTTAAAGAAATTTCCGGTCATATCACAAAAACATTTGATGATATTTTAGCCTTTTACAATGAACTTGATGTTAAATACAAACCACTTTTTGCCCCATTTATAAATAGATCTTCTTTCCAAAATATACTTAAAAATGGGTACGAACTTCCTACGGGCGGTTTTTATGGTCCACAGAAAGAAGGTGATAAAGCGATTTTTGACGGGGCACAGTATATAGCTAAAACAATAGCTCCATACGCTACTCCACAGTGGGTAGATAAAAGTGGGAAAATATATACCCCTAAAAATGCTAAGGATACATTTAAGTGGGACCCTACGACTGGTAACAAAGAGCAAGATTTAGCTTCCAGCCTTCATAATGGAGCCGACCAGTCTCAATATAGAAGTCATAATAATTATAATGCAGCTCCCAAACAACTGATAGTACGAATTGACAGTCTAATGCGCGTGGATCATCAGACAATTGATATGACAGATGATAGACAAGTCGCGGCAATAACAAACGTAAAACAAGAATTAGCAACCGCCTTGTTAGATGTAGTTCAAGATTTTAATGCAAATATGATGTAATATGAAAAGAAAAAATAAAAAGCCCCTCAATGAGCAAAAAGTCATCAAGGGACAAGGGTGGATACTCGGTCCTGAATTATTTACAGACGAACTTTTTATTAAAAAACGATATGTGGCCACAGTGAGGGCATTGGACGATAATGGCTGGGAGAGAATAGATCTTCGTAAAGTCCGCTGATTGTTCATTCTCCTTATCTAAGGACACTAAATTAACTTCCTGTGTAATAAGAGTTTGTTGCCCTTCATATCCACAATTAGGGCATTTGCCCACTGTTAGATTCTGCTGAAGTTTCAGCATTTCATCATTTGTAAGTTTCATAATTGAAATATTTAAAATAAAACGAAGTGCAAATTTACAAGTTTGTTTTTATTAGAATTAAAAATATATGAGTTTTATAAGTTCTTCATTTTCTAATTTAACGATTAATGTTGGTAAAGGGCTGGCAAACACCGGTGTGAATGCCGCCTTTTATGCAGCTAACTATAGAAAAAGAGATGGACAATTGAAATTTATATCCAATAGAGGATATAGTAATGTATTTGTTTATGCAGCCAAAAGAACGATGATGCAGATGACTTTTGCCACCATCAACGATCTTTATCCCAAATATATACGCCAGTTGGACAGAAAGAATGTTACCGCAGCCTATCAGAAGAACCAAGGTCAAGAGCTTCAGAAAATCATAACGAACGGTCAGAAAGCAGATGAAGATACCTTTAATAAACAAGGGGTTGTATTAAAGTATCAGGGCAAACCTGCCAATGAAGGTTTACTCCTTTGGATTAAAAATGAAAGCGGCCAGGTTCAAACGGTTCAATTCAATACTTATTGGGATAAAATAAAGGGATTGAGCAATGAAGCTGCTGCCAGTTCATCACTTAACACTGCTACGGAAGTAAAGGTGCCCGGCGATCCTGTTTTCTTAGACTTAGGTGCTATAGTGCAAGTACAAAGCTCTAACAATCTTGTATTAACCAAGGTACAAGGAAGAGATTATTCACGTAAAGAATTGATTTCAGGAGGCGATATAAATTTTACTGTAACAGGAAAGATTGTTAGCAATTATCCAGATGTATATCCGTATGCAGAAGTTTCCAAATTTATAACATTGATGCAACATAAAGGAGTTATCCAGGTATTTAATCTCATGTTTCAACAGTTCAATGTGACACAAATTCTGATAAAAGACTTCAATATGGGGCAAAATGAAGGCTTTAAGAATGTTCAACCATATAGTTTTACATGTGTTGCCGTTGAACCGGATGACGCGGTTAATGTAGTGCAAGATACCATAAATGGAACAAACCTTGAAATCTCTCAAATGAAAAAACAAGGTTGGGCTAAAGTTCTTCTTGATAAGGTTAAAGCATCTGCTGCTAATCAAGCTGCTCAAATGATTGAATCATTAACTTCTAACACCATTTAAGTATGAAACTTCCAGAAGCAATAATTGTAGATGGTAAAGAATGCCTTGATGTATTGTGCTGTAAAATCCTAATATGGGAAGCTAATAGTGACGTTATAGAAATTAACGATCCAGATGAAAATAAATGCCTTGTTATTCGGGAATGTGAAAGTATTGAGATAAACGATACTTATAAGAAACTTATTAATTCAGCTTCTGTCAGATTCCCAAGAGGAACCGTAATTAAACGCACTATAACTTCCGAGAACATAGAAAAAGAAGGTGCAACTACTGTTTATACAGAGCGTTTAATAGACGGTACAGTTGTAGAAAAGCGAAAAGGATATTCGACAGCCCAGCCGACTGATTTTAAGGTAGGACAACGTATCCGGATATATTTAGGCTATTATAAAGATAGAGGAAAGGTCTTCAAAAATGCGACCGAGAGACTTCAGGCAATGGAGAAAGAGGCATTTGTCAAGAACGTTCCCGATTTTGACGGTTATATCGTAAAATGCAGTGTAAGCACACCTATTGAAATCAAATGTGAGAATCTGGCAAGTGGGCTAAAACGAAAAAATGTCGTTAAATTAGGCCCAATGACTGTTACAGTAAACGATTTGTTGAAAGAGGGAGGAAAATACGATTTATTAAAAGGAACAGGGTTAAAATTGCATCCCAAAACAGCAGAAAGGGACATTAATATTGGCAAGATCCAGTTAACAGAAGATTTGACAGTTGCGGATGTATTAACAGAATGGAATAAATACGGGCTATATAGTTTTATTAGGAAAGATACAGATGGAACTCCTTATGTTATGGTAGGGCATACTTATTTATCAGGAAATGTTGCCAGCTCTATTTTAAATACAGATGGAAGTTCTGATACTCCTCAAATACAGTTTGATTATCATGTAGCCCAAGACAATTTAACTTTAATGAATTGTGATCCGCGATATTTAGCAGTCTCCGCTGAAGGATTCAAGTTTGAGGGTAACAAACAAATCAAGTATAATGTAACAGTTCGTTTAAATCCAGAATGGACCGGACAAAATGATACAGAACATAAGAAATTCCAAATTCTGAATGAAACAAAACTTAGTAAGAAATCCCTAAAACTTGGAGCTATCCCCAAATCAAAGACTAAGGATAGAGTAAACCTAAGTGCGTACAACGTTATCCCTTATGTATCATCAAAAATTGGCATTAGCGAGGACGAATTAATAAAAGAAGCCGAAGCCTTTTTTGAAGGATATAATAGAAATGGCGTTGAAGGTAGTATTACTATCTTCGGAGATTTACACAGAACTAATTTAGGCATGAGGCATTTGGAATCTGGAATGAAAGTCGTTTTACTTGATAAACGCGAACCTGAAAAACAAGGTTGGTATCTTATTGAAGAAATCAACACAAAATTTGGTGTTAACGGTTTTAGGCAGACTTTAAAACTCCCCTACTGTATTGCCAAACCAGAAAAAGAATAAAACTATGGCAGATAAAATTACAAGCGATTTAAGCGCAAACAGTGCTATTTATGATGCTATACGACAAATTGCATTTCATAAATTGGTAAACCCGCGAAACAACGTTATAAAAAACACAGCCAAAATATCAGGTTTTGTTGTTAAAATACATACAGATGGAGAACTGTGCGGAACTGTTGATGTACAAGAATATACTCATACACTTACAGACAAACAGGCTATTGATGACGGGCTTCCAGTTGGTTTACATGAAGGCGTATATCTTTCAGCTATTCAAAATAATGAAAATGGTTTAGTGGTTATCCCCTATCTTTATTCGGATGTCGTAATAACAACAGACCCTGAAACATTACGCGAATATGTTATTCAATACTCTCATGCAGACACAATACAAGTAGACGCGCATAACAAAGTAATTATTGGAGCAACAGAAACAAAAGAATGGGAAGATTCAGAGGATACTCCAGATGTAGATGAATTGGAAAAGACAGGTGTTCATGCTCACACGACTTATACCCCTGTTTCGATATTGTCGGAAGTTGCTAAAGGAGAAGGAGAAAGTGATAAAAGTATATTCAAAATAACCGCTGATGATATTTTATCCCAACATGATAAAAGTCAAATACTTCTTGATGCCCAACAAATTTTGGCAAAATATAATGCAAAAGAAATTATAATCAAAGAAGATGGAGTGTATTTGGGTAGCGGTAGTGCCAATGAACCAGCAGTACTTGGAAATCAATTAGCAACTTTATTGGTTGACTGGCTAGGAGCATTATCTCAAATGATGACCCCAACTATGATGGGACCTCAACCTCCAGCTAATTTGGCAAAGTTTGTATCCCTTCAAGCAAAAGTTAACTCCTATAAAGCATCTATATCAGGATTTTTATCAAAAACCGTAAAAGTGGCAGAATAATGGCAAAGTTAAATGAAGGTATATCACAAATTAAGAAAGGTAGTGCATTGGAAACAATGTACAATCGACTCTTAACAGGGATGGAACAAGCTTCACACGAAACACTTCCAGATTTTACAGGTTCGGATTATGTGGATGGTTATGTCGTGAATGAAGAAAAAATCAATCTTGAAATACATGAATATGAAAATATAACCAGAAAGAACTCTGCATATCTATTAGCAAATACTATTATAAGTAGTTTAAGCAGTGAAGAAGGCGGTGGAAGTGGCACCGGTGGGTCTGTTTCCATAAATGGTGACTCAATGGCCGGTTTATTAAAAGCATTGTATGGTTTTACAGCCGGATACAATGGAATAAAAATATTGGATGTTTACCAAACGTCCGAAAGTAATCCACAAGAGCGAAAAAATATAGTTTCTATTAATGGTGAATTGCATCTCCCCACACATGGATTATACATTAACGGTTGTAATGTTATAAGTTATGATAATGATATAATCGCATTAAACGGCGATGTTATTTGTAGTGGATATATTAGACTTGGAGATTTAGAAATATCCAAGGATGGCATTAGCTATCAAGGAAACGAGTTTTATCATTCTGGGAATTCAAATAAAGAAGATGTAAGCTGGACCATGAAAGATGGAACGGTTGCCGGAAACTTGTCTGTAAAAGGTACAAGCACATTCCAATCCGGCATTACCGCTTTGTATGGTGTAGATTTGGGATTTGATAATACAAGTGTATTAGCTATTTCGGCCAAACGGTTAGCTCAATTAACAGGGGATTTGAATATTATAACAGGGGGCATACAATTTGATGGTGATTACATTATTCATGCCAAGAATAATAATGTTATCTCATTTTCTGCGTCTAACAAAATATTAAATCTGGGAGACGATAATACCAAACAAATTAACCTGCAAACCAGTATTTATGATGATGATGGTGAATATGAAATGATTTCAAAATTTGGTTCTGCATATTTCCCAGAATCATTTAAGGCAGGGCACAATTTAGGGAATATATTGATTGAAACATATAAAAAATCATCTGAAGATTCTGGTGTAATATTCAGGCGTTATATTAGATTAAAATCAGAAGATGGACCAGGATTTTACAGTGATGGTGATAGCGTATTTTTTGAAGCTCCATTTAAATATAATAAAGTAGCTGATGATGATACAGTACAAATCTCTGAAATAATAAAATCATCATTTGGCTATGTAGAATCGTTAAGTTTATATGCCCCATTAAATCGCAAATCATCCAGCTTGATGTTTTCTACAGATGCTGATTTTTTTGTTTTTGACAAACCAATTGAAGGAAAAAAATCAATTGGAATAGCAGATTCTAAAACCCGTCTCCTCCCCAACGAGCTATTCTTTGATGATTCAATCTATTGGTTGGCTTTAGATAATGGAGTTAAGCACTATGGTAATGCCTATTTTGTCAACGACATAGGTTCTGTCACTTTTTCCAGTGGTTTTGCCGGAAATGGCTGGGGTATCATTCAAAACAAATTGACCGGCAACATCAGTGCAACATTTGATGATCTGACAATTCGTAAAAAAATGAGAATATATGAATTGGAAGTGCAAAAGCAATCAGTGACTAACGGGTCTTGGTGGGTCAGCGATGCCTGTTCTGGAGACTTAGTAGAAGAAATATCATAATGTCTGTATATAAATACAAGAAATATAAAATTTCTCTCCAGTCCGATTCTAAAAAGACACAAGGATTACGGACTGGGGATATAGTTAGAAGACAATATTTTGATGGAAAGAATCTTATTTATTCGTTAATGTGTGTATTGGATTATGGAATAGATAAGACTGTAGATCCTAATACAAATGATATTGTCGAAAAACAGTATTTCATCGGAGCGCTGTTAGAAGGCGATGTGCCCAAAACAGAAGAAATCTTAGACTTTGCCAGAATTACCAATCTGTTTGATATAAATAGATCTGGAGCCATATATTTAACTGGGTCTGACGATAATGCCCCATATATGGATGTGATTGACGGTATTGGACGTAATGAGAGTTTGTGTTGGCCTTTAAATATTGCAACTCCTGATTATGAAGATTCCGAATCACAATATATAGTACGAGGAACAGAAGCAGTAACCACTGATTACATATTATCAGAAGCGGACAATAATCGCATTTGTCATTTTAAAAGAAATGACGCTATATATTACGGTTTCATTGGTCTGCAACAAGATTTCTACAAATATGTTCAAAACCCCAACCGCGTTCTTATCTCATATAAGGTCAAAGCCAATAAAGCTGTCAATTGCAAAGTTTCATTAGAATACCAAGATGGAACAAGAACAGATGGAGAAGAAACTACTTCTATTACAACAGATTGGCAATATAAGTTGCACACAATAACTGTCGATTATTCCGGACGTTATTTGCGAACAGTAAAACTGGATTTAAGTGAGATGTCTCCTTCAGATGAAGTTTGGGTGTCGGATTTCAATATCATCTTACTGTCTAGTGTTGCCAACTTCGGCGATGCCAGTAAAATACGTGTCGGCAAATTGAATGGAATAATAGATCCGGTATTTGGTCAATTAGAAGGATATGGAGGTTACTTACAGAAACTTTTTGCTTCAAAATCTGCTCATATTTCTGGAACATTAACTGCTGGTGATGAGAATGGTTTTGCTGCAACCTTTTATGCCGGAAAAATCCATAGGAATGTATTCGTTAATTCTTTAGATGTTAATTTTACATCTGCAATTACTATTGACACTCAAATAGAAAACCCTACTGGAATCGGCAATGTATATAGTGCCTCTAAAATCATAAGCATGATAGCCCAATCTGAAGAGTGGTTCGCGCAACATATCGGGAAAAAATATACATTCTCTTTTTGGATATATGCTGGGCAGGCATGTCAATTATCTATTTTACAAAATGATAAAGCAATAGGGACCGTTCAAATACCTATTGCTGACACGAATATATGGTCTCGTAAAAAGGTAACATTTGAATTACAAGCTC
>OGMJ01001249.1_pt1 | contig 11425 bp, 6 predicted proteins | sample 1573181 | NCBI WGS metagenome assembly OGMJ01 (sample SAMEA2582004, study PRJEB24529) | metagenome | biome: Human gut stool | place: China | collected 2011
AAATATTAGGAATGGACAAAATAATAGGATTGGGCAACGCCCTGGTAGACGTACTCGCAACCCTGAAGGATGATACTCTTTTGGATGAAATGGGTTTACCCAAAGGAAGCATGCAGCTCATCGATGACGCTAAGTTACAGCAGATTAACACAAAATTTTCACAGATGAAAACCCACTTGGCAACAGGCGGATCGGCAGGAAATGCCATCCTCGGACTGGCTTGTTTGGGTGCTGGAACAGGGTTTATCGGAAAAGTGGGAAATGATAATTATGGAGAATTTTTTCGTGAAAATCTGCAGAAAAATAAGATTGAAGACAAATTATTGACCTCGGACCGACTACCTTCCGGTGTGGCATCCACTTTTATTTCACCGGATGGAGAGCGCACTTTCGGAACCTATCTGGGAGCAGCGGCTTCTTTGAGAGCAGAGGAACTGACCTTGGATATGTTTAAAGGTTACGCGTACCTATTTATAGAAGGCTATCTCGTTCAGGACCATGAAATGATTCTTCATGCCATTGAACTGGCAAAAGAAGCAGGTTTGCAGATTTGTCTGGATATGGCTAGTTATAATATTGTGGCCAATGATCTGGAGTTCTTCTCTTTATTAATAAACAAATATGTCGACATCGTCTTTGCAAACGAAGAAGAAGCGAAAGCCTTTACCGGCAAGGAACCGGAGGAAGCTTTGGGAGTGATTGCCAAGAAATGCAGTATTGCTATTGTAAAAGTCGGAGCAAGCGGTTCTTATATCCGCAAAGGAACAGAGGAAATAAAGGTTTCGGCCATTCCGGTTCAGAAAGTGGTGGATACTACCGGTGCAGGTGACTATTTCGCTTCCGGATTCTTATATGGATTGACCTGTGGATACTCGTTGGATAAATGTGCAAAAATAGGTTCTATTCTCTCGGGAAATGTTATTCAGGTAATCGGAACAACGATGCCACAGGAACGCTGGGATGAAATTAAGTTAAATATTAACAGGATTCTGGCAGAATAACAAAGGATTAAGCTACTTTTACGACTCATTTAGATTAAAAAGAGGTATGAAAAAATTGCTGAACAGGCGAATAGCTATTGTTGCAGTAGCGGTGATAGCCACAGTTGCTTTCTTTAGTTTCAAGAGTGGGGACGACCGTAATTTCCAGATTGCAAAGAATCTGGATATATTTAATGCGATTGTGAAAGAACTGGATATGTTCTATGTAGATACCATTGATCCGAATAAAACGATTCGGGAAGGAATCGATAATATGCTTTATACGCTGGATCCTTATACGGAATATTTCCCGGAAGAAGATCAGAGTGAACTGGAGCAGATGATTAAAGGATCATTTGGTGGGATGGGTTCTTACATTGCTTATAATACGAAACTAAAACGTTCGATGATTTCTGAACCTTTTGAGGGAACGCCTGCTGCAAAAGCCGGTCTGAAAGCGGGAGATATACTGATGGAGATTGACGGACAGGATCTTGCCGGTAAGAATAATGCGGAAGTCAGCCAGATGTTGCGCGGACAGGCGGGTACCAGCTTTAAGTTGAAGATTGAGCGTCCGAATGTGAAAGGCGGACGTACGCCGATGGAGTTCACAATTGTGCGTGAATCTATTCAGAATCCGGCAATACCTTATACTGCCGTATTGGATAATAATGTAGGTTACATTAGCCTTAGCACTTTTTCCGGCAACCCTTCCAAAGAGTTTAAGAAAGCATTTCTGGATTTGAAGAAACAGGGAGCTACTTCGTTGGTGATAGACCTCCGTAGTAATGGCGGTGGATTGCTGGATGAAGCAGTAGAAATTGCGAATTATTTCTTGCCGCGTGGAAAGGTGATTGTAACGACCAAAGGGAAAATCAAACAAGCTAGTAACACTTATAAGACATTGCGCGAGCCGTTGGACTTGGATATTCCGATTGCGGTATTGGTAAATAGTGGAACCGCTTCTGCTTCCGAAATCTTATCAGGTTCTCTGCAGGATCTCGACCGTGCCGTTATCGTTGGTAACCGTACCTTCGGAAAAGGACTGGTACAGGTTCCCCGCTCTTTGCCTTATGGCGGAACGATGAAAGTGACTACCTCCAAATATTATATTCCGAGCGGCCGTTGCGTGCAGGCTATTGATTACAAACATCGCAATGAAGACGGAAGTGTTGGCACTATTCCCGACAGTTTAACTAAGGTATTCTATACGGCTGCCGGACGTGAAGTACGCGATGGAGGTGGTGTAATGCCGGATATTGTTATCAAACAGGAGAAATTACCGAATATCCTCTTCTATTTGGTACGTGATAATCTGATTTTTGATTATGCAACTCAGTATTGTTTGAAACATCCTACCATCGTTGCTCCGGAGAAGTTTGAGGTGACAGATGCTGATTATAATGATTTTAAAGCGTTGGTGAAGAAAGCCGACTTCAAATATGACCAGCAAAGCGAGAAAATTCTGAAAACGTTGAAAGAAGCTGCCGAGTTTGAAGGGTATATGGATGATGCTTCAGAGGAGTTCAAAGCACTTGAAAAGAAGTTGAACCATGATCTTGATCGCGACTTGGATTATTTCTCATCTGATATAAAGAAGATGATTGCTACTGAAATTATCAAGCGTTACTATTATCAACGTGGTAATATAATCCAGCAGTTGAAGGATGATGACGGTTTGAAAGAAGCGATGAAAATACTGAATGATCCGGTGAAATACAAAGAAATGCTTAGTGCTCCGGCTGCTAAGAAATAAAGAAATATTTTTCAAATATAGATAAACGGAAAACGCGGCTTTGTCATCGACAGGCCGCGTTTTCTGTATCTAATTGTAAATAGTCATATAAGTGTCATCCTCGGATACAGGTATTTGTAACCTCGACGGCACATTTATTGGCGAATCAAAGGGAGAGTGAAATAGAACCTGCTTCCCTGCCCCTCCTGGGAGCGCAGCCAGATACGTCCTCCCATTTTTTCTACTAACATTCTGCAAAGAGTCAGCCCCAATCCGGTTCCCTGAACAAAATCGTTGACTTTTCCAAAGCGGCGGAAAATAGTGGCAACTCTTTCTGCCGGAATACCGATGCCGCTATCTTTCACGTAGAACTCTACAAATTCCTCTTTTTCCTGATACCCGAAATGAATTTCTCCTTTGGGGGTAAACTTCGTGGCGTTACTAAGCAAGTTACTTATAATTTGTATAATACGATTCCAGTCACCGGAGGCATACATGTCCGCATCTACATCATCTAAAATAAGTTTGACTCCGTTTTGCGTCTTATGGCAAAACTGTTGCTTCAGTTGCAGACAGATATCTGTTAACTTGACCGGACGGATGTTGAATTTTAAAGAGTCGGCCTCCAGTGAGGACAGATCCAGAATATCGTTGAATAGATTCAGTAACATTTCCGAATTTCGTTCGATGATTTCCGCATATTGATTCTTCTCTTCCGTAGATGTTGCGAAAGTGATTAGTTTGGAGAATCCTACAATGGCATTGAGCGGGGTACGTATTTCATGACTCATGTTTGCCAGAAAAGCAGATTTCAATCGGTCCGACTCTTCCGCTTTGATTCTGGCAGCCTTTAGTTCTTTCTGTTGTTGGGCATTCGTCTGTTCCGCCTCCCATTGTTGGGATATATCACGGCACATACACAACAGATACTTTTTATCCAAAGGAAAGATACGGTTTTCGTAGTGATGTAAAACACCGTCTAGCATTAATTCATGCCTGGCTGTGGAGCTTTCTCCTGTGAGAATCACCTTATCCATATTCTTGCGGACACTTTCATAAGCCTCTTTGGGCAGAATGTCTTTTACGTTAGTGGTAGTGATATTGTTGGGGCTGATACCTTCTACGTGATTAGTTGCCGGAGAAGAAGCAAGCTCTATGATATTGGCGTCATGGTCGAAGACGGTGAGCATGTCAGGAAGAGCATCCAGTATCCGGGTACTATATTTATCACGAAAACGTTCTTTGGAAGGAGAGGAAGAATCAGAAGAAGAATGAGAGGAAAGAAAATCTATTTTCTTCTCTAATTGTTCGATTATTTCCAAAAGATCTTCCTTTGTTTTGTTTTCGTAATTTCTCATAGAAGATTCGTTATTATTCATTAGAATGTTGTAGAAGTTGTTTTATGTGTTGCAAATATAAAACAATATTCCGAGATGCTGACAGCCTCCCTAGTTATTATAATATAAAAAAAACGGATAGCTTTTGCCCTACTAATCAGAATGTTCTATCTTTGCATCCATTATATATAAATGATTTACAATATGTCTACAGAATTATTCTCTACTCTGCCTTATAAAGTGGCAGATATTACACTTGCTGATTTCGGACGCAAGGAAATCGATTTGGCAGAAAAAGAAATGCCCGGCCTGATGGCTCTTCGCGAAAAGTATGGAGAATCCAAACCGTTAAAAGGTGCCCGCATTATGGGATCGTTGCACATGACCATTCAGACGGCTGTGCTGATTGAAACGTTAGTGGCTTTAGGAGCTGAAGTACGTTGGTGCTCTTGTAATATATATTCAACGCAGGATCATGCTGCTGCTGCGATAGCTGCTGCCGGTGTACCGGTATTTGCATGGAAGGGCGAGACTCTTGCCGATTATTGGTGGTGCACGTTGCAGGCATTGAGCTTTGACGGCGGTAAGGGACCGAATGTGATTGTAGATGATGGCGGTGACGCTACGATGATGATTCACGTAGGTTATGATGCAGAGAATAATGCTGCCGTATTGGATAAAGAAGTACATGCAGAGGACGAAATAGAACTGAATGCAATCTTGAAGAAAGTGTTGGCGGAAGACAGTACTCGCTGGCATCGTGTAGCGGAAGAAATGCGTGGCGTGTCTGAAGAAACTACGACAGGCGTACACCGTTTGTATCAGATGCAGGAAGAAGGCAAACTGTTGTTCCCGGCATTCAATGTGAATGATTCGGTCACAAAATCTAAGTTTGACAACCTGTATGGCTGCCGCGAATCGCTGGCTGACGGTATCAAGCGTGCAACGGATGTGATGATTGCCGGAAAAGTGGTGGTAGTATGTGGTTATGGTGATGTGGGTAAAGGCTGTTCTCATTCTATGCGTTCTTACGGAGCGCGGGTACTCGTGACGGAAGTAGATCCGATCTGTGCATTGCAGGCTGCCATGGAAGGCTTTGAAGTGGTGACTATGGAAGAAGCTTGCATGGAAGGCAATATTTTTGTGACTACTACAGGTAATATCGATATTATCCGTATCGACCACATGGAGAAAATGAAAGACCAGGCTATCGTTTGCAACATCGGCCATTTCGATAATGAAATTCAGGTAGATGCCTTGAAACATTATCCGGGCATCAAATGTGTGAACATCAAACCACAAGTAGACCGTTATTATTTCCCGGATGGTCACAGCATCATTCTGCTTGCTGACGGTCGTTTGGTAAATCTGGGATGTGCAACCGGTCATCCGTCATTTGTGATGAGTAATTCATTTACTAATCAGACATTGGCGCAGATAGAACTGTTCAACAAGAAATATGATATCAATGTATATCGCTTGCCGAAGCATCTGGACGAAGAAGTTGCCCGCCTGCATCTTGAAAAGATCGGCGTGAAATTGACCAAGTTGACTCCTGAACAGGCTGCCTATATTGGTGTGTCAGTGGACGGACCTTATAAAGCAGATCATTATAGATACTAATTAGATTTACGATTTGACGATTTACTATTTACGATTGATAAATGTGGGAGATCGGTATTCTACCGTTATCAATTGTAAATATTGGATTGTCAGATCGTAATTTATTTTATATTCAAACTTCAATCGTAAATAGTAAATCGTGTCATCGTAAATGAAAAAGTTTCTTCCTGACTTAATAGCCATTCTGGCTTTTATCATTCTTTCTTTCGCCTATTTTTTTCCGGCTGATATCGAAGGTCGTATCTTGTTTCAGCATGACACGGCTGCCGGAGTCGGTGCAGGACAAGAATCGAAAGAGTATCTCGAGCGTACCGGAGAACGTACGCGCTGGACAAACTCGATTTTTGGAGGTATGCCTACTTATCAGATGTCTCCGAGTTACGACTCGACAACGTCCCTGAAAGGGGTGGAGAAGGTTTATCGCCTCTTTCTCCCGGATTATGTAGTGCTGACTTTTATCATGATGCTGGGATTCTATATCCTCTTGCGGGCGTTTGGAATATCGGCCTGGCTGGCAGGATTAGGCGGAGTGATATGGGCATTCTCTTCCTATTTCTTCATTCTGATACCGGCAGGGCATATCTGGAAGTTTGTGACATTGGCTTATATACCACCTACGATTGCAGGTGTCGTTCTGGCTTACCGGAAGAAATACCTGTTGGGCGGAATCGTTACGGCCCTGTTCATCGCCCTTCAGATTCAGTCGAATCACATTCAGATGAGCTATTATTTCATGTTTGTGATTTTGTTTTTTGTAGGAGCTTACTTTGAAGATGCTTATAAAAAGAAAGAACTGCCCCATTTCTTCAAGGCCAGCGCAATTTTGGCATTGGCTGCCGTGGTAGGAGTTTGTATCAATATCTCCAATCTGTATCATACTTATGAATATAGTAAGGAGACGATGCGCGGCAAGAGCGAATTGAAGCAGGAGGGAGCTGCTGCCAGTCAGACTAGTAGCGGATTGGATCGTGATTATATAACCAACTGGAGTTATGGTATCGGCGAGACATTGACGTTGCTGGTTCCGAACGTAAAGGGAGGAGGATCAGGGGCTACGATGTCGCAAAGCGAAGTTGCTATGGCAAAGGCCAATCCAATGTATAACGGTATTTACTCACAGTTACCTCAATATTTCGGTGCGCAGCCGTGGACAGCCGGTCCGGTATATGTGGGGGCATTTGTGATGTTCCTCTTTGTATTGGGGTGCTTTATAGTGAAAGGTCCTCTTAAATGGGCGCTGCTGGGAGCTACTATCTTCTCGATTCTGCTTTCATGGGGAAAGAATTTCATGGGGCTGACGGACTTCTTTATCGATTATGTCCCGATGTATAATAAGTTCCGCGCTGTATCTTCTATTCTGGTAATAGCTGAATTTACAATACCTTTGTTGGCGATTTTTGCCTTGAAAGAGATTTTGAGTAAACCGGATATGCTGAAACAGGAAAAGAACTGCAGAGGAGTGATTGCTGCGTTGGTACTAACTGCCGGTGTGGCACTCATTTTAGCTGTCGCCCCGGGCACTTTCTTCTCCAGCTTTATAACGACACAGGAGATGACTGCTTTGAAACAAGCACTTCCTGCCGAACATTTGGCTCCGTTTGTGGCCAATCTGACTGAAATGCGCGAAGCCATTATTGCTTCGGATGCATGGCGCAGCTTCTTTATTATTATGATAGGTACGGCAGTTCTTTGGTTATATGGCATGGGCAAGCTGAAAGCGAAGGTGACGATTCTGGCATTGGCTGTCCTCTGTCTGGCAGATATGTGGAGTGTGAACAAACGTTATTTGTATGATGAACAATTTGTGGAGAAGGTGCAGCAGGATAATTCCTTTAAACCGACCGAAACGGATAAGGCAATATTGGCCGATAAAACGTTGGATTTCCGGGTACTGAACCTAGCCGGCAATACGTTTAATGAAAATACGACTTCTTATTGGCATAAGAGCATCGGTGGATATCATGCCGCCAAGTTGCGCCGCTATCAGGAAATGATAGAGGAGCATATCAGCACCGAGATGAATGGCGTGTTCAAGGCTGTTTCGGAGGCGGGAGGCGATATGCAGAAGGTGGCTCCGTCCGGTTTTCCTGTGTTGAATATGCTGAATACCCGTTACTTTATTTTTCCGCTGCAAGGTGGAAAGACTGTCCCGATACAGAATCCTTATACGCTGGGCAATGCTTGGTTTGTAAACGAGGTGCAGTATGTGGATAATGCCAATGAAGAGATAGATGCTTTGCATCGGATAGATCCGGCAAAAACGGCTGTCGTAGATAAAAAATTCAGTGCGGAGGTAAAATCGGCGGCTGAAACAGATACACTGGGTACAATCAAACTGACTGCGTACGAACCTAATGACTTGAAATATGAGGTTAATTCGAAGACAGGAGGAACAGTGGTTTTCTCGGAAATTTACTATCCTGGTTGGCAGGCATATATTGATGGTGTGGAAGCACCGCACGGAAGAGCGGATTATATTCTTCGGGCGATGAATGTGCCGGCCGGAAAGCATGTAGTGGAATTTAAGTTCGATCCGAAATCGCTGCATGTTACGGAAACGGTGGCTTTTGTGGCGTTGGGTGTATTGACCTGTGTGCTGGTCTTGTTCTTATTCTTGCAGGTCAGAAGAGCCCGTAGGAAAATTGATTAAGGCCCGTCGTAAGCCAGACTCCGGATTATTTGTAAAGCAGGCGCAGAACGAACCATAAGTGGTGTATCACTGTGCTTGCCCATCCATAGTGACGGCTCATAATACGGAAGCGTTCTTTCAAGGAGGCTTTATGGTTACGGGTGGTCATTCCTTCATTCAGGTAATCAATAAGAGTAAGATGGGTGTTATGGAGCACATCCGCTTTCTTCATGATACGGATACACCAGTCAAAATCTGCCGAGAACCGATATCTCAGGTCATATGGTTCCACCAGATCACGGCGGGCGAAAAAGGCTTGATGGCAGACTAGCATTCCTTGCTTGAAGCTTTTCCAGGTAAGCGTTGCGGGTGCGGACAGGCGGCGCATATATAAAAAATGCCCTTGACTGTCCACAATTTCTGTTTCTCCATATAGCACTCCCGGCAGGGCTGTTCCATTGATGGAATGTACCATTTGCAGCAAAGTATCATCCTCGTGCAGGCCGTCACCGGCATTCAAGAAACAAAGATAATCTCCGGTTGCCAATTTTATTCCTTTGTTCATGGCATCGTATAAACCTTGGTCGGGTTCACTGATAACAGTGGTGATATGTTCCTGGTATTTGTGAATGATATCCAGTGTTTCATCTGTTGATCCCCCATCTACAATAATATACTCCAGATTCTTATAAGTTTGTGTAACAATACTTTGTATAGTATCCTCCAATACTTTTGCGGCGTTGTAGGTGACAGTAATAATAGAAAACTTGGGATGAGGATGATGGTTATGCATGATTCCCTGTAATCTTGTTATAGATTTCAACATATTTCTTGGCGATGGTACTTTCCGAATAGCTGGATACTGCCTTACGGCAGGCTTCTTCGCTCAGACTTTCATATTCTCCTTCGGTCAATGCCCAGTGAATTCCGTTTGCCAGATCCTTGGAAGACTGATATTCGGCAACATAGCCGTTGTGCAGGTGGTCAATCATTTGTGGAATACCTCCTACATTGAACCCTATGCACGGAATACCACAGGCCATTGCCTCTACGATGGTATTGGGTAGGTTGTCTTGTAAAGAAGGTGTGACGTATAAGTCGACTGCGTTGTAAATATCTACCAGTTCCTTCTCGTTGCTGACATAATTCATCGGATAGATAGGGAAAGGAAACAGGGAAGCGTATTGTTCGGCTTGGTTGCCAAAAACCACTACACCTAACTCTTTACTAAAATCAGGATACGAGGAAGCTATTTGTTTGCAAGCTGATACCAAATAGTCTATTCCTTTTCTCTTGTCTGTAATTTTTACGGAGCCGAAAAGCAATAACTTCTTGTCTTGCGGGAGGTGGCATTTTTCTCTGGCCTGTTTTTTATCACGAGGTTTGAACAGGTTGGTGTTGATTGCATTGGGAATATTGGTAATGGTCTGACCTTTAATCAGATCACTTTTCTTAGCCAATGATTCTAACCAGCGGCTACAAGCTACAAAGGTGATTTGTGCTCCTTCAAACAGTTTTTTCTTTTTCTGGAAAGTACGGTAGGCTATGTCTTTCCTGCTTCCTTTGTAAAGTTGCGGACAGTTGTGGCATTGTGTGGCATATTTATCGCAATCTCCTGCATAGTGGCAGATACCGGTAAAAGGCCACATATCATGCATTGTCCAAACGATGGGCTTGCCGGATTGGATGATACGCCGGATATCTGTCAGTGACAACATACCTTGGTTAATCCAATGCAGATGAATGACATCGGCTTGGGTAAATTCGGGCAATGCTGTGATATTGGTGCCGGTATTCGCTATGTCAACGGCAAACAAGTTATGTTTCTTGAAGTGGTTGGCTTGCCAGATAACGACACGCTCCCAGATGAATTGCCATACTTTCCACCATGATTTCTTTAGTTCAACGACACTTATCTGGTCGGTCTGCTTGTCGCGTACAAGCATTTTTGTCTTTATTCCGTTGTTTTTTAAAGCCTCCATGAGGCGGTTGGCTGCAATGGCGGCTCCACCTATTCGCTCAGACGTATTGATGATAAGTACTCTCATGTGCATAAAAGTTTATGCAAATGTACGCTTTTTAGGGGACATCTTGGATATTTCCAGTAAGCTTTCTGCTATTTCACGGGAAAAGATTTCCAAATTGAAACGTTTTTCTGCCAGCTTTCGGGCGTTGGCGCCCATTTTTTGGGCTTCTTCGGGATGGTCGGCTATGCGATGAATGGCATTGATCCACCCTTCCACGTCATCATAGGCTACGGTAATTCCTATTTCTTCTTTGTCTATATCCATTTCAAAATTAGGATTACGTGAGCAAATGACAGGGATGCCTAATGCAAAGGCCTCTACCAGTGTGGTAAGACCTACGGTATAAGGAAAATCCATGCAGCAGATGACAACACAGCTTTTTCGTGCCACTTTCTGTGCCAACAAGTATGGGATGACACCGTCCGTATAATGTACTCGTACAGAATCGGGCAGACAGAAGCTTTCAATAATCTGTTGGTAGTTTACACTTCCATTGGTGGGGGCTATGTACAAGTCCAGTTGTTGATCGGTGGCGCAGAAAGCTTGCAGCATTGTGTCTACATCCCGGTTTTCTTTCCCGGTGGAGATAAAACCTTCCGGTTTCCGATCCGGCATTGTTTGTAGAAGATGGTCATAGAAAGCGAGGTCCGGCCCCCAATGGATAAGCTGAAGCTTTTCTTCGGGAGCTTTTCCGGTTGCTAATGAGTCTTTAATCAATTTTTTACTGAACAGGAACATATGATCAATGCCCTTATAAAAGAAACGTGAGATGCGTTCTCTTATTTTTCTGGATGAGGTTTTTAAAGCAGTGTGATGCCAAATGACAATGGGCTTGCGGTAGAGGCCTAATGCTCTGAGTAGGATGATAAGTTCCAACCCACGGAAAGATGTACCGTAGAGCACTTCGTATGGCTCTTTGCAGCACAGAATCTCTTTAGTGGCATAGAACATTAGTTTCAGACGGCTGGGGAAAGCTTTGTATTTATGCATCACCGACCGGATTCCATATTTTTCCAGCAAAGGAAGTCCGTAGAGGATATGTCCCGGAAACTTATAATCTTTCCATTCCTCGTAACTTTCACGGGTTAATCGGG
>OGMJ01001252.1_pt1 | contig 11412 bp, 9 predicted proteins | sample 1573181 | NCBI WGS metagenome assembly OGMJ01 (sample SAMEA2582004, study PRJEB24529) | metagenome | biome: Human gut stool | place: China | collected 2011
GCGGTAACCCTGGTGCGGGGAAATCCACGCTGTTGCTGCAAACGCTGTGCAAACTGGCCCAGCAGATGAAAACGCTGTATGTCACCGGCGAAGAGTCGCTGCAACAGGTGGCAATGCGCGCTCATCGCCTTGGCCTGCCGACTGACAATCTCAATATGTTGTCGGAAACCAGCATCGAGCAGATCTGCCTGATTGCCGAAGAAGAGCAACCGAAGCTGATGGTAATTGACTCGATCCAGGTGATGCATATGGCGGATGTACAGTCATCGCCTGGCAGCGTGGCGCAGGTGCGTGAAACGGCGGCTTATCTGACGCGCTTCGCCAAAACGCGCGGTGTGGCGATTGTCATGGTTGGGCACGTAACCAAAGATGGCTCGCTGGCTGGCCCTAAAGTGCTGGAACACTGTATCGACTGTTCGGTGCTTCTGGATGGTGATGCCGACTCCCGTTTTCGCACCTTGCGCAGCCATAAAAACCGCTTCGGCGCGGTGAATGAGCTGGGCGTCTTCGCGATGACCGAACAGGGGCTGCGTGAAGTCAGCAACCCTTCGGCAATTTTCTTAAGTCGCGGAGATGAAGTGACCTCCGGCAGCTCCGTGATGGTGGTGTGGGAAGGAACGCGTCCGTTGCTGGTGGAGATTCAGGCGCTGGTCGATCACTCGATGATGGCGAATCCGCGCCGCGTGGCAGTGGGGCTGGAACAAAACCGTCTGGCAATCCTGCTGGCTGTCTTGCACCGTCACGGTGGTCTGCAAATGGCCGATCAGGATGTATTTGTGAACGTGGTCGGCGGCGTGAAGGTAACCGAAACCAGTGCCGATTTAGCTTTACTGCTGGCGATGGTTTCCAGCCTGCGTGACAGACCGCTGCCACAGGATCTGGTGGTGTTTGGTGAAGTCGGGCTGGCAGGGGAGATCCGCCCGGTGCCCAGCGGTCAGGAACGAATTTCAGAAGCGGCGAAACACGGTTTTCGCCGGGCGATTGTTCCGGCGGCTAACGTACCGAAAAAAGCGCCGGAAGGGATGCAGATTTTTGGCGTTAAAAAACTCTCCGACGCGCTTAGCGTGTTCGACGACTTATAATGAGAGATACGGAGGGAGATATGTCGTCATTTGATTACCTGAAAACTGCCATCAAGCAACAGGGCTGCACGCTACAGCAGGTAGCTGATGCCAGCGGTATGACCAAAGGGTATTTAAGCCAGTTACTGAATGCCAAAATTAAAAGCCCCAGCGCGCAAAAGCTGGAGGCGTTGCACCGTTTTTTGGGGCTTGAATTTCCCCGACAGAAGAAAACCATTGGTGTCGTATTCGGTAAGTTCTACCCGCTGCATACCGGACATATCTACCTTATCCAGCGCGCCTGTAGCCAGGTTGACGAGCTGCATATCATTATGGGTTTTGACGATACCCGCGACCGCGCGTTGTTTGAAGACAGCGCCATGTCGCAGCAGCCCACGGTGCCGGATCGTCTGCGCTGGTTATTACAAACTTTTAAATATCAGAAAAATATTCGCATTCATGCTTTCAACGAAGAGGGCATGGAGCCGTATCCGCACGGCTGGGATGTGTGGAGCAACGGCATCAAAAAGTTTATGGCTGAAAAGGGGATTCAGCCGGACCTGATCTACACCTCGGAAGAAGCCGATGCGCCACAGTATATGGAACATCTGGGGATCGAGACGGTGCTGGTCGATCCGAAACGTACCTTTATGAGTATCAGCGGTGCGCAGATCCGCGAAAACCCGTTCCGCTACTGGGAATATATTCCTACGGAAGTGAAGCCGTTCTTTGTACGTACCGTGGCGATCCTTGGTGGCGAGTCGAGCGGTAAATCCACCCTGGTAAACAAACTTGCCAATATCTTCAATACCACCAGTGCGTGGGAATATGGTCGCGATTATGTCTTTTCACACCTCGGCGGTGATGAGATCGCATTGCAGTATTCCGATTACGATAAAATCGCGCTGGGCCACGCACAATACATTGATTTTGCAGTGAAATATGCCAATAAAGTGGCGTTTATTGACACTGATTTTGTCACTACCCAGGCGTTCTGCAAAAAGTACGAAGGGCGTGAGCATCCGTTCGTACAGGCGTTGATTGATGAATACCGTTTCGATCTGGTGATCCTGCTGGAGAACAACACGCCGTGGGTGGCGGATGGTTTACGCAGCCTCGGCAGTTCGGTGGATCGCAAAGAGTTCCAGAACTTGCTGGTGGAGATGCTGGAAGAGAACAATATCGAATTCGTGCGGGTTGAAGAGGACGATTATGACAGCCGTTTCCTGCGCTGCGTGGAGCTGGTGCGGGAGATGATGGGGGAGCAGAGATAACCGCGATGAAACGGCTCAAAGGCGAGGTATAAAATAAGTTTTTTGATGAGTTGAAAACCTCTCTGGAAGAGGCTGTCGAGATTAAACAAGGTTTGAAAAAACCTGCACGGGTGACCCGCTACGAAATTGCGGATACTAAGGCTGTTGTAGGCCGGAAAAGGCGTTCACGCCGTATCCGGCATTCGGTGCTCAATGCCTGATGCGACGCTTACCGCGTCTTATCAGGCCTGGAGATTCACAACGTATTGAAATTTCTTGGTTTGTAGGCCGGATAAGGCGTTCACGCCGCATCCGGCATTTTACGCATTACTTCGCAATACGCTTGTACTTGATACGCTTCGGCTCCAGTGCGTCTGCGCCCAGCGTGCGTTTCTTGTACTCTTCGTACTCAGTAAAGTTACCTTCGAAGAACTCAACTTTACCTTCATCCTGGTAGTCCAGGATGTGCGTGGCGATACGGTCGAGGAACCAACGGTCGTGCGAGATAACCATCGCACAGCCCGGGAACTCCAGCAGGGCGTTTTCCAGCGCGCGCAGGGTTTCGATATCCAGGTCGTTGGTTGGTTCGTCGAGCAGCAGCATGTTGCCGCCAACCTGCAGCAGCTTCGCCAGATGCAGACGACCGCGCTCACCACCGGAAAGTTCACCAACGCGTTTACCCTGATCAACCCCTTTAAAGTTAAAGCGGCCAACGTAGGCGCGGCTTGGCATCTCGGTGTTGACGATCTTCATAATATCCAGCCCGCCGGAAACTTCTTCCCAAACGGTTTTGCTGTTATCCATTGAGTCACGGAACTGATCAACCGATGCCAGTTTCACCGTTTCACCTAAAGTGATGGTGCCGCTGTCCGGCTGTTCCTGACCAGAGATCATACGGAACAGGGTCGATTTACCCGCGCCGTTCGGACCGATGATCCCGACGATTGCCCCTTTCGGGATCGAGAAGCTCAGGTCATCAATCAGCAGGCGATCACCGTAGGATTTACGCAGGTTGCTGACTTCCAGCACTTTATCACCCAGACGCGGTCCAGGTGGAATAAACAGTTCGTTGGTTTCGTTACGTTTCTGATATTCGGTGCTGTTCAGCTCTTCAAAGCGTGCCAGACGTGCTTTACCTTTCGACTGGCGGCCTTTAGTTCCCTGACGTACCCACTCCAGCTCTTTCTCGATCGACTTACGACGCGCCGCTTCTTGTGAAGCTTCCTGCGCCAGGCGCTGATCTTTCTGCTCCAGCCAGGAGGAGTAGTTGCCTTCCCACGGAATACCTTCACCGCGGTCAAGTTCGAGGATCCAGCCTGCAACGTTATCGAGGAAGTAACGGTCGTGGGTAATCGCCACCACGGTTCCCGCGACGTCGTGCAGGAAGCGTTCCAGCCAGGCCACGGATTCGGCATCCAGGTGGTTGGTCGGTTCGTCGAGCAGCAGCATGTCTGGTTTTTCCAGCAGCAGGCGGCACAACGCTACGCGACGACGCTCACCACCGGAGAGGTTAGCGATTTTCGCGTCCCAGTCCGGCAGACGTAGCGCATCCGCCGCACGCTCCAGCTGTACGTTCAGGTTATGACCGTCGTGAGCCTGAATGATCTCTTCCAGACGGCCTTGTTCAGCGGCCAGCTTGTCAAAATCGGCATCCGGATCGGCGTACAGCGCATACACTTCATCCAGGCGTTTCAGGGCGTTAACCACTTCAGAAACCGCTTCTTCAATGGACTCACGCACGGTGTGTTCCGGGTTCAGCTGCGGTTCCTGCGGCAGGTAACCAATCTTGATGTCTGGCTGCGGACGCGCTTGACCTTCGATGTCTTTATCAATGCCCGCCATAATGCGCAGCAGGGTAGACTTACCCGCGCCGTTCAGACCCAGGACACCAATTTTTGCCCCAGGGAAGAAACTCAGAGAGATGTTTTTCAAAATATGACGTTTCGGCGGAACAACTTTGCCGACACGATGCATGGTATAAACGAATTGAGCCACGTTGGACTTCGCCTCTATGTTTATCGTGATGATGAGTTTTCAAAGGCGAAGTGTAGCCTTTTTCCCCGCCTAATCCCAGTTGGTCGATCACCTTCGCAGTAAAAGTAAAAAAGTGTCCGTAACGTGGCGTAAACGGCAATGACTGGTTAGCATAAATCTATTACGCGGCATGACGCTGCATTGATGTATTTACACTTAGAGGATGCGCTTGTGGAAAAAGCCAAACAAGTTACCTGGCGGCTGTTGGCTGCCGGTGTCTGTCTGCTGACGGTCAGCAGCGTGGCGCGAGCCGACTCACTGGATGAGCAGCGTAGCCGTTACGCGCAAATCAAGCAGGCCTGGGATAATCGACAAATGGATGTGGTCGAACAAATGATGCCTGGACTGAAGGATTATCCGCTTTATCCCTACCTGGAATACCGCCAGATCACCGATGATCTGATGAATCAACCGGCGGTGACGGTCACTAACTTTGTTCGCGCTAACCCCACGCTTCCTCCCGCTCGCACGCTGCAATCTCGTTTCGTCAATGAACTGGCGCGGCGTGAAGACTGGCGTGGCTTGTTAGCCTTTAGCCCGGAAAAGCCCGGAACTACCGAAGCGCAATGTAATTACTACTATGCAAAATGGAACACCGGGCAGAGTGAAGAAGCCTGGCAAGGGGCGAAAGAGCTGTGGCTAACCGGCAAGAGCCAGCCTAACGCCTGTGACAAGTTATTTAGTGTCTGGCGTGCGTCAGGTAAACAAGATCCGCTGGCGTATTTAGAGCGTATCCGTCTGGCGATGAAAGCGGGTAACACTGGCCTGGTAACAGTGCTGGCAGGGCAGATGCCTGCCGATTACCAGACTATCGCCTCGGCAATCATTTCACTGGCGAACAACCCTAATACGGTACTGACCTTCGCGCGTACAACCGGAGCGACCGATTTTACCCGTCAAATGGCGGCGGTGGCGTTTGCCAGTGTGGCGCGGCAGGATGCTGAAAATGCACGGCTGATGATCCCATCGCTTGCCCAGGCGCAGCAGCTTAATGAAGATCAGATTCAGGAGCTGCGCGATATCGTCGCCTGGCGTTTGATGGGCAACGATGTCACCGACGAGCAGGCGAAATGGCGCGATGACGCCATTATGCGCTCGCAATCTACTTCGCTTATTGAACGCCGTGTACGAATGGCGCTTGGCACCGGCGATCGTCGCGGCCTGAATACCTGGCTGGCGCGTTTGCCGATGGAGGCGAAAGAGAAAGATGAATGGCGTTACTGGCAGGCGGATTTATTGCTGGAACGCGGACGTGAAGCTGAAGCAAAAGAGATTTTGCATCAACTCATGCAACAGCGTGGTTTCTACCCGATGGTTGCTGCACAACGCATCGGCGAAGAGTATGAGCTGAAGATTGATAAAGCGCCGCAGAATGTTGACAGCGCCCTGACTCAGGGGTCGGAGATGGCGCGCGTGCGCGAGTTGATGTACTGGAATCTCGATAACACCGCGCGTAGCGAGTGGGCCAATCTGGTGAAGAGCAAGTCAAAAACAGAGCAGGCTCAACTGGCGCGGTATGCTTTCAACAACCAATGGTGGGATCTTAGCGTTCAGGCAACGATCGCCGGGAAGCTGTGGGATCATCTGGAAGAGCGATTCCCGCTGGCTTACAACGATCTTTTCAAACGTTACACCAGTGGGAAAGAGATCCCGCAAAGCTATGCGATGGCGATTGCCCGTCAGGAGAGCGCCTGGAATCCGAAAGTGAAATCACCGGTAGGGGCCAGCGGCCTGATGCAGATTATGCCTGGTACAGCGACCCATACGGTGAAGATGTTCTCTATTCCTGGTTATAGCAGCCCTGGGCAATTGCTGGATCCGGAAACGAATATCAACATTGGCACCAGTTACCTGCAATATGTTTATCAGCAGTTTGGCAATAACCGTATTTTCTCCTCAGCAGCTTATAACGCCGGACCAGGGCGGGTGCGAACCTGGCTTGGCAACAGCGCCGGGCGTATCGACGCAGTGGCATTTGTCGAGAGTATTCCGTTCTCCGAGACGCGTGGTTATGTAAAGAACGTGCTGGCTTATGACGCTTACTACCGCTATTTCATGGGGGATAAACCGACGTTGATGAGCGCCACGGAATGGGGACGTCGTTACTGATCCGCACGTTTATGATATGCTATCGTACTCTTTAGCGAGTACAACCGGGGGAGGCATTTTGCTTCCCCCGCTAACAATGGCGACATATTATGGCCCAACAATCACCCTATTCAGCAGCGATGGCAGAACAGCGTCACCAGGAGTGGTTACGTTTTGTCGACCTGCTTAAGAATGCCTACCAAAACGATCTCCATTTACCGTTGTTAAACCTGATGCTGACGCCAGATGAGCGCGAAGCGTTGGGGACTCGCGTGCGTATTGTCGAAGAGCTGTTGCGCGGCGAAATGAGCCAGCGTGAGTTAAAAAATGAACTCGGCGCGGGCATCGCGACGATTACGCGTGGATCTAACAGCCTGAAAGCCGCGCCCGTTGAGCTGCGCCAGTGGCTGGAAGAGGTGTTGCTGAAAAGCGATTGATTTTGTAGGCCTGATAAGACGCGGCAGCGTCGCATCAGGCATCGTGCACCGAATGCCGGATGCGGCGTGAACGCCTTATCCGTCCTACAAATACCCGTAATTTCAATATGTTTGGTAGGCATGATAAGACGCGGCAGCGTCGCATCAGGCGCTTAATACACGGCATTATGAAACGGACTCAGCGCCAGGATCACCGCCTGGTGATAGACGCTGGCGCGAGTGAGTTTCCCGGCGGTAAACACGCCGATCGCCCCTTCCTTACGACCAATCTCATCAATACCGGTATAACGCGACATCACGGGACCAAGCGCCTCGCCTTCACGCACTTTTTCCAGAATCACCGCAGGCAACGGCAAAGTAGCCGAACGCGCCTCGCCGCGCTGGCTGGCGTTTTCAATCACCACCCAACTGAAAGTGCTGTCACCATCGATGCCAGCTTCAATCGCCACCCAAAAATCAGCCTCTGGAAGTAAACGGCGGGCATTTGCTACCCGATTTCGTGCGCCAGCGCGCGTTTCCTCACTGCCAAAGGGTTGTTCCGGTACACCGCTCTCGACGGCAACGGATGCAATATGGCAGGATCCTTCGCCGAAGATCTCGTGAAATGCCTGCAGAATGGCCTGAATTTTAGCGGGATTGGTGGTCGCACAGACAACTTGGTGCATAATCAGCATTACTCAGAAAATTAACGTTACAGCAGTATACGGAAAAAAAGCATGTTACAGGTATACCTAGTCCGCCACGGTGAAACGCAGTGGAACGCCGAGCGACGTATTCAGGGCCAGTCTGACAGCCCGCTGACCGCCAAAGGTGAGCAACAGGCGATGCAGGTGGCAACCCGTGCCAAAGAGCTTGGCATTACGCATATTATCAGTAGCGATTTAGGACGCACCCGGCGTACGGCGGAAATCATCGCCCAGGCCTGCGGCTGTGACATCATCTTTGATTCTCGCCTGCGTGAATTAAACATGGGTGTGCTGGAAAAAAGACATATCGATTCTCTGACCGAAGAAGAAGAGAACTGGCGTCGGCAGCTGGTCAATGGCACCGTTGACGGGCGTATTCCTGAAGGCGAGTCAATGCAGGAGCTCAGCGATCGCGTCAATGCGGCACTGGAATCTTGCCGGGACTTACCGCAGGGAAGCCGACCGCTGCTGGTGAGTCATGGTATTGCACTGGGATGCCTGGTGAGTACGATTCTCGGATTACCAGCATGGGCAGAGCGCCGCTTACGTCTGCGTAACTGTTCTATTTCGCGCGTGGATTATCAGGAAAGCCTGTGGCTGGCGTCTGGCTGGGTCGTTGAAACCGCAGGGGACATCTCGCATCTGGACGCCCCTGCATTAGATGAGCTGCAGCGTTAACGGCGGATAGGAATCAGCAGTTCACAGCGCAGATTAATTGGGCGATCTCCCGCTTTGGCGTCTTCTGCCGGGTAGTATCGCTCAATATCCTGACCTTTACGGCGCGTCAGGTTGAGCATTGGCATGCACGTTCCGTATACCGTCAGGATAAACTCCTGCACGCCGGTTCCCAGACCTTCATAGGTAAACATCACATATTCGCCGCCCTGCAGCATCACCGGATGCCCCGTCAGTACATAGCCATCTGCCTGATCCTGGGCTAACGCGGTGGTATAGAATACCTCTTGTTCGTCGTCTTTATCCTGACTCGGACGCGTTTCATTCAGGCCGTAGAGCACTGGCGGAATGGTCGGCGCGTTGCCGAGAAAATCGTGCCAGAACTGATAACGCATTTCATGGCGGAAATCAGAGATTTGCTCCAGCGAACAGGAGTAGCTCTGGGTAACACCAATCAGCGGCGTATCTTCCAGGGTGACAAATTTATGCTCTGGCATAGTGAATTCACCCAGACGCAGCGGCGGGCGAATACCAAAGGCGCTCCATTCAGGAGAACGGCGGTAAAGTGCAGGAGTCTGGGCAAACTGCTTCTTGAATGCGCGGGTAAATGTCTGTTGAGAGTCGAAGCGGTATTGCAGCGCGATGTCCAGAATCGGACGCGCAGTCAGGCGTAGTGCGACCGCCGATTTCGACAAACGACGAGCACGAATATACGCGCCAATAGCATGGCCAGTGACATCTTTAAACATTCTCTGTAAGTGCCACTTGGAATAACCTGCTTTCGCCGCTACATTGTCGAGCGACAGGGGCTGATCCAGATGACCTTCCAGCCAGATTAAAAGGTCGCGAATAATGCCGGCCTGATCCATAAAATATCCTCATCCTTTCAACAACGAGCACCTGACATCAGGTAATTGGATAATAGCATTTTTTGCTGTTTTAGCATTCAGTGTTTTTTTCTTAGTAGAGTATGTTTTAGGTCTTGACGGAAATAAAAGTATTGAGATTTTGTTCTTAATCAATATGTTATTTACCGTGACGAACTAATTGCTCGTGTAATAGATAAAAATGGTAACAATATGAAATACAAGCATTTGATCCTGTCTTTAAGCCTGATAATGCTGGGGCCATTGGCTCATGCAGAAGAGATTGGTTCGGTCGACACCGTATTTAAAATGATCGGCCCGGATCACAAAATTGTTGTGGAAGCCTTTGACGATCCCGATGTGAAAAATGTCACCTGTTATGTGAGCCGGGCGAAAACAGGTGGTATTAAAGGGGGATTGGGTCTGGCGGAAGATACCTCCGATGCGGCTATTTCTTGTCAGCAAGTCGGGCCGATTGAACTGTCGGATCGTATTAAAAACGGCAAAGCTCAGGGCGAGGTAGTATTCAAAAAACTCACGTCCCTGGTCTTTAAGTCGTTACAGGTCGTGCGCTTTTATGACGCCAAACGCAACGCGCTCGCTTATCTGGCTTACTCCGACAAAGTTGTAGAAGGTTCGCCGAAAAACGCGATTAGCGCGGTTCCTGTCATGCCGTGGCGGCAATAACAGAGGCGATTTATGCAACGGGAAACGGTCTGGTTAGTGGAAGATGAGCAAGGGATAGCCGACACGCTGGTCTACATGTTGCAGCAGGAAGGTTTTGCCGTCGAGGTCTTTGAGCGAGGCTTGCCGGTGCTGGATAAAGCTCGCCAGCAGGCTCCCGACGTCATGATTCTCGATGTTGGTTTGCCTGATATCAGCGGCTTTGAATTATGCCGCCAGTTACTGGCGCTCCATCCGGCGTTACCTGTACTGTTCCTGACGGCCCGAAGTGAAGAGGTCGATCGCCTGCTTGGGCTGGAAATTGGCGCTGACGACTATGTGGCTAAACCGTTTTCACCCCGCGAAGTGTGCGCCAGGGTGCGCACCTTACTGCGTCGGGTGAAGAAGTTCTCGTCGCCGTCTCCCGTCATCCGTATTGGTCATTTTGAATTGAATGAACCCGCGGCGCAGATCAGCTGGTTTGACACGCCATTAACGCTGACGCGGTATGAGTTTTTATTGCTGAAGACGTTACTCAAGTCGCCAGGCCGCGTCTGGTCCCGCCAGCAACTAATGGATAGCGTGTGGGAAGATGCGCAGGACACCTACGATCGCACCGTTGATACCCACATTAAAACGTTGCGTGCCAAGCTGCGCGCCATCAACCCCGATCTTTCACCGATTAATACTCATCGCGGCATGGGATATAGCCTGAGGGGCCTGTAATGCGTATCGGCATGCGGTTGCTGCTGGGCTATTTTTTACTGGTGGCGGTGGCGGCCTGGTTCGTACTGGCTATTTTTGTCAAAGAAGTTAAACCGGGCGTGCGAAGAGCAACGGAGGGGACGTTAATCGATACCGCAACGTTGCTGGCGGAGCTGGCGCGTCCCGATTTGCTCTCTGGGGACCCAACGCATGGGCAACTGGCGCAGGCGTTTAATCAGCTACAACATCGCCCGTTTCGCGCCAATATCGGTGGCATTAACAAAGTGCGCAATGAATATCATGTCTATATGACCGATTCGCAGGGTAAAGTATTGTTCGATTCGGCAAATAAAGCCGTTGGGCAGGATTATTCGCGCTGGAATGACGTCTGGCTAACGTTGCGTGGTCAGTATGGTGCGCGCAGCACGTTGCAAAATCCTGCCGATCCCGAAAGTTCGGTGATGTATGTTGCCGCGCCGATTATGGACGGCTCGCGGCTTATTGGCGTTTTGAGCGTAGGCAAACCGAACGCGGCGATGGCTCCGGTCATTAAGCGTAGCGAGCGGCGAATTTTATGGGCCAGCGCCATTTTGCTGGGGATTGCACTGGTGATTGGCGCAGGCATGGTTTGGTGGATCAACCGCTCCATTGCCCGGCTCACTCGCTATGCCGATTCCGTCACTGACAATAAGCCCGTTCCTCTTCCTGAACTCGGCAGTAGCGAGTTGCGTAAGCTTGCGCAGGCGCTGGAAAGTATGCGCGTGAAGCTGGAAGGGAAAAACTATATTGAGCAGTATGTTTATGCGTTAACCCATGAGCTAAAAAGCCCACTGGCGGCGATTCGTAGCGCGGCGGAAATTTTACGCGAAGGTCCGCCACCGGAAGTGGTGGCTCGTTTTACCGACAACATTCTGACGCAAAATGCGCGTATGCAGGCATTGGTA
>OGMJ01001254.1_pt1 | contig 11393 bp, 10 predicted proteins | sample 1573181 | NCBI WGS metagenome assembly OGMJ01 (sample SAMEA2582004, study PRJEB24529) | metagenome | biome: Human gut stool | place: China | collected 2011
AGAAGATAAAAGCTGTCATCTTCGACCTTTGTATCCTTTACTTCCTGCCTCACAGTTCCTACCTTATAGAACTTTCCTTCATACTCAAGTACATCTCCAAACAATGCCGGAGTAGTTGTAATCTCCTTTACTCCTGTGACAAATACCTGAGTTACGGTTTTCATCATCGACCAGCCGTGGTCAATTCCAATTATAATATCATTCCTAATCACTATTCATTCCTCCTTTATCTCCTGTTTGCTTGATTCTGATATTTCATTATCATTAAATTGTTTGATAGCTTTGTCAGATTCCGCTGACACTTTTGCACATGCAAAACAAAAAACTAAGTTTAAAATTATAACAACAATAATAATTGCTTTCATACAAATACTCCTTTCTTATATGTAAGAAGTACCTATGAATTAGAACTCTTATCTTAATATATATCTGGGAAATATATACAAAGATGTATGTATGCGTGATTCCTATGAATCCCCATTACGCCCGCATACTTGGAACTACCGTCTAGTCGCATATGCGTTCACGATACACTAATTATTAATCAGCATAATCTCCTCTTTTGCCTTCTGAGGATAAGGACTTTGACACCCTTTGTGGTTTATTATCCATCCGCCATATATCTTTCCCTGCTCGCTATGCACCTTCATCTCTCGATCCATCAATTCTCATCGCGTAAGCTATGACTGATATTTGTCAGGAACTACACCGGATTTTTACCAGAAGAAATTACTTTCTTTTACAGTAGTTGAATATTCAGTTGTATGCGATATTCTTACGAACATCGTAAACATATCTTAATACACTATATACATATTGTCGGTAACATCATATGCACTAAATTAATAAATTTAGTAACCTATTATGATTTTTATGCGCGCATATGAGCTCTCTTTTGTGAACTTATATTTTAGTTATAGCTTCAAAAATTTATTATCAAGAAAAAGTTCCTTTTTATGTTCTTTTGTGTCATCATATAATATGTATTTAATGTTTTTATTTGTTGAGGTTATTCAATGGAAGATATAGAAAGATCAAATCTAGCTAGAACAATAAAAAAATATAGAAAAGCTCGAAAACTTACTATGGAGCAATTAAGTGAAAAAAGTGGAATAAATTTATCAACATTAAAGAAATATGAAACTGATAATAGAAATCCTAAACTAGAACAGCTTTCTAAAATTGCAGAAGCATTAGAAGTAAGTGTATTTGAATTTTTAGACATAAAAGTAAAATCTGTGAACGATATTATATCTCTTGTTAATAAAATGAATATAGCTACTGATATTGATTGGGATATTGATAATGATAAAGTATGTATTTCTTTTAAGAATAAAGAAATCAATAATTGTTTAAAAGAATACGCTGTAGATTACAAAAAAGACAATATATTAATTGAAAAAATAGAAACTAATCATGAATCTACACTTACAAGACTTATGCTTATAAATGACAAGCTCAGATAAAAATAAATCATTGCAACAGTGACCAAATTCTCGTGCAAGCGCGGATATTAACTCGTTGCTCACATAAATACAAAAATAAAATCCTGGTTTCACTTCGTATAACTTGCCATCAACCTTAAGACTAACCGCACATAACGCTATGCATCCACGCTTAATACGTATGCCTTTTATCCTTTCAGCTGCCTAGACTGCCATATTTCCACCATACTTTCTTCCATCGCCAGCAACCGGCTTGTTTAATATAATCTTATCTTTATCCTCGTATACTATATCCATCTTAACTAATAATTCCAATACTCTTAATCCACTTTGTAAAAAGTACTTTCCACTCACCAGTCTGTGCAAAATCATCACCACAGCCATAACCATGGCCACCTGTTCTGAATATATGAAGTTCAGCACTTACCCCGGCTTTTCTTGCTGCCATATAAAAGCCCACACTGTTCTCAGACAATGTTGTTCTGTCATCATCCGTTTCACATATAAATACTGGCGGCATATCCGGTCTTACAAGCTTATCCGGATTATACTTATGCAGTATCTTTGCCTTACTGTCACTGATTCTCTCAAGCACCTGTTCCTCAGACATATATCTTTTGCCTGCTTCAATACAATCGTCAATACTTATAACCGGATATGAACAAACAGCAAAATCTGGTCTTGCTGATAGTTTATCATATTCATCCTTATACTTATAATCCGCATACACATCACTTTCATACGCTGTTGATAATAACGCTGCCATAAAGCCTCCTGCTGAAAAGCCCATAACGCCTATCTTAGCTTCATCTATACCGAATTCCTGCGCCCTTCCTCTTATAACTCTCATTGCGCGCATAGCATCTATAAGTGGGACATCCTCTGCATTATCATGTTCATCTGATGGAAGTCTGCATTCAAGAACAAATGCACCTATTCCCATACTATTAAGCCACTTTGCAACATCTTCACCTTCAAAGTTGTATACAAGGCGTCTGAACGCACCTCCTGGAATAATCAATACTGCCGGAATCCTTTGTCTGTCTGTACTGTTACCAATACCATCAGGTATATAAGGAACAATATCCGGATCTGTAATGTTCTGCACTATATGCTTTACTCTTCCATCAGGCATATCTTCAGTGTAATATTTTCTTGTAAGCTTAAGGTTCTGCGAACCCGGAGCCCCATGCTCAAACAGCCTTATCTTGTTTACTGGTGTCTTAAACACCTCATTCTGCGTATCTGTCATATCTACTCCTCCCTGCTCTCGAGAAACAAAAGCTTATTAGCCTGTATGCTCAGCTCATCATAATGCATAAGCATATCACTCTCATCATATTCTTCCGGAATCACTTTATAGCCTTCAAACCTTATAAGATTCTTGAAATATTCTTCCACATCTGCTGTCTGCTTAACAACAACCTCACTGAATGCCACTCCCTCTTCTGACTCCTGAAAATCTGGTCTGTAAAGAAGCTCACCGGTAATTATATTTTCTTTATCGGCTACAAATACAGCTTTGGCATAATATTTGTTACTGTCCGTTGTCGCAAGACGTATTCTTCTTGGTGGTGCCATCGTCTTATCATTCATGGCATTCGCTTTTCTGACTTCTTCTGAATCAAAATAATCCTTTTCAATTATCATATTTAACCTTCTTTCTGTCATATAAATCACTCATAGTTTTACAATATCCAAAACAGGACGATATATTTAAGGTCCTTATGGATATATGTTCTAAACAGGCTTTTGTATCAGGGGAAACTATTTTTCCATTTTTTAGCCCCCAAAATGGAATTTATTTTTTCACTTTCTTTCCCCCAGTTTTGCATTAAATAAATTCATTTTCTTCTTTTCACCTTGCTTCTTTTTGAAAAATTAGATTTCCTTTTTTATGATGACTTTCGGAAAATTAGATTTGCGTGATACAAAGAAGTAATTGTCTACCACAATGCTAACTCACATAGTGCTAAACGTCAATTATTTCTTACCATTATATTTCATCTGGTCTGACTTCTGTTGAATTAACTTCACGCACCATCTGCATCATATAATTTTTATTCATATCACCATTATCAGGAACTAATATAAGTTCGTGTATGCTGCTTGGTAAAACATATAGCCCTTTACAATTATTAAAGCCAGCTAATTATGAGATATCAAAAACAAGGAAATACAAGAATGATATTGGAAAGATAGAAAACATGGAATACGATAAAATATCCGATTTTTATACATGTAAGAATAACAGAAAACTTACAGTATCACATATAAGACACAATAAAACTAAAACAGGACATGCAGTTCAGAAGATACCTAAGCAAAGGGACTGCGAATGTACTCGCTTAAAGTACTCTTTTAGCAATTGCAAGAAACATAAATAAACTTCATAATAAGATTCAGAACGGGAAGACAGGAACACATTTATTTCCTTTAAAAAGTGCCTGAATTTAGAAATATCAAAATAAAAATTTTTAAAACCTATATAGGTTTATTAAAGTACGCCAATTTTTGGAACAGCCCATTCATTTTAATAAATAGTAACTTATCACCAGTAAACAAGCAACTTAAAGCCACTTTTATCTGGTTCAGTTTTTTAAGCAGTTTGGTTCAGTTTTGGTTCAGATTAAAAACCAAACTGTACTAGTTTACACCAATTTACATTAAGTATTAGTATATACATTTTTTGCCAAACCGCTTAAATACTGCATTCTAATTTCAAGCAATTATACTATTCGTATGATTACATTCTGTCGTGGAATGTTCTAGTAATAACTGTTGCAAGTGGTAATAATCTGCTCTTTAATATGCTGATAGCATCTTCACTTATAAGTCTTGCACCACTTGTCGCCACCATAACTGGATCAACAACTATATTTCCTGCTTTATACTCTGTAAGCTTATCTGCTATTACCTGAATCAGTTCACCTGAAGCAACCATTCCTGTCTTGACAGCATCCGGATATATATCTGTAAATATACCATCCAGCTGCTCTGCTAAAAACTTAGGAGATACCTCCATTATATCTGTTACACCAGTAGTGTTCTGTGCAGTCAGGGCTGTGATTGCACTCATCGCATATACACGATTAGCTGTCATTGTCTTTATATCTGCCTGTATTCCGGCACCTTTTTAGTCTTTATATAATCTATGAGCCCCGCCTGTTCAAGCTTTTTCCTTAATCTTGTAACATTAACAGTCAACGTGTTATCATCTGCTATTTTAACATCATATCCCCATTTTAATAACTGTTCACATACATTATCAGCTATAATCCTGTCATCCTCAACTATTAATATTTAATACATAGACTCACCCTGCTTCAATGTGCTTCATTATTGTATTATTATTTACAAGCTATTACATTAAGTATATATTCATACATTCTCTTAGTTGAAGATATGCTTAAGTGTTCCTCAGTTGTATGAATATCAAAAATATCAGGTCCCATTGATATGCAGTCAAGTCCTTCTATTTTGCCTGCAAGTATACCACATTCAACACCTGCATGAATAGCCTCGATAGTTGGCTTTTTACCATACATCTGTTCAAATATCCTTACCATGTCATCACGCAGCTTAGAATCCTTCTTATATTCCCATGCTGGATATTCACCTGTAAATTCAGCATTTGCCCTGAATGCTTCACTAATGAATTTGATCTGGCTCTTAAGATTCTTTAAAGCAGCCCCTACAGAACTTCTAAGTGAGAATCTAAGACATATACCTGATTCATCTAGTGAAATCACACCAAGATTAAGCGAAGTTTCCACAAGATTATCTATATCCTGGCTCATTCTCATTATTCCGTTAGGTAATGCCTGTATAAGTGAAACTGCCCTTGTGCTATCTTCATATGTTACTGCCTCTGTGCTGCAGCCCTCTGATATATCTACAACACACTTTAAGTCTGCATCAGATGTAGCAAACTCTTCTTTTATCTCTTTTGCTGCATTCTCAATAGCTGCTTTAACCTCTGCTGTCTTGTCTGCTGCTACAATAATCTCAGCCATACATTCTCTTGGAATAGCGTTATCCTTTCTTCCACCGTTAAACGCTGCAAGATATACATTATTGTCTGTGATAACATCCCTTAATATTCTTGACATAAGAACATTCGCATTACCTCTGCCTTTATCTATTTCAACACCTGAATGGCCTCCTGTCAGTCCTGATAAAGTAATACTAAGCTTTGTTCCAGTAACCTTATTTTTATCAAGCTTTAGTGTAACTCTGCTACTGCAGCCACCTGCACAGCTTGCAAGCATGATTCCTTCTTCTTCACTATCCATATTAAGAAGCTTTTTGCCCTTTAACATAGATACATCTATGGAAGAAGCACCTTCCATGCCTACTTCCTCAGATACTGTACACACGAACTCAAGACGTGGATGTGCGATACTGTCGTCATCAAGTATTGCAAGTGCATAGGCAACAGCTATTCCATCATCACCACCAAGCGTTGTTCCCTTAGCAGATATGAAATCACCATTTACCTCAAGATCCAGTCCATCCTCATCCATATTCTTATCACAATCAGGTGTCTTCTCGCATACCATATCCATATGTCCCTGAAGTATTATAGGTGCTGCATCCTCATAACCCTTTGAGGCTTCCTTTATTATGATTACATTGTTAAGTGAATCCTGATAATATTCAAGCTTTCTTTCCTTAGCGAAATCAACAAGATAATTGCTGATTTTTTCTTCCTTATATGATGGATGTGGGATATTACATATATCCTCAAAAAAAGAAAATACATTTTTAGGTTCTAATTCAGATAATACTCTCATAACAATGTCTCCTTTAAAATATTTATAATCTACAAATCTATTTTATTCATTTGTTTATCTGCTTATTTATTTGCCTATTTAGCTACTTATTTATCTTGTTCATATATACAATAAACTGATTCTTATGAAGCAGCTTTATAAAATAACACAATCTCTCATACAGCGGCTCCGCTTTATCTCCAAAATGCTCTTTCACAAGCTGTCCTATATCATAAATACTTCTTACACCATCTATGCTATGCCATACAAATGTACCGAAATCATCTAGTTCGATGTAACTATATCTGGGCTTTCGTGCAATAAGCTGCGCTATTCTGTTAAAAATCCCCTTATTGTGTACTTTGACTTCTACATGACCTTTTTTGTTTTCCCTGCATTCGAACAACGAATTATGCTTTGGAACATAGTCTAAGTAATTATCCTTCTGCTTAGCCATAAATCAAGCCTTCTCCTTTAATCCTAGAAAATAAAAATCTGCCGGCAAAATAACCGGCAGACTCATTATAACATATTATTTATTATTTTGTCTTCTTTTCTTTTTTGTTAATAAATGCTACTAATGTTGCAACAAGACATGCAAAGAATACAAGTCCTCCGATATTACCAAGATTAATAATCTTTGATATATTAATAACATCGCCAAGAGTATCTGCACCAACAGGAATAATAGCGAATACCGCTAAAAGGATACCAACCAGTCCTTCACCGGCAATAAGACCTGATGAATAAAGTATTCCCTGATTAACCTTAGCCTTACGCTCTTCTTCTGTAATACCTTTCTTCTTATCAACGTAAAGTCTTACAAGTCCACCAACCATAATAGGTGTACTTAAATAGATTGGAAGATAAAGTCCTACTGCAAATGGAAGCACAGGTATCTGAAGAATCTCAACTACTATTGCAATTGCAACTCCTGCAAATACAAGTGACCATGGAAGGCTGTTACCCATAACACCTTCAACAACCATCTTCATAAGAGTTGCCTGTGGTGCTGGTAATTCTGTTGAACCATAGCCCCATGCTGCATTAAGTAAATAAAGTACTCCACCAACTGTAATAGCTGATACAGCTACACCAATAAGTTCACCAGCCTGCTGCTTGTAAGGTGTTGCACCTACTATATAACCTGTCTTTAAATCCTGTGATGTATCTCCTGCTATAGCAGCAATTATACATATTACAGAACCAATACTTATAGCCGCAACCATACCCTTCATTCCAACAGCACCTGTTGCCTTAAGAATCGCTGATGAAATAAGAAGTGTCGCAATAGCCATACCTGATACAGGGTTATTGGAACTACCTACTAATCCAACCATACGAGATGATACTGTTGCAAAAAAGAAACCAAATATGATAATGATAATTGCACTAAGAAGATTTACAGGAATAGCTGGGATTAACCACATAATAATAGCAAGTACTCCGATTCCTAATACAACAAACATCATAGGAATATCCTTAGTTAATCTTGATTCTACTCCATCTGCCTTCTTACCATATCCCTTAAGTGCCTGCTTAAATGTCCTTACAATAAGTGGTAATGACTTAATTAAGCTTAAAATACCACCAGCTGCAACTGCACCGGCTCCAATATAACGTACATAATTAGACCATATCTGTGATGGACTCATCTGTGAAACTGGAATAAGTGCTGGTCCAATGATATTATCTCCACCGAATAATGCGATTAATGGCATAATCATAAACCATGCAACAGAACCACCTGCAAGAAGGTATGATGATACCTTAGGTCCACATATATAACCAACTCCTAAAAGTGCAGGTAATACATCTGCACCTACTGCTGAACCCTTATATGGTTTAATTGTAAAATCAACCTCACTTGGGAACACCTTAAGTCCATCTGCTATAAACTTATAAACAGCAGCAATACCAAGACCTGCAAATACTGTGCCAGCCTTAGCACCACCTTCTTCACCTGCAACTAATACCTCAGCACATGCCTGTCCTTCTGGATAAGGTAACACACCATGCTCCTGGACTATCAATGCACTACGAAGTGGAATCATGAATAATACTCCAAGGAAACCACCGATTAATGCAATAAGCGCTATCTCAACTAAAGAAGGCATAGCTGTACCTTCCTCCTGCGCCCACATAAATAATGCTGGAAGTGTAAATATAGCACCTGCTGCAACCGATTCACCAGCAGAGCCAATAGTCTGTACCATGTTATTCTCTAATATGGAATCTCTTCTTAATATAAAGCGGATAATTCCCATTGAGATAACCGCTGCTGGTATGGATGCAGAAACTGTCATACCAACTCTAAGTCCTAAATATGCGTTAGCACCGCCAAATAATATAGCTAATAAAACACCTATAATAACAGATGTAACTGTTAACTCAGGCATAACCTTATCAGCTGGAATATAAGGCTTGAACTCTTTCTTTTCGTTCATACTCTTTCTCTCTTTCTTAATATTCTTATGCAAAAATCGCATATAATATAATATTATTAAAAAAATATAAAAATGTCAAATATCTTTCAGATATAAATTGTAAACCGTAAATAGTAAACATAGCTTTATTCCTATGCAATTCCTGCAATCAGAACTTTGCAAATATATTAGTACTATTCTTAAGATTCTGGGCAATACTCTTGTTTTCTATCATTTTATTGCTGATATTGACTATATCCTCAACAAGATCCTGTGTGCTTATTCTTCAAATTTCACATCCTGAAGATTATCTCTTTGAGCTGTAATTCCATCTGCACACCACTCATAGGTATTTGTAAATATCTCTGGTGTATGAACCGTTTCAAAAGGATAAGTTCGATCTGCATTTCCATAATTGCCAAGAACTTCAAGTAGTTTCTGAATTCCTGTTCCAATACTCTCTCTATTTTCGACTTTGTCAATTTCTTTTAAAATCCGCAGAATATCTCCTTCTCCTGCAAGGATATTGTAGTTCTGCCTGTTCAATATCCTCTTTCCATAAATAGATGTTCATATCAAGGCTCATCGCATATCCCCTGTCTGTGGAGAATTTTGTCGAATGAAAAGAATCATCCTTGTACATCTGCAAAAATTCTCTTGTGGTTTATTATCCATCCGCTATAATAACTTACCTTGCCGCTAAGCACCTTCATCTCTCAATCCATCAATTCTCATCGCAAAGCACTGACTGATATCTGTCGGGTAATATACCGGATTTTTACCAGAAGAATAGAAGTCAAATCTATAAGTGACATAATTTCACTGATAAATAAAATGAATAATGCTACTGAAATTGAATGGGATATAGATAATGAATCTTCTGATTCTGAAGCAACTTTAACCAGACTTATGCTTATTAACAACAGTCTAAAGTAATTATTAACTATTTATTTTCTATGTAATTTCTTACAACAACATATATTTTAATTAAACTTGTTGCAAAATGTTAATTTATAAATATCATGTCTTTAATCCAAATTTTATGTCGTGAAAATTTAACAGCTAATAAAAAAAATAGAGTGCATAATAAGCACCATTTATAATCTGAACAAAAATAGAGTGCAGATTCTAACTGAATCTGCACTCATTTTTGTTCAGATTATAAATGGTGCTTATTATATCTTGTTATAACTTAATATCGACTTTTCCCAGTTTTCATGCATCTTTGCAGACATTATAGCTGGTCCAGTTTTTTCTCAATTTGGTCCAGATTTGATCCAGTTTATAAATGAAAATATACTATTTTATGGTAATTTACATTAAACTGATTTTCTTCAAATCTCTCAAACCCACATAAACACTGTATTATAAAATCTGAAAAAACTCAAAAACAGCAATTACATTCTGTCGTGGAATGTTCTGCTTTCAACGGCAATCTCAAAATAATATCCATTTTAAGCACATCCAAGCTTCCAAAACCTCGTTGGTTCAGTTTTGGCTCAGTTTTCTGAAACAGCTTTTCTCTCATTTCTATGTTCAAACTTCTTCATTTCTTCATAAAGAACATCATCTGTTGTATGAGAATAAATATCCATAGTAGTCTTAAAATTAGTATGCCCTAATAATTTTTGTAATGTTTTAATATTCATTCCATTCTCTACACAGCGTGTAGCAAATGTGTGTCTTAAAATATGTGGTGACACATTTGGAAAGTTCGGATCTATTTTTCTTAATTCTTGAGTCAACTTTGATAATGACCTTCTTATTGTATCATCATATATAGGTGTGTTCAACCAAGATACAAATACTAAATCCTCAAATCCCTCTTTTGGTTTATATAATGCTTTTATCGCATTATCCCTTTCTTTTTCAATCAAAAGCAATTCTCTTGCCCTCTGTGTCATCGGTATTTTTCTTTTACCCATTTCAGTTTTAGGATAATGAAATCTAGGATATCTACCTTTAACTGTCCCATCTTCCTCTATAGCCATTGTTGTTACAAGATTAGTATTTACATATATCATACTATTATCAAAATCTACACTTTTCCATTCAAGTCCTGTGGCTTCTCCAAGTCTCATACCTGTTTCCAGCATAAATTCCATCAGTTCAGCATGTTCAAGCTGTGACTGTTTCACTCTTGGTCTATAAATATAATCCACAAACAGCTTTTCCTGTTCTAATGTCATAGGCTGCTTTATCCTTTTAGCATCATGTTGTACATTCCATACTGCTTTTCTTGCCGGATTTCTATCTATAATATTATCGTCAACAGCCTTCTGAAACATTGAATGTAATATAGATCTTACTCTCTTTCTATATGCATCAGACGGCAAATTATTAAGTGCCTTTTGAATAGTAGTGGTATTCAAGTCTTTCATTTTAATAAAGCCTATATCCTCTTTGACTTTATTATACATCTTGTCATACTGATGTCTGGTTGAATCTCTTATTGAAATCTCATAAATTTCCATCCATATCTTATACCACTCATCAACAGATAATTCAGGATTCGCCAAATTTTTCTTACTATAATCTTTATATTTAGCTTCATCCATCCTTCTTCTTAATTCTGCAAGATTCCTGCACCTTATACATTCTGTTTTGCCAAATCTATTAACAAATCTGCCTAGAAATCTACAATACTTACTTTGAGTAATTACTTTACCTAATTCCTTTCCATTTAATGATTTTCCCATGTTGCTCCTCCTACACAATAGAAAAAGCTACCTGTTTTCATATAAATA
>OGMJ01001255.1_pt1 | contig 11387 bp, 9 predicted proteins | sample 1573181 | NCBI WGS metagenome assembly OGMJ01 (sample SAMEA2582004, study PRJEB24529) | metagenome | biome: Human gut stool | place: China | collected 2011
CTTGATTTTTGACGGTCTTTGTGATGGCATCTTCCTGTTCAATCAGGGTAACTTGAGCCATGCCGTCGTTGATGCTACTGCTTTCGGAATCTTGCAGGCCGGACGTACCCGCACCTCCAAAACAGAATATATATCTTGTCCCGGTTGCGGCCGTACACTTTACGACTTGGAAAAGACTATTGCCCGTATCAAGGCAGCCACTTCACCTTTGAAAGGGCTGAAGATCGGCATCATGGGATGCATCGTAAATGGTCCCGGTGAGATGGCAGATGCAGACTACGGCTATGTAGGAGCAGGACGGGGGAAAATCAGTCTCTATAAAGGCAAGGTGTGTGTGGAGAAAAATATTCCTGAAGAAGAAGCGGTAGAACGACTTCTGGAGTTTATCCGGACAGACCGGGAAGAAAACCGACAATGATATTATATTGGGCACGGAATACAGGTGATGGGGTACTAAGCTCATAGAAAATCTGTAATCCGTGCCTGACTAAGTACTGTTTCAGATAGTCACCTACGTTTTTTTCTCCTGGTGTTGCTGTATTTTTACCTCCGCAATTGCGCTTAAAATAGAAAAGTAGGTTCCATAATTTTTCCAAATTCTTCTATCAACAAATTTTTCCTTCTTCGACTCAAATGCCAATTGTTGAATTCGTTTTAGTTCCTTTAGTTCTTCTTCCCTAGTAAAAACTTTATGATCGTTTCTATTGATTTGTACCTGTTTTATTGTCAAACTGTCAGAATGGTATTTAAGTATATGAATATCAATACTATATCACCTGACAATAGATGCTGATAATAGGCTGATAATAAAAGATATCTACTTTTACTGTCAGCCTTATTTTTATCTCTTATGATCCTTTTAATAACCTGATAAACAATAGCTTTATGAACATGTTTCGAAGTAATGCCGCATTTTTATAACAGCTTTCCAAAGTGATATCTTTTCATTAATATACCTATATAGTTCCGCTAACACGCCAGTATAGTTCCTCTAGGGTATCAGTATTGTTCCACTAAAGCACCGGTATCTTTAATTCTCCACGGCCGTGGTGACTTCTTCCCACAGCCGTGATGAATTCCTACCACAGCCGTGGGAAGATCTCGTCACGGCCGTGGGGAGTTAACAACACCGACACTTTAATGGAACAATACCTGCTTGGTAAGTGAAAGATACCGGTTATGTAGCATTCATTTAACAGGGGCATACTCATTTTATAAAGCGTATGTGTTTTTTATGTCGATGGTATTGTTACTGTAGACAATGATAGTCTTCAGTAGTTTATAACATGGATCAAGCAGGGAATTAAGTCAGAGTATATCGACACATTGGAACGAATCTTATAATCTTGCTCCAAAGGGATTAAAGAACAGGCTGACAATAGAAGTTATAATTTTTTATTGTCAGCCTATTGTCATGGCTTATTGTCAGCATGTAAACCGGTGATAATCATTATACTATCGGGAAAAAACTTTGGTTGACAATAAGAATCATCAAATTTATATGTAGATCTAATATCTGTCTTTCCAATAGTACACATCTTCACAAAAATAGAGGGGAACTCCTGGATGAATCCATTTGTTCCCCTTGCAGGTGTAGCTAGCCTCTGTTTCTTATATTTTCAAAGGCAAGTAGTAACATCTAAATGTTACGTTTTCGACTCTGTAGTCGTTCGGGGGCCGCTCCACCCGAATTGACTTGCCTTTGTGATTATTACTAATTTGTCGTTTGTATCTATTGCAAATTTATAGGCACAAAAAAAGCGGAGAGCATTTGCCTATCCGCCAGTGAGGGAGTCCAAGCCCTAACGCACAAACAGGAAACACTCCCCGCATATTGCAAGGAGCATTTATCTGTTTCATGTGCGTTGATTTTATTTGGACTTTTCACTGGCACAGAAATCAGCTAAACGCTTTTTTTCTTAAAACAAACAATACAGTCGCGCTACGACTGACTGTGCAAAGATAACAATTAATCAAGTTATGCAGTCTTTCATTCTTTATTTTTTCTCTGTACAGAGTGTTTTTGTTCTATATCTCGTAAAATCGTTTGAAATAGTCCGGTTCTCTTGCTATGACTATACCTCATAAGATTCATATCGTTTATTTTTTATATTTTTACTAAATCTCTCGGAGTTATGCGAATTATTGTTATTTTTGCCTCACATAATTTCTAAACAATAATTAAATTATTTATTCGTATGAAAAAGGCCTTATTATTATTCGCTTTAGTAGCGATAAGTGCGGTGAGTATCAATGCTCAAGACAATCTGAAATGGGGTGTGATGGCAGGTATGAATGTTAGTAAATACACCATTACAGGTTTTGATAGCAGGATAGGTTTTCACGCAGGTGTTAAAGCAGAGTTGGGATTGTCGCAGGATGCGAATGGTAGTGGTGCCTATATGGACTTCGCTGCATTGCTTACATTGAAAGGTGCTAAAATTGATGGAGGATCACTTGCGAGCATAAAATTTAATCCATACTATCTGGAAGTGCCGGTACGTGTCGGGTATAAATATGCCGTCAATGATGATTTTTCATTATTTGGTAGTGTAGGTCCTTATATGGCTGTTGGGCTGTTTGGAAAAGCAAAATTGAAAGTGGACGGTGATATTGCAGATATTGCGGAATTAGGAGGTAACTCGATGTCCGAAGATATATTTGGAGACGATGGTCTAAAACGATTCGACTTCGGTCTTGGACTAAAAGCCGGGGTTGAGTTCAGTAAGAAATATCAAGTTGCCATAAGCTATGATTTCGGACTTGTTGAGGTAATCAAAGAAGTAGGAATGAAGAACAGAAACCTGATGATCTCGTTGGGATATATGTTCTAAAACCGGTTTTGCAACTTTGTTGCATAAATCATTTGCTACCTTTGCATCAACTAAATGATGAATGTTATGGGACATTGTAGTTGTGGCGCTCACTCATGCGCAGCAGAAAAAAAGGTTGATGCAAAGGTTTCGGTATTCCATGAATATGGGAAAGTGATATTCTCTCTCCTGCTGCTGGCAGGTGGAATAATCATGAATGCTCTTGATTTAGCATTCTTCCGTGAAGGATATGTTTCTTTGATATGGTATATCGTAGCCTATCTTCCGGTAGGAATTCCGGTGATGAAAGAAGCCTGGGAAAGTATCAGGGAAAAAGACTATTTCAGTGAGTTCACTCTAATGATTATAGCTACTTTGGGAGCTTTCTATATTGGTGAATATCCGGAAGGAGTAGCCGTGATGTTATTCTATACAGTAGGAGAACTGTTTCAGGGTAAAGCGGTAGATAAAGCCAAACGTAATATCGGAGCCTTATTAGACGTAAGACCCGAAAAAGCACTGGTACTTAGAGAGGGTAATCTTGTTACTGAAAGTCCTAAAAAGATAAAAGTCGGTGAAATCATAGAAATAAAGGCAGGTGAGCGAGTGCCATTGGATGGAATCATGCAGAATGAAGTTGCCGCCTTTAATACAGCTGCATTAACGGGCGAAAGCGTGCCTCGTAATATTCGGAAAGGGGAGGAAGTGCTTGCCGGAATGATTGTAACCGACAAGGTAATCCGACTTGAAGTGACGAGACCTTTTGACAAGAGCGCACTCGCCCGAATATTGGAACTTGTTCAGAATGCCGCCGAACGCAAAGCCCCGGCAGAATTGTTTATTCGCAAGTTTGCCCGTGTTTACACACCGATTGTTATCATACTGGCCGTATTAATTGTATTATCTCCATTTGTCTATTCACTTATCAATCCTGCATTTGTATTCACATTTAATGATTGGTTATACAGAGCTTTGGTCTTTTTGGTGATTTCATGTCCATGCGCATTGGTGGTTAGTATTCCATTAGGCTATTTTGGTGGTATCGGAGCGGCATCCCGATTGGGTATTTTATTCAAAGGCGGTAATTATCTGGATGCTATCACCAAAATCAATACGGTGGTATTCGATAAAACAGGAACCCTGACAAAAGGAACCTTTGATGTGCAGGCTTGTAAAAGTGCAGGCGATATTTCGGAAGAAGAATTAGTGAAACTGATTGCTTCGGTAGAAAGTGATAGCACACATCCGATTGCCAAGGCTGTTGTAAACTACGCAAAAGAACAAAACATAGAACGCGTAACCGTTACCGATACGAAAGAATATGCCGGCTTCGGATTGGAAGCAACGGTAGGCGGAATACCGGTTCTGGTTGGTAATTGCCGGTTACTGTCCAAGTTTGATATATCCTTTCCGCAAGAATTGTTGAAGATGACAGATACCATTGTAGCCTGTGCTGTTGGAAACCGTTATGCCGGTTATCTGTTGTTGGCTGATGCCTTGAAAGAAGACGCAAAGGTAGCTATTGACCGCTTAAAAGCTTTAAATATTGAAAACATACAGATATTATCCGGTGATAAACAGAGTATTGTTACTAACTTTGCGGAGAAGCTCGGCATATCGAAAGCCTATGGCGACTTGCTTCCGGAAGGGAAAATGAAACACGTGGAAGAATTGCGTCAGGATGAGGCAAACCGGATTGCATTTGTCGGCGATGGAATGAATGACGCACCGGTGCTTGCTTTGAGTCATGTCGGTATTGCTATGGGAGGATTGGGCAGTGATGCAGCCATTGAAACAGCCGATGTCGTGATACAGACAGATCAGCCGTCGAAAGTAGCCGAAGCTATCAAAGTAGGAAAGTTGACACGAAGAATCATTTGGCAGAATGTATCACTGGCATTTGGAGTGAAATTACTTGTATTGATTTTGGGAGCCGGTGGAATTGCTACTCTTTGGGAAGCTGTCTTTGCAGATGTGGGTGTTGCGCTACTTGCCATTATGAATGCTGTCAGAATACAGAAAATGATAAAATAGGAGAAAGATGGAAGAAGATATTTATTTGGATAAGTTGGATAGAAGAGGTATCAAGCCAACTGCCATAAGGCTTCTGGTGATAAAAGCGATGATGCAGGCAGAGCGTGCGGTGTCATTGCTCGATTTGGAAACACTGCTCGATACAGTCGATAAATCGACTATATCCCGTACCATCGCTCTCTTCTTGTCTCATCACCTCATACATAGCATAGACGATGGGAGCGGCTCGTTGAAGTATGCCGTTTGCGACAACTCCTGCAATTGTGTGGTACAGGATTTACATTCGCATTTTTATTGTGAGAAATGTCATCGTACATTCTGCCTGGAAGGTACCCATATCCCGGTGATTGATTTGCCTGAAGGATTTACTTTGCATAGCATTAATTATGTCCTTAAAGGGATTTGTCAGGAATGTTCTTCCGTGGGAATGACATTGGCAATGAAATAAAAAAGGCCGAAATCCGGAACGATAAAAAGATCGTCAGGTTTCGGCCTTCTGCTTTCGCTAATATTGTTTGATTAGTCAATATTGGGATTCAAAGCATGCCAGTCCTTGATGGCTGGGATGATTCCCATTTCAATCACTTCGTCACGAAGTTTACATAAGTGTTCGTAGCTCTTTTCTAATTCTTCCTGTTCGGCAGGAGTTCCGGCTATTTCTTTATAAGTAACGCCGTCTTTAGTAATTGAAGTTTCCATCGCCATCATGATATGGTCGAATTTGCCATTGGAAACATACGTTCCGGCAGGCCAGCGGAATGGCTGTCCGCCCATAGCAGCAGCAATCATTTCGATAGACAGATAAGCCGGGCTTTGGAAAGAAGAACGGCCGCGCAGGTCGATGATATGTTTTCCACCCTGGATGACACGTACTTTCAGTGCTTCCCATTCCGTCAACGGAAGGCGGGTAGTACCGATGAAATCGGTCAGGGGTTCTCCTTTTATTTTGGTGGTAGATGCAAATACAGCCATTTGTTCTCCATGACCGCCATACGTACGGCAATTCTGAATGTCGGAAGCCGGGATATGGAAGAATTTCACCAGTTCGTTTTGCAGACGGGTGCTGTCCAAGGCAGCCAGTGTAGAAACTTGAGAGGGTTTCAAACCTGAATACAACAAAGTAATCAATCCGGTGATGTCTGCAGGATTAAAGATCACAACGATATGTTTTACGTTTGGGCAATATTGATGAACATCTTTACCGAATTGAGCGGCAATTTCTGCATTTCCCTTCAGCAAATCTTCGCGGGTCATACCTGCTTTACGGGCAGCTCCACCGGAAGAGACAATGTAAGAAGCTCCTGTCAGCGCTTCTTTGATATCGGAAGTAAATGTAAGGTTGACACCTTCAAAACCGCAGTGATACAATTCTTCAGCTACTCCTTCCAGAGCCGGGGCAAATGGATCATACAGGCAAATATTCGGAGTGAGTCTCATCATCATGGCTGTTTGTGCCATATTGGAGCCGATCATTCCGGCAGCTCCTACAATCGTAAGTTTCTCGTTGGTTAGAAATTCCATAAGTTTATATGTTTAAAGGTGAATAATTTACTTTTTCTTTTTGTCGCTACAAAGTTAACATATTAGAAAGCAGATTGTTCATTGCAAATAGTTTTGCCCGATAACGAAAAGTTATGGCTGACTGTTTGAGAGATCTATTCAAAATAGATTATCTTTGTGTCTTATTACAATAAATAGATAAGAATATGAGCATCGAATTAGGAAAGTTCAACCAGCTTGAAGTCGTGAAGGAAGTCGATTTCGGCGTATATCTCGATGGTGGAGACGAAGGTGAGATTTTGTTGCCTACACGACGCTCTTCCGATCTCGTTGGTGCAGGTAGGTCAGTTTGCCTGTCTGGAAGTCTCCTGGGTGAATCAATACGGAGCTTTCCTGAACTGGGGATTGATGAAAGACCTGTTTGTGCCGTTCCGTGAGCAGAAGATGAAAATGCAGGTTGGACGGAAGTACGTGGTTCATGCACATGTGGATGAAGAGAGTTACCGTATTGTGGCTTCAGCAAAAGTGGAACGTTATCTGTCGAAAGAAAAGCCGGAATATGCTCCGGGAGCAGAGGTGAATATTCTTATCTGGCAGAAGACGGACTTAGGTTTTAAGGCAATTATAGATGATATGTATAGCGGTTTATTGTATGAAAATGAAATATTCTGTCCGTTGGAGACAGGGATGGAAATGAAAGCTTTTGTGAAACAGGTGCGTGAAGATGGTAAGGTCGATTTGATTCTTCAGAAACCCGGTTTTGAAAAGATTGACGATTTTTCGAAAACGCTGCTCGACTATATCAAAGCGCATGGAGGACGGATCAACTTGAATGATAAAAGTCCTGCGGAAGATATTTATGACACGTTTGGTGTTAGCAAGAAAACCTTTAAGAAAGGAGTGGGCGACTTGTATAAGAAACGTCTGATTACCTTGCATGAGGATGGCATTGCTTTGGCGGATTCCTAAACAGAATAGGGATTTCCCTACATACGAATAGAGAGAATCATTGGGGTGGGGAGTTTCCTCACCCTATTTTTGTGCTATCAGATTAAAGATATAAATAATAAAAACTAGATAAGCTATGCGTAAGATTATAATAAGTTTCTGCATCCTGTTCGCTGCCCTTTCCTTACAAGCGCAGTCTGTTAACGGAATCCGTATCGACGGTGGGAACACTCCGATACTTGTTTACTTGGGAGGAAACCAAATCAGTTTGCCTACTACTACCTGCTTTATAGCCAATTTGAATCCCGGACATTATACTGTTGAAGTATATGCCACCCGCTTTACCCGTCCGGGAGAGCGAGTATGGAAAGGAGAAAAATTGTATAAAGACTATGTTTATTTCGATGGTAGGGGAGTGAAAGAGATATGGGTAGACGGACGTGATAACATGCATCCGGAAAGACCCGACCGCCCCGGACAGGGGGGACATCGTCCGGGACAAGGAGAACACCGCCCGGGATATGGTTACAACAGGGTCATGAACGATCAGCTCTTTCAAACGTTTTATAATGAGATGAAGAAGGAGCCTTTTAAAGATGATCGTATAAAGTTGCTTAATGCTGCATTGGCCGGTTCTGATTTTACATCTGCCCAATGTCTCCAACTGACCAAACTTTATACATTTGACGATGACCGGATGGAAATTATGAAGATAATGTATCCCCGCATTGTAGATAAAGAAGCTTTCTTTACAGTGATTAATACCCTGACATTTACTTCCAGCAAGGACAAGATGAATGATTTTGTGATAGGGTATGGTCGGCGTTGATACTATTAACTGTACGGTTATAGAGATATGTTACGCATGTTTATTGAGGAATATTATCGGAATAATAAATGATAGGAGATTGAATTATGAAACGAATACTTTTTTTACTCTTTGCGGTCGGCCTGACTGCCAATATGACCGTAATGGCTGGAATGAGCACCAGCAAGGTACGTAAGGAGACACGTTTTCTTACCGATAAGATGGCATATGAATTGAGCTTGAGTACACAGCAATATAATGATGCGTATGAAATTAATTACGACTTTATTTATTCTGTCCGTAATATCATGGATTACGTAGCACGTGGTTACGAATGGGCATTGGATGATTATTATGAAGCTTTGGATATCCGTAACGACGATCTTCGCTGGGTATTGAGCGATGCACAGTATCGTCGGTTTCTCGGTGCCGAGTATTTCTATCGGCCGATTTATGTAACCGGAGGGAAATGGAGTTTCAGGGTGTACATCAATTACCCGAACCGTAGCTTGTTCTATTTTGGTGTGCCTTACCATTACCGTACTTATTGTGGAGCACATTATCGTCCACACTTTCACCATGTGAGTTATTATCGGGGCAGCTATAGTAATTTCACCCATTATTCTGCACCGCATCGGGTGAGAGATCAGCGAGTATTCCACTCTTATCGTCGTTCGGATTTCGGTTCTGTCCGGTTCCGTCCGAATACTTCCACTCGTCCGCATAATGCACCGACACGTCCGGGTAATTCTTCCCGTCCGGGTTCATCGGCAACACGACCTGGAACATCTCGTCCAAGTACATCTACTCGTCCTGATACGTCTCGTCCCGGAACGACAAAGCGACCTGGTACGTCTACTCGCCCTCGTCCGGAATCAGGAGATAGACCTTCAACTTCTGTCAGACCGTCTACACCGTCCGGAAGTGGGAGACCGAATAAAGAGGTTGTTCCTGATAGAAACGGGAATACAAACAGAGTAGAAGGAGATCGTAATTCCGGTCGCCGTCCGGAAACAAGTTCCGGTTCTTCAAGCTCTAATCGCAGACCAACAAGCGGAAGTTCAACTGGTTCCAGTTCCTCCAATCGTGAAAGTGGAAAAACAAGTAGCAGTTCGAGAGAAAGTTCAAGTAAACGAAACGATAGTGGTTCCTATAATAGAAATAACAGTTCTGATAGAAACAATAGTTCTTCCAGTCGTGGTAGCTCCGGTCGTGGCAGTTCTAGTTCCAATCGTGGCAGTTCTAGCTCCAGTCGTAGTAATTCCAGTGGCAGTAGTGAAAATACTACCAGCCGTCGCAGTAGTACTACCTCTAGCCGTAGTAGCGGTAGTTCGAGTTCTACTCGAAGCAGCGGTAGCTCTACCCGGAGCAATGTTTCCAGCGGACAAACAGAAAGACGCTCTTCTTCCGGAAGTACGAGAAGCAATAGCACTCAAAGTTCTTCCCGTTCCTCTGAAAGAAACAGCAGCAGTTCAAGAAGATAACCTATTCCTTTATTATTTATATCAATCTCATTGCTCCTCAGCGGTAGGAGAACTAGACTCCGGTTTTTCACCGGCTAGACTATTCCGGGCGTCGCCCGTAACTTGGATCTCGGGGCGGATACTATCCGCCTCGATTTCACTTATTACTCCTTGCTGTGCAAGACGTTTTGCAATCAGTTTGTAGTAACCTTCCATATTCTCCTTTAATTGTCCGCCTTCTGCAAAAGAACTGCGGAAATGCTTGGGCTTCGGGATAATGGAAGCCAGGAAAATACTTTCTTCCGTGTTCAGTTGTGAAGGGCGTTTATTGAAATAATAAGCAGAAGCTTCCTGAATACCATAAACGAGCGGTCCCCATTCAACAATGTTCAGATATACTTCGTACATGCGTTCTTTAGAAGTTAATCTTTCATTTTCTATTAGCCATACAATCAATGCCTCTTCCAATTTACGTGCAAAGTTCTTATTACGGTTCAGGAATACATTCTTTACCAGTTGCATGGTGATCGTACTTCCTCCGCGTGCAAAGCGTTTCCCTTGCAGGTCGTAAATCAGTGCTTCCCGTAAGGCATCGGGCAGAAAACCGCGATGATAAAAGAATGCTCCATCTTCGCTTTGCATGACAGACATTCTTAGAATGGGGGAAATGCTGTCCAAGGGTGTAAAGTGTTTGCATGAAGGACCGATAGGGAAGGTTCGTACCGGCACTCCATTCTCATAAGCTGTGTAAATGAACTCGTCGGACATTTTGGAGAGTGAAGTAGCTCCGTAACTTATGATATGGAAATCTTTTTCTTTCAATTCAGATTCCAGTTTGAGACTATCCAGTTGCGCAAAATCAATGTCTAACAGAAAATGATAAGCCAGCTCGCCACTTGTCTTTATACCTTCCAGATTACTGAATAATCCTTTCGGCAGAGAACTGAACAGATCGTCTGCCGGAAACCAGGATTTGTTGACTGCTGCAGTGAAATGCCAGTTTCCCTTCTCCTTCTCGACCCGTAAATAAGGATGAAACTGGAGTTTGTTGAAGTCAACAATGGTGGTACTGTCCAATTCAAATGAGTGTCCGTTTATGTTCATCTCGTAACAGAGTTGTCCGCGATCGAGATGAATGATTTCAGGAGAGAGGGCTTTATGAAATACGTCCAGCCCGTTCACTCTTGCTTTTCCTTTGAGATAGACTTGTTTGGAAGACCCTATTTCTTTCGTCAGGCTATACGATAAAGTGTCAAAGGTTATCTTAGCACCATATCTACGTGTTATATAAGGTATGGAAACTTTTAGAGAATCAGATGAATAAAGCGTTGCTTTTAATGAGTTGTAATGTTGGTGCAGTTCACCATTGGCTATCCAATGCTGTGCTAAACTGTCTTCTTGTATGGTGATGACGGATTGAAAATGATTTTCTTTAATGATAAAAGAAGGAAGAGTGAGAGATACAAAATTATTGTTTTTTCTTTCCGTGATACAGATATTGTTTAGTTGTCCGTTTTCGGGCATAAAACCATAACATAAATTTAATATTTTGTTGATTCGTTCTGCGTAATTTGTTTGGGGGGCCGTTTGTGGCGACTTTCGAGTGAGATATTCTGGTTTCTTTCTAAAAAGAAAATCGTAGTTGGCGACGGAATCCCGCTTTGTGAATGCAAGTGTAATTCCGTCTGCGGCTACATAACGTATTTTTATTTTTCTGCTTAGTAATTTCCAGAAGTTCAGTTTGACACGAGTGGATGTGAGTGTCAGTAATGTGTCTCGTTGTTCGGGTACAACAGAGAGACCTTCGAGGATGATTTCATT
>OGMJ01001256.1_pt1 | contig 11382 bp, 9 predicted proteins | sample 1573181 | NCBI WGS metagenome assembly OGMJ01 (sample SAMEA2582004, study PRJEB24529) | metagenome | biome: Human gut stool | place: China | collected 2011
CTGCTCGCCGCCTTCTTTGGCACTGCGGAAGGTAAACAGCAGCGGTTTTTCTGGCATGGTTTCACGGAGAATTTTTGCCGCCGCCATGACAGACTCCACATTGGAGAGGTCGGCAAAGTGGTCCACACGCCATTCCAGAATATCAAAGTCCGCTTCACTATAGGCGAGAGCTTCGGATTTCACGCTGGCGATATCTTTCGCCATCAGCGAGACGATGATTTTAGGTGCGCCCGTACCAATGACGAGATCTTTTACAGTTACGGTTTTCATTTTTTACCCTTTCTGCACGCGGTCAGCCTGTCAGGCACCGAACCCCATGACCTGTTTAACATATTCCAGAGGGAAATCTTTGCCAGTCCATAACGTGAACTGTTCAGCCCCTTGCCACAACAACATGCCGTATCCATCAATCGTTTTGCAACCAGCTTGTTGTGCCTGCTGCAATAACTTCGTCATATGCGGGTTATACACGCATTCAGTGACCAGCAGTCCCGGATGTAACAGACTGATATCATAAACCAATGATTCATTCTCAAGGGGTTTCATACCCACTTTTGTGCCATTGGTTAAAATGTCGGCGGAAGCCAGTGCTTCAGCAAAGGCTTGCTGATCGGCGAGATCGGTAACCGTGACGACACAATCGGTGTTTTCGTTAACCCGCTGCGCGAAGGCGAGGGCTTTATCGAAGAACTCATCCCGACGGTTAAAGAGTTTAATTTCTTTTAAACCTTCAATTGCCCCCTGCGCGCCAATCGCCGTTGAGGCACCTCCGGCCCCTAACAGCACCATCGTTTTGCCTTTGATATCAAAACCGCTCTCTTTAATGGCGCGAATATGGCCCGTGCCGTCGGTGTTATAGCCGCGCAGGTAGCCATCATCATTAACGATGGTGTTGATGGCACCCACCAGTTTGGCTGCTGGCGTTAATTCATCAACATATTCACACGCCAGTTGTTTGTTCGGCATCGACACACCAGTTCCGCGCATTTTGAGGGCTTTTAATCCTTCAATTGCTCCGGGAAAACTATCGTTATCCACTTCAAAGGCCATATAGGTAAATGGCAATCCCGCTTTTTCTAAGGCTTTATTCTGCATTTCAGGCGATAAACTGTGGCGGATAGGATAGGCCATCAGCCCAATCTATTCGTATTTTGCGGTAACATCCATAATTAACTCCTTTAACCTCTATGCTTAATTGTGTTTAACCGGGTGCTAAATTTACGCTCGCCAAAACGCACATCATTCTCAGGAATAATAAAAACGCGGTAATAGCGGATAAAAACAATAATTGCGGTAATCAGGGCCAGCAGCGCGAAAGTAAAATCGAGAACAATGATATATTGAAGGCCGATGTTCGACAGATAACCGGTAATCAGCGGAATAACAAAGTTAGCCAGTCCACCCATCATCATATAAATACTGGTGACTTTGGCTTTGCTTTTTGGGAAAAACTCTGACATGACCGAAACACCGAGCTGTAAAATGCCGCCAGCTGCTGAGAAACCGATAACAAAGGCGCCGGCATTACACACCAGTGGAGAAGGGTACAGATAGATAATGGCTGCTGTTATTGTTGCCAGTGCAGAGTTAAATACATTAGCCCAGATGGGCCGGACCATTTTTTTCAGTAGTGCGGCAAAAATAAAGACACAGACCAACGAGCCCATACTGTAATAAGAGATGGTTTTTAATGCCTCAGCTTCTGACATACCAGCAAAAGCCATCGCATATTTGGGCATCCACACCACAATCACATAAAAGGTCGAGAATGCAGCTACACCGAACAGTACCGATGAAACACCTTCCAGCCAGACTAACGGTTTGCTGTTCATTTGCGGTAATTCATTAGCTACGCTGGCGTCCACCAACTGGCTGGGGAATTTGCTTTTCAACAGCATCAGCGTGATCAGTACAAACAGAATACCCGGAATAATCAGCCCATAGCCGTACCAGATATTATTGAGCAACATATAGCTCACCAGCATTGGGTAGAACATTTGCCCGAATGACACCATCGCTTTAACCAGTATGACCGCCGAACCAGAGGCTTTCGGAAAGCATTCCATGAGCGCGGGGTAGCCACCCGTATCCAGCGCTGAGTTAGCGATACCTACGCACACTGCCAGACCGTAGGCGAGAGTTAAATTCGGGCAAGCGGGAATACCAAAGAAGAATAGCAGATACATTATTACTGCCATTAATATCACCGCCCGACGACCAAACTTATCGGAGATCACACCGAAGAATAAAATACTGATCAATCGCCCCAAACCGATACCGGAAATTAAGTAGGCAATGCCCGCGTTGTCAGTGGAAAACTTTTCCGCCAGAGATGACATATTTTGGGCAAGCGTAATAACACTAATGCCGTGCAGGAAGTAGCTGAAGTAAATACAAAGAACAGCCAGGATAAATGGCGTGCTGAAAGCCTTATTTTGAGACATTTTCACAGCTCCTTGCTGAAAGATTATTTCGTTACCGTACGTATTGTTCTCCGACGGTTTACATAATTACTATACTGAAGATGATTATCCCTGGGTACATGGCATAAAGTTTATGTTTCCAGGAATATTGCATGTCATAGTTTGTTTTTGATCGCGATTTTCCTTAGTTAGCGCAGAAAGAGTTATTTATCCGTAAGATCTTGCATGACCTGAAAAGAATATTGCATTACCCACCCGGAGCGACATTTTCCTTTAGCGAGTGATGCCGCGTTTTTTTGCGGCTGCGTAAGCCGATAAACAGTGCCAGTAAAAAACCGATGGCAGCGATGGCGGTATCGAACCACATAATATCGGCAATACTTCTTTGGGACAGATGAGCCGTAATCAACGGAATAGTAAAGGTCGCAATACTGCCCGCACTGTAATAGATCCCTGTAGCTTTACCTTTAGCGTAAGGGAAACGTTCAGCCATTAACGTCAGGCCAATTTGCACAACACCTCCAGCAGAGGTAAAACCAATTGCAAAAACAAAGATTATCACCACATAAAATGTGGGATGCAGGCAGACGGTAAACAGAGCAATAAATGAGATAAAGGTGTACAGCATCAGTAATGTTGTTGGGCGAACGGTATTACGAATGAGTGGAGCGGTAATAAATACACAAAGCAGCGAACCCACGGTGTAGATACTGAGTAGTTTGATCGACATAGTGTATGACATGCCTGCAACAAATTGTCCGTACTGTGCCAGCCACTGGCTAACCAAATAAAACGTTGCCATTGAGATATAGCCATATAAGGTATAACTGGCTAAATCGATAATTGAACAGCGATGTTCCGTAGAGCTGGTGGTTTTCTTTATGACAGGTAAGCGACGACCCGGATGGGGTGGGAACGTACAACGGTATAAAAACAGAGCGTTAATAAACATAATGCCTGCAGCAATCATAAAGGACCAACCGAACCACAATTCAGCCCACACTAACAGGCTGATGATTAGCGGTAATAAAAATTGTCCGCTGGAAACAAATGCTTTAATTAAAATATTGGCTGTCCCAGGTGAGCGTGGAAAAGCTTCCATCAAACTGGGATAAGTGCCTGCATCGAGAAAACTGTTTGCCATTCCCGCCAGAAAGCCAAAAACATAAGCGATAATGATGTTATTGGTCTGCAGGATGCCAAAAAAGAAGGCCATATAGCAGCACATCCCGAGCATGATAAAAGGGCGGCGACCAAAGCGATCGGATAATAATCCTGCAAAAAGCAAGACACTTAATCGACCAAGGCGCAGCGATGAGATAACTATCGAGACACCCGCGGCATTAGTCTGCCAAAGTGTCTCCAGCGAGGCCATATTCAGGCTCATCAAAATGACGCCCATACCATGCACCAGGTAATTAAAATACAACCCAAGTGCGGTAGGGTAATAGGGATTTTTCATAGGTTCTACTTAGCAAAGGTGCTTTAAATAGTGTAGCGATGTTGTGTCAGTATCCATTCATTATTGTTGTAACAACGACAATTCCTTTCTGTGGAAAAATTAACAAAGCCGCTCCAGATCGTGTGCATATAATTCAGCGGCTACCGATTGATAGATCTTCCAGTCAATAAAATTGCCATCAGGATAGACTCGTTGAAATGCGGTTAAGTCGGGGAAAAAACGCATGGTGTTGTTGCCGATGCGGTTATTTATTTTCTCTATGATGGCATGAAGATGTTTTTTCTTTGCTGACGCATAGCCAACAGTTGCTCGACTACACAATCAGGAATGGCACACTTGTCATTTTCCCATTGACGCCAGCTTTCACTGTCACCGGTCTGGGCAATCCAGGTCGCGCATTCATCAATAGTCATGGCAAAAATATGGCGGAGTGCCTGGAGTTCATAAGCGTTCATCGTGTAATGGCTGCATGAAATAAACAATAAAATATAAATAACATTATCAGCCTGCTGACGGCTTGAAGAGAGTCACAGTATCTTGTGCAACATTATTGGAAAGAGTGAGGGGCGAGGTAGCGAAGCGGAAAAATGTTAAAAAAAAGCCCATCGTGGGAGATGGGCAAAGACTACACACAGCAATTCGTTGTTTCACTCAGGGGATTTCCATGCTTATAAATCAATATGTTGATTTATAACCGTGAGCTAATAGTAGGCATACGGACTTTTTGCGTCGATCAGATTCGTCTCATTAGTTTAAAAACTGTAAAGAATTTGCGACAGGTACTACCAGCTGAATGGCGGTAAGCAGGAAAATATGGGGAAGAGCAAGCAAATATCAATTAGCGGTGGTTAACAATCAGGCGGCAGAGCCGCCTGATGAGAAATTACTTATTCGGTTTCTCGATTTCGCCAAGTTCTTCGAGAATTTCTTCCGGTTGGTCCGTCGGCGGTGGGACCTCTTCCACCCACGCGGCAAACAGACGCCAGGAAACGGCTAACAGAACCGGACCAATAAACAGACCGATCATCCCGAAAGCAATCAAACCACCAATAACGCCAGAGAGGATCAGGATCAGCGGTAAATCGGCACCCATGCGAATTAACATTGGGCGGATGACGTTATCCAGCGTGCCAACCACACCGCTCCACACTAACAATACCGTTCCCCAGGGGGTAGCGCCGGGCCGGGAGAGCCAGATAATCGCCGGAATCAGTACCGGCAACGGGCCAAGCTGGACAAGGCAGGAGAGGATCATTAACACCGTTAGCAAAGTTGCATAAGGTACGCCGGATACGGCGAGGCCGATACCGCCAAGCACTGCCTGTACTAACGCCGTCACCACCACACCCAGCGCCACCGCGCGGATAGCCTGTGCCGCCAGCAGTACGGCGGCATCTCCGCGAACGCCTGCCAGACGGGTTGCAAAATGGCGAATGCCTTGTGCCACCTGTTCACCGCGCCAGTACAGCAGGGCACTGAAGAGAAGCATCAGCGCACAATGCACCATAAAGCGCCCGATATGCGCCGCTTGCCCAACGAACCAGGTGGTGGTGGTGCCAATATAAGGGCGGACTTTCGCCATGATCGCCGTCCCCCCCATATCCAGCAAGTTGTGCCAGCCTGCATACAGCTTCGCGCCAATCACCGGAATGGTATTAAGCCACGCCAGATCGGGTAACGTCATGTCACCGCTGGAAATGGCTTTAATTAGCGGGCCGCTGCCGTCGACGATACTGTTAACCAGCAAAGCAATAGGGATGATAAACACCATCACTAATAACAGCGTCATCACCAGAACGGCGAGAGAGCGGCGGCCAAACATGATCTTTTGCAAACGTAACAATACCGGCCAGGTGGCGATAACCACCGTACCGGCCCATGCAAAGCCGAGAATAAAGGGTTGAACAATCCACAGACATGCCACAATCATGATGGCTAAAAACAGCACCGAAAGCAGAATTTGTGCGACATCCCTGGGCTGACGAACATTTACCATAACTACTTTTCACCTTTTTTGTGCGTCAAATCGTCGACGCGACGTGAACACGCGAAACTCACCTACATAATGATGAGCAATTTCAGCGGTTTTTAACAGGCCGATTCTGCCCTTAATTCTGATGGGCGTGTTAGAAAAAAATGTGGTACAACAACTCAGGCAACACGCAAACGATTAATCTCTCATCACAGACCGCAGGAAAGGGTCAATATAATGATTCCACAGATTTCCCAGGCACCCGGCGTCGTTCAACTGGTGCTTAATTTTTTGCAAGAGCTGGAGCAACAAGGTTTTACCGGCGATACGGCGACAAGTTATGCCGATCGTCTGACAATGTCGACCGACAACAGTATTTACCAACTTCTCCCCGATGCGGTGGTATTTCCGCGTTCAACCGCAGATGTGGCGCTGATCGCCCGTCTTGCCGCGCAGGAACGCTATTCATCGCTGATCTTTACCCCCCGCGGCGGCGGCACCGGCACTAACGGTCAGGCGCTCAACCAGGGGATTATTGTTGATATGTCCCGCCATATGAACCGCATCATCGAAATTAACCCTGAAGAGGGCTGGGTGCGCGTTGAGGCCGGGGTGATAAAAGATCAACTCAATCAGTACCTGAAACCGTTCGGCTACTTTTTTGCGCCGGAACTTTCGACCAGCAACCGGGCAACGCTCGGTGGGATGATCAATACCGATGCATCCGGTCAGGGATCGCTGGTCTATGGCAAAACGTCAGATCACGTACTTGGCGTACGCGCGGTGTTGTTGGGGGGCGATATTCTCGATACGCAACCTTTACCCGTCGAATTGGCGGAAACGCTGGGTAAATCCAATACCACAATCGGGCGAATTTATAACACGGTTTATCAACGTTGCCGTCAGCAACGCCAGTTAATTATCGACAACTTCCCCAAACTTAACCGCTTTCTTACCGGTTACGATCTGCGTCATGTCTTTAACGATGAGATGACCGAGTTCGACCTGACGCGCATTCTGACGGGTTCAGAAGGGACGCTGGCCTTTATTACCGAAGCGCGGCTGGATATTACGCGCTTGCCTAAAGTGCGCCGTCTGGTGAACGTCAAATATGACTCTTTTGACTCTGCGCTGCGTAACGCGCCGTTTATGGTTGAGGCGCGGGCGCTTTCGGTAGAGACGGTGGACTCAAAAGTGCTGAATCTGGCGCGGGAAGATATTGTCTGGCATTCCGTCAGCGAGTTGATTACCGATGTGCCTGACCAAGAGATGCTCGGGCTGAACATTGTGGAATTTGCTGGTGATGATGAGGCGCTGATTGATGAGCGGGTAAATGCACTCTGTGCGCGGTTGGATGAGCTGATCGCCAGTCATCAAGCAGGTGTCATCGGCTGGCAGGTGTGCCGTGAGCTGGCGGGGGTTGAACGTATCTATGCAATGCGCAAAAAAGCCGTTGGTCTGCTTGGCAATGCCAAAGGTGCCGCTAAGCCAATTCCGTTTGCTGAGGATACCTGCGTACCGCCGGAACACCTGGCGGATTATATTGCTGAATTTCGCGCGCTGCTCGACAGCCACGGCTTAAGCTACGGTATGTTCGGTCACGTCGACGCAGGTGTCTTGCACGTCCGTCCAGCGCTGGATATGTGCGATCCTCAACAAGAGATTTTGATGAAGCAAATCTCTGATGACGTGGTGGCGCTGACTGCGAAATACGGTGGTTTGTTGTGGGGCGAGCACGGCAAAGGTTTTCGCGCTGAATACAGCCCGGCGTTTTTCGGTGAGGAACTTTTTGCAGAACTGCGCAAAGTGAAAGCGGCATTTGACCCGCATAACCGACTCAACCCAGGGAAGATTTGCCCGCCAGAAGGTCTCGATGCGCCGATGATGAAAGTGGACGCGGTGAAGCGCGGTACATTCGATCGGCAGATCCCCATTGCGGTACGCCAGCAGTGGCGCGGTGCGATGGATTGTAACGGCAACGGGTTATGCTTCAACTTTGATGCCCGTAGTCCGATGTGTCCGTCGATGAAGATCACCCAGAACCGGATTCATTCACCGAAAGGGCGCGCAACGCTGGTGCGTGAATGGCTGCGTTTGTTGGCGGATCGCGGCGTTGATCCACTCAAACTGGAACAAGAACTGCCTGAATCCGGCGTCAGTTTGCGGACGTTAATTGCCCGCACGCGCAATAGCTGGCATGCGAATAAAGGCGAATATGACTTCTCACACGAAGTCAAAGAGGCGATGTCGGGCTGTCTGGCCTGTAAAGCGTGTTCGACCCAGTGCCCCATCAAAATTGATGTGCCGGAGTTTCGCTCTCGTTTTCTGCAGCTCTATCACACCCGTTATTTACGCCCGCTGCGCGACCACCTCGTCGCTACGGTCGAGAGCTACGCGCCGCTGATGGCACGCGCGCCGAAAACCTTTAACTTCTTCATTAACCAGCCGCTGGTGCGCAAACTCTCGGAAAAACATATCGGCATGGTTGATTTGCCGCTGCTGTCGGTCCCCTCGCTACAACAACAAATGGTGGGGCATCGCTCGGCAAACATGACGCTGGAACAGCTTGAATCTCTCAATGCAGAGCAGAAAGCGCGCACAGTGTTGGTGGTGCAGGACCCCTTTACCAGCTATTACGATGCGCAAGTGGTGGCGGATTTTGTCCGTCTGGTCGAAAAATTAGGTTTCCAGCCTGTGTTACTGCCATTTTCGCCAAATGGCAAAGCCCAGCATATTAAAGGTTTTCTTAATCGTTTTGCGAAGACGGCGAAAAAGACGGCGGATTTCCTCAACCGTATGGCGAAGCTGGGTATGCCAATGGTGGGCGTCGATCCGGCGCTGGTACTTTGTTATCGCGATGAATATAAACTGGCGCTGGGCGAGGAGCGTGGCGAGTTTAACGTCTTACTGGCGAATGAATGGCTGGCAAGCGCACTTGAGTCACAGCCAGTGGCTACAGTCAGCGGTGAATCATGGTATTTCTTTGGTCACTGTACCGAAGTTACCGCCTTGCCGGGTGCGCCAGCACAATGGGCCGCGATATTTGCCCGTTTTGGCGCGAAACTGGAAAATGTCAGCGTGGGTTGCTGCGGCATGGCAGGGACTTACGGACATGAAGCGAAAAACCATAAAAATTCGCTCGGGATCTATGAGTTATCCTGGCATCAGGCTATGCAGCGACTGCCGCGTAACCGCTGTCTGGCGACCGGATATTCCTGCCGTAGTCAGGTCAAACGGGTTGAAGGCACGGGGGTACGCCATCCTGTGCAGGCTTTACTGGAGATTATTAAATGATATGGAAACGAAAAATCACCCTGGAAGCACTGAATGCCATGGGTGAAGGAAACATGGTGGGGTTGCTGGATATTCGCTTTGCACATATTGGTGATGACCCCCTTGAAGCGACAATGCCAGTAGACTCGCGGACAAAGCAGCCTTTCGGGTTGCTACATGGAGGTGCATCCGTGGTACTAGCCGAAAGTATCGGTTCCGTTGCCGGTTGTTTATGTACCGAAGGTGAGCAAAAAGTGGTTGGTCTGGAAATCAATGCTAACCACGTCCGCTCGGCACGAGAAGGGCGGGTGCGCGGCGTATGCAAACCGTTGCATCTCGGTTCGCGTCACCAGGTCTGGCAGATTGAAATCTTCGATGAGAAAGGGCGTTTGTGCTGTTCGTCACGATTGACGACCGCCATTTTGTGACGTTGTCACCAGAAAAGTGTGACGCATATTGCTTTTGGTCATTATCTGCACAGTAAACGGTGGTATACTGTGCAGGTCTTGTCTAAAAGCGAGGATGCTATGTCTACTCAACTTGATCCCACCCAGCTGGCCATTGAATTTTTACGCCGTGACCAGAGCAATCTTTCACCTGCCCAATATCTCAAACGTCTGAAACAACTAGAACTTGAATTTGCTGACCTGCTTACTCTCTCTTCTGCTGAATTAAAAGAAGAAATCTACTTTGCCTGGCGTCTGGGCGTGCATTGATCCTGACTTAATGCCGCAAGTTCGCCAAATCGACTTGGATTAACCTCCGTCCAGGTTCGATGACCTTCTTAATACTGCTTATCTACCGCCTGATATTGTTCAAAAATAACACTAATCGCAGTTTGTGTTAAAACGGCGGGTTAGCTTTATGAGATTATTCTTATCGCCCCTTCAAGAGCTAAGCCACTGAGAGTGCCGGAGATAAGCGCCGGATGGGGTAGAAACCCTTTAGCCTGTGTCGCACAGACTTAAGGGTTTTCTTATTTCTGAACGCTGCACTTTTTTACCTATCTCTTAAATAGTCATTTTCAATACAACTTTTTCTTTTTCATCACAGCCTTAATGCTCCTTAGATAATAACCATTATCTAACAATGAGATACCTAATTCTTAGCGTGCCTGTTAACCCACACATCAGGGTCTATGCTTATTAAAAGCAGGCAAAAAGCATGTTTTACGGTAAAGCCCCTGCGTTTGCTGGGTTGAACTGATAATCATTATCACTAACATGCTGTTATACGCTGAAAGCGATGAAGTGAGGTAAATCGATGGACATGCATTCAGGAACCTTTAACCCACAAGATTTCGCCTGGCAAGGCTTAACGCTGACACCCGCAGCGGCGATACACATCCGTGAGCTGGTGGCAAAGCAGCCGGGTATGGTCGGTGTGCGCTTAGGCGTGAAGCAAACAGGCTGCGCGGGCTTTGGCTATGTGCTCGACAGTGTTAGCGAGCCGGACAAAGACGATCTGCTGTTTGAACACGACGGCGCGAAGCTGTTTGTCCCGCTGCAAGCGATGCCGTTTATTGATGGCACGGAAGTCGATTTCGTTCGTGAAGGACTTAATCAGATATTCAAATTTCACAACCCTAAAGCCCAGAATGAATGTGGCTGTGGCGAAAGCTTTGGGGTATAGGCGGTACTATGTCTCGTAATACTGAAGCAACTGACGATGTCAAAACCTGGACCGGCGGCCCGCTGAATTATAAAGAAGGATTCTTCACCCAGTTAGTCACCGATGAGCTGGCAAAGGGGATAAACGAAGAGGTGGTGCGCGCAATTTCGGCGAAGCGTAATGAGCCGGAGTGGATGCTGGAGTTTCGTCTAAACGCCTATCGCGCATGGCTGGAGATGGAAGAACCGCACTGGTTGAAAGCGCACTACGACAAGCTGAATTATCAGGATTACAGCTACTACTCGGCACCATCTTGCGGTAATTGTGACGACACTTGCGCGTCTGAATCTGGCGCGGTGCAGCAAACTGGCGCGAACGCCTTTTTAAGTAAAGAGGTGGAGGCGGCGTTTGAGCAGTTGGGCGTTCCCGTGCGGGAAGGCAAAGAGGTGGCGGTGGATGCCATTTTCGACTCAGTTTCGGTTGCCACTACTTATCGCGAAAAACTGGCGGAGCAGGGAATTATTTTCTGTTCCTTTGGTGAGGCGATCCACGATCACCCGGAACTGGTGCGTAAATATCTCGGCACCGTGGTGCCGGGGAATGACAACTTCTTTGCCGCGCTTAATGCGGCGGTAGTCTCT
>OGMJ01001258.1_pt1 | contig 11375 bp, 6 predicted proteins | sample 1573181 | NCBI WGS metagenome assembly OGMJ01 (sample SAMEA2582004, study PRJEB24529) | metagenome | biome: Human gut stool | place: China | collected 2011
AGCAATCATACGACCCGGCAAAGGCGATAGACGACAATTTAACGCAGACGGAAAGCGGGTTGTATTTTCAAGGTGCGCACCCGCTTTTGACGTTGGATAATATGAAGGCGATTATGCCGGATGATTGGGGAATACAATACCCCGTATGGGATGCGCTGACGCAATGGAAACAAAACAAGGTTGTGCAGTATGGTAATGATACAAACGGGAACAAATTGTTTTGGAAAGCGAAAGCGGATAACGTAGGAGAGGAACCAACGGAAGATTCTTTGTTTTGGAGCAAATACAACATTCTTTCGGACTTTTTGGAAAGAATGACACGCAACGGGATTGCAACCGCAATTCAGACATTTACCCAAATTAAGCAGTTGGATAAAGAAACACGCAATTTGTTAGAACGCAGAACGTTTTTTGATGGTGCCGGACGCATACGGGCAACCCTGCAAAATAATCATAAATTGGTTGGCTTTGAAATTGTCCCGGTTCGTGCAATGGGAGTGACGGCGAAAATTGAAAAGATAGGTTTGCAAATGACCGGGGGGACCGGGGTTGTTAGAATGTATTTGTTTCATTCGTCGCAGATAGACCCAATAAAGACGCTTGATTTGAATTTTACCGTTACAAATGGCGGTTTTCAGTGGTTCCCGTTAACTGATTGTTATTTGCCGTATATCAGCGACGAAAACAACGCCGGGGGGTCGTGGTTCCTTTGCTACAATCAAGACGAATTACCCGCCGGAATGGAAGCAATTAACGTATCAAAGGATTGGAGCCGGGAGCCGTGCGGAACGTGCAACATTGGTTCTGTTGAGGTTTGGCGAGAATTGACAAAGTATTTGCAAGTAACGCCGTTTATGTACCATGCGCCGGAAACGTTCGCAGAATATCCGGAATTATGGGACATTGCGCAAACCTTATACACAAGAACACAGAATTACGGGTTGAATTGCGAAATTACAATTGGATGCGATTTAACCGATTTTGTTATTTCTCAAAGGGCTATTTTCCAAACCGTGATACAACGGCAAGTTGCCGCAATTGCGTTGCGTACGTTAGCAATGAACCCCAACGTAAGGGTAAACCGCAATCAGTCAAACGCAAGCCGTACAGACATTTTGTATGAGTTGGACGGGAACACGTCCGGCGTTAGACCCGGCGGGTTGGGGTATGATTTAAAAAAGGCGTATGAGGCATTGCGGATTGATACGCAGGGATTAGACCGCATTTGTTTAAGTTGTAACAACAGAGGCGTAAAATACAGAACCGTGTAATTATATAATTCAAAGGGAAAATTGTATATAATTTCATGTAAAAATTGTATTTATGAAACGGATAACCGATTTGCGAAAAAGGGTTGCGGATTTCAACGAGGCTTTGACGTCCGGGCGGATAATACAAAACATTATATGGGACAATGAGTCATATATAGTTGATTTGAACGCCGAGGAACAATTGTTTGAACAAGGTATTAACCGTTTGGGCGTCGAAATTTCGGATTATGCACCATACAGCCCCGTAACAATCGCAATTAAAGAGGCTAAGGGACAGCCGACAAACCGGGTAACGTTACGGGATGAGGGAGATTTTGAAAGTAGTTTTTATTTAGAGGTTGGCGACAAACAATTTGAAATTAAAGCGTCTGACTTTAAAACAGAGGATTTAATAAAAAAATACGGTCGTCAAATATTGGGTTTAACCGACGAAAATATTTCAATATTGATTTGGAAATATATTTTCCCGGATTTAATGGCAGAAACAAAAAAACAAATTTATGGCAAATAAGGTAAAAGCCCCGGTTGTTGACAACCCGGAATTGTTAGACCGGATTATTGGGAACATTCAAAACGGATTGGTTGATAATTTGCCGTGGTTGGATTATGCGTTTGGCAGGGCGGAAAGACTTGTTAAAATGAACGCAAACCAAAAACGCTATTATACGCCAAACGTGTATTCCGGGAAAAACGAATATATGGAAGTTTGCCCCGATGCGGGTATTGGTAATTTCTGTTTCTTTTGGGTTGACGACCCGCAAAATATCAGTTGGGAACCCGGAGTTGATATTGGCATAAAAACGGCGTTTTCGATTATCTTTTGGTTTGATTACAGAAAGATATACAACGATGCAAGCACACGCAACAAAGAGGATTTGAAGCGGCAAATATTGGACGTTTTGAACGGCGGTTTTTTGGTGCGAAATGGAAGTTACAGAATAAACAAAGTGTACGAATTGGCGGAAAACATTTACAGGGGCTTTTCGTTGGATGAAATAGAAAACCAATTTTTAATGCACCCGTTCGGCGGATTCCGGTTTGAGGGCGAATTGAGTATTGGAGAAACATGTAAATTGTAGTATATGGAACATTTTATTTATAACATTATTGTTGTCGCATTAATAGCGGCTTTTGTGCTGACGTTATTACGCAAATGGGGCGTCATTGAATGGGTACAGATTCACGGGAACGATTTCTTTTCAAAGATGTTTAATTGCGATTTCTGTTTGTCGTGGTGGACGTGCGTTCTGATTTGTTTCTTTGCGTTGATATTTACCGGGAACCCCGCATTTTTGGGCGTTCCCTTTTGTAGTACAATGATAACACGTGTTTTATTATGAAGAATGTACAAATAAAAGGAATGAACGTTGAGTTGTATGATAGTATAGACGAATTGCCGATGTTGCGTTTCCACAAGTATAACAAAATGCTTTTGGTTGACGCCGGGGTTGGTTCTGATTTATCGGATTTTGACCGACATATTGAAAAGGTAATACGTTATTTGAACAGCCCAACGCCAAACATGGCAACCGTTGAGTTGGAAAATATGCGCCAAAACATATATTTCATTCAATCCGAGGTTTCCCCCCGGCATTTGGCTTTTGCCGTGTTGGTTAAATCAATAAATGGTAAACCCCGAAATGATTTGTCAGATGATGGATTGCAACAAACAATGAGTCTTTTTAAAGACGTTGCAAATTCAGAGATAACCGCCCATTTGGAAGCGGTTAAAAAAAAAATAGACGATGAATTGCGTTTGTATTTTCCCCGGTTGTTCGATGATGCGACATTGAAAGAGTATTACGATAAATTGAAACAAAGAACGATTGTTGTATTACGCACAATAATAGACGGTCGGGCAACCGAGGCGGACGCAAAAGAGATTGACGACATTACGGCGGAGTTGATAACCTATTTCAACCCGCAGACGTTTACCGGGTCGGAAAGCGTGGAAATTAGGCATGACAGACAATTTGAAAATATGTGTTTGATATTGTCCCAAAATTTGCATGTTGACCCAAAGAAATTTACCGTTTTGGAATATTACAACGCATTTGAGTATATCAAGGAACAAGCCAAAAAAGCAAACAAGCAAAAAAGGTAAAATAAGGCGATTTCCGGCGTTTTTATTTTTAGGCGATAAATTACACGTTTGAGAAAAGAAAATGCAACAGACGGGGAATTTCCCGTAAATAACTTAACAATCGGCGTATGGCAGATAATAACAACCCAATCAAATATTCGGATTTAATAAGCCCGGATAATTCGATTACAGATTTGATAAAACAATTGGATGAACTTTCGGACACCTATACAAATGCACTGAAAAATATCAAAGCCGAGGCAATTCAATTGGCGGATATTCTGAAAAAGGTTTCCGGCGCAACGGAGGACGGGCGAAAGACAACAAAAAAAGCCGCAGACGATGCCGAACGTTTGGCACGTGCGCAACGTGATTTGGCGTTTGCAGAAAGCGAGAACGCCAAAAAGTTAGCCGAGTTAAAATTGGCACAGCAGGAAGCGAACCAAATTAATAAACTGATTGTGAAAATAAATCAATCCGCCGAGGGTAGTTATAACCGTTTATCGGCGCAATATTCATTGAATAAGATTTATTTAAACAACATGACTAAAGCCGAACGGGAAAACACCGAGGAGGGGCGAAAATTGGTTGCACAAACCAAAGAAATATATGAAGAAATGAAACGTTTGCAGGAAGCAACCGGGAAATTTCAATTGAACGTCGGAAATTATACGGAGGCGTCCGACGCAATTATTGCGTATGGCGACAAATTAAAAGAAACGTTAGGTTTAAATAGCGCATTTGGCGAAAGTCTTTTGGCGTTAGGACGTGGCGGGGCTGAAAGTAAAGCCGTTTTTACAGCTATTGGCGACGGGGCAAAAGCATTGGGAAAAACTTTGTTGGGATTACTTTCAAACCCGGTTTTTTTGGCGATTGCCGGAATTGCGGCGGCGGGTGCGGCGTTTAAATGGTGGTACGATTATAACGCCGGGTTAGTTGAGGCAACGAGATTGACGCAACAATTTACCGGGAAAAGTGGCGATGATTTGAAAGCGTTTAGAAATGAGGTGCAAGCCGTCGCCGATTCGTTCAACGCAGATTTCCGGGAAACATTGATTGCAACAAACGCATTATCAAAACAATTTGGTATTTCTGCAAATGAGGCATTGCAATTGGTTAAGGATGGGTTTTTAGCCGGAGGCGATGCGAACGGGGAATTTTTAGACACGTTGAAAGAATACCCGGCATATTTCAAAGAGGCGGGAATATCAGCAGACCAATTTGTTGCAATTGTTACCCAAACAAACAAAATGGGTATCTTTTCAGACAAAGGCGTTGACGCAATTAAGGAGGCAAATTCGCGTTTGCGTGAAATGACGACTGCGACGGCGGCGGCTTTGGACGGTATCGGTATTTCGTCGGAACAAGTTCAAAAAGATTTGCAGACCGGAACCAAAACAACGTTCGATGTTATACAAGACGTTTCCGCAAAATTGGCAGAATTGCCGGATAATGCGGCAACGGTCGGGGCTGCAATTGCAGATATATTCGGGGGGCCCGGAGAGGACGCCGGATTGCAGTATTTGCGCACGTTGAAAGATATTTCAACAAACATGGATGAAGTAAAAGGGAAAGCCGGAGTTTTGGCGCAATTGCAAGAGGAACAATTGCAAAGCCAAATTGAGTTGCAAAACGCATTATCCGAGTTGTTTGACGCAACCGGAGGAAATTTTGAAACGTTGACAACGCAGGCAAAAGTTTTTGTTAATCAAGGTTTAACAGCAATAATAAAAGGGGTCATTGATATAATCAATTACTTTATTGAGTTGTACAATGAAAGTGTTTTGATACGTGCCATTTGGAACGGTATAGTTGCCGGATTTAAAACCACATTTGACACGTTAGGAAATTTGTTTGGATTCTTTATTGATATTGTCAAAGCAACCGGAACCGCATTAAAGGGAGCGTTTACGTTAGATTTTGACGATGTTAAAAAAGGGTTGTCAGATTATGCAGCAGCGTACGGAAATTTGGTTAAAGCCCAAGTTAAAGACATAACAGAAAATTTCCAAGAGGGTTTGGATGGTATGCAAAAGAAAATAAAACCGTTAACAATCCCGGTTTCTGTTGGAGATACCCCGACGCCACAAACAGACAATAAGCCCGTAACGACACAGAACCCAACCGTAACGCCAAGGGGTAAAAGCGATGCGGAAAAGGCAGCAGAACAGCAAGCAAAACAAATTGAGGCGGCATATAAAAAGAATTTGGAAGCAACCCGAAAATTGCAGGATGCACAATTACAGTTGGAAACCGACGAATGGGCAAAGCGTAGGCAGCAAACGCAATATCAGTATTCCCGACAGATTGAGGATTTGCAACACCAATTACAGACCGAAAAGGATTTGAACGAAACCGGACGGCAGGCGATAAACGCAACAATTACGGCGTTAGAACAGCAGCAGACAGAGGCGTTGTTGAAAATCGAACAAGACCGACAATTGCAGGAATTAGCGTTACAGAAAGAAAGCATTGAATTACGTTTGCAAGCAGTCAAAGAGGGAAGCGAGCAGGAAAGACAATTACGGATGCAGTTGTTGGAAAACGAAAGACAAACCGCATTATTACAGAACCAACAGAAACCGATCGGGCAACAGCAGGACGCCGCGGCGATTAATGCAAGTTTTGACGCAAAGGGAGCCGGAATTACGGACGAATATTTGCAAGCGCAATTACAGATATTCGACCAACAACAAGCGTTGGCACAATCGGAGTTTGATTTGTTGAGAAATTCAGAAGCCCGGAAAACTCAATTCCGTTTGCAAGCAGAAAAGGAACGTTTGCAAAAGGTTTTAGAATTAAATCAGCAAGCCGCCAATAAATTGTCTGATGTTGAGGTACAAACAATTCAAAACACTATTAAAAAAATAGACCAAGAAATTGAGCAATCCAAAGGGGAGGAACGAGGAACAGACATTTACGGTTTGTTTGGGCTTAATTTGGACGACGACCAAAAAGAGGCAATTAATACGTCTATGCAATACGCATTGGATGCGTTAAATACATTCACGGCGGCACGTGTTGCCGCAGCAGATGCAGCCGTTGAGCAAGCGGATAAAGAGGTTTCCGCCGCACAATCGGCGTTGGATGCAGAATTGGAAGCAAGGGCAAACGGGTACGCCAATAATGTTGTACAAGCGCAAAAGGAGTTGGATTTGGCAAAGAAAAACCAAGAAAAAGCGTTGAAAGAACAACAGAAAGCGCAAAAACAGCAGGCAGCAATACAAACATTGCAGCAAATCGGAAACATGGTAACAGCAACGGCGTTGATATGGTCACAATTAGGTTTCCCGTTTGCAATACCTGCAATTGCCGTAATGTGGGCGAGTTTTGCAGCGTCTAAAATCAAGGCGGCGCAATTGGCAAAACAGACCGGAGAAACCGGAGGAACGGAAACATACGGCGACGGTACCGTTGAACTTTTGGAGGGCGGTTCGCACCAAAGCGGAAATGATATTGATTTAGGAACGAAACCGGACGGAACCCGCCGACGTGCCGAGGGAGGCGAATTTTTCGCCGTGATAAATAAACGAAGTTCACGCCGTTTCAGAAAGATAATACCGGACGTTATCAATTCGCTAAACAATGGTACGTTTGCACATAAGTATTTAAAATCCTATTCAGACGGCGACGGTTTGACGTTAAACGTTACCGGACAAAGCCCGGATTTACGCAATTTGTCGGATGATGTAAGGGAAATTAAGGAACAGAACCGACGACGGGTTTACGTGGATGGCGACGGAAATACGATTGAAAGTTACAAGAATTTGAAACGTAAAATAAAAAGACTATGACACCAAAATATAGATTCTTTTTGCAGATAGGGGAGGACGGAACCAAACAAACCGTCCGCCCCAATTATAAGGATGATTTAACGTTGGATTATGAGTTGGAAACAAATCAAAGGTTTTACCGGGCTAAATTGTCCGGTAAAATAAACTTTGTCCGTGCTGATTACGATATTATCAATGACGCCCCGTTTGATTCTGAATTTTTCCTATATATCGAAAAAAGCGATGATTGGGGACAAACATACAATCAATACTATAAAGCAAAGTTTATGAAAACGGATTGTACGTTTAATGATGATGATAAATTGGTTACGGTACAGCCGGAAACAATAGACCAATACAACGACGTTTTGGCAGGATTGGAAAAGGAATACAATTTAATTGAGTTGGCCCCACAAATCGAATTTCTTACAATAAGAAAACGCCCATTGATACAAATATACGTTCCCGGAGATAGTATTGTTTCGTGCTTTTTGGGCGGCACGAATTGGGAACAAGACGCAAACGCCACGACTGACCAAAACGCATTAATACAAACCTATCATTTTGCACTATGTAATATTTTGAAAGAAATACAAATTACGTCGCAAGGTTCCCCGGCGGTAATATCCGGGCTTTATAGTGGGCGGATGTCGACGGGTGCAAGTCCTGATGAATTTATGGGAGATTTATACCCGGAATTAAATGTAAATTATTATATCCATATTGCACAAAAACGAGTTGCGGGTGGGCTACCTATTGGGCTAGCAGGTGTTGAGATACGCCGCCGTTCTGATGATGTGGCAATGTTCCGGTATACAAAGATAACGCAAGAACCTTTTGATACGTTGGAATTTGATTTAACCGCCGTTGAGGGTTCCGGAGCAACGGGTACGATGCACGCCGATATGAAAAGTTATAATATATACGCCCGATATTTGGTTGATGTTGATAAAATAGACGATTTAGATACATACCCGTTGTCGTCCGATGATATTGTAGATAATAATAGAAATTACCGCCGGGCAATTGGTTACGCAATCGACGTGGCATTTATATCTAATAATTTTTCAGATACGCCGACCGAGTGGGGATTAGCCGACAGTGGAAAGTATTTTGAGCCGCCTTATTCCATATATGGACAAACGTTTTATCCAATCGCCCGGTCAACGTGGCGTTATGCGTCGTTATGGTTTGGGTTTTATCTGATGGATTGGATATTAGAGGAAAAAGCCCGAAAAGCATATACTTTGCGTGATGCGTTTACATTGTCGTCATGTATCAATGTGCTATTAAAAGAATTTGCGCCCGGAATAACGCATGAAGCGACGCCGGAATACAGCCAATTTCTTTATAACACAAACAATCCTATTTCCGGGCAGTCATTTAAGTTGCTAATAAGTCAGAAAAGTAATATCATTAATGGCGAATATAAAACCCCGGCGCAAAAAGCCCCGATTACATTACAACAGATTATGACGATGTTACGGGATATTTACAAATGTTATTGGTATATTGAGGACGGAAAATTTAAGATTGAACAAGTAAGTTGGTTTAGAAATGGCGGTTCGTATGGATATAACCCGATTATTGATTATGATTTAACACAATTAGAAAACGTTAGGAACGGCAAAAAATTAGCTTTTGCAACGTCTGAATATTCATTTGACAAAGTAGAAATGCCGGAACGTTATCAATTTGAGTGGATGGATGATGTAACAACACCATTTGAGGGTTTACCAATAGAAATTACGTCCAAATATGTAACAGCCGGAAAGATAGAAGAAATAAATATTTCCAATTTTACGTCCGATATTGATTTGATGTTGTTAAACCCCGGTGCAATTAGTTTGGATGGATTCGCATTGTTTGCGGCGGTTATGCCGTCCGGAGGTGGACAATTGGAATTGCCGTTTACAAGACAAACCGTTGATAGCGTAGAATATTTTTTGCAAAATGGATATTTAGCGTTTATCAATATACAACCGACATATTGGGTTTATGATATGCCCGCACGGAATTTCAAAATAAATAATTCCCAATATTATGCTTTGGGAGGATTGGAACGTAAAAAGAAACAAACATTGAATTTCCCGGCAGGAACCACAGACCCAAACCCGATGCAGTTAGTTAAAACATATATCGGTAACGGTCAAGTTGATAAACTTTCGGTAAATTTGTGTAGTCGAAATATTAAAGCAACGTTGAAATATGATACAGAATAACAACATAAGTGTTTTACCGTGGTACACGTCAATAAATGAACAGAACCACAGAAAAAGTTACGCATACGGCGCAATTTACCCGTTATTTGCCCCGGCTGATAGATTGTTGCCGTTTCAGATAATAAGAAACACACGGTCAAATAATGTTACGTCAGTGGTATTGTATGAAAAGACCGGGAAGCAAGTTGCAAACATAACAACGTACATGAAAGAAACCGGATTGCAGATTGTCCGGTTTCAAACGTTGGGTTATGATGTTATATTGTACCCGTCAATATTACCCATGCCATTAAATCAGTTGGACGGAATATATTATATGACGTTATCGGATGGCGTGCAAACGTGGTATTCTGAAATGTTCACGGTCGTACAAGATGTTTCCGGTTACTTAAAAATACAATGGTGGGATATTGAAAATTTGGTATTTGACGCCGGGCAAATAGCATATAAAAACCCGGATTTCAAAAATACGTTGTACCTTTGTACAGAGTTGGGAAAACCGGATTATGAATTTGAAGAGGACGGCGAAGAACGGGACGGGTATTTTTTTCCGGAAAAACAAATATCAGTCAAAACGTTTAAATGTACGATATTGGCACCGGAGTTCCTTTGCGACGTTATGCGTTTTATCCGTATGGCTGATTACATTCATATAACGGATAAATACGGCAGGGAATACGATTGCGACACGTTTTTAATTACCCCGAAATGGCAAACGCAGGGAGATTTGGCGAGCGTGGAAATTGAGTTTAAAACAAATACCGTTGTTAAGAAAATAGGACGTGGGTATATTATCAGTAATAAGGGAGATTTTAACGAAGATTTCAATAATGATTACAATAACAATTAAAGTTTCGAATTATGGGAAATTATGAAGCATTAAAACAAGCGGTTTCCGATGTTATAAAAACAAATGGGAACCAAGAAATTACCGGAGCAATATTGCAAAATGCACTATTGACGATAATTTCAACTGTTGGGAATGGTGCAACATTCGCCGGAATTGCAACACCAACAACAAAACCCGGAACACCCGACCAAAATTTATTTTATATAGCGTCGGAAAATGGAACATATTCCAATTTCAACGGGTTTATCTTAAATAATGAGGTTGCAATACTGTCAAATGAAAACGGGAATTGGGTTAAAACTAACACGGGGTTAGCAACACAACTGCAGTTTTCCGAGTTAGAATCTTCAAAACAAGAGAAATTGATATTTGACGATATACCTACAGTTGGTAGTTCTAATCCTGTAACAAGTGGTGGTGTTCGTCAAGCTATAGATGTCCAGAAAGATGAGGTGAATAAAGCAAAAGATGAAGCTATAAAGGCTATTTATGATACCGAAGAGTCTGCAATCGCAAATTTCAGTTCACAGCGTGTTACTCCCGAAATGCTTTCGGAATCTACCAAACAGCTCATTGAAGCCAGCGGTGGAGGTACTATCACTAACCTTGCAGATGATGAGGATATACAAAGTGTAAATGATGGAACGGGAAGTAATGTTCTTAAACTTGCAAACAGAATTTATAATCCTGTAAATTTTAGTGGAAAAGGTTACAAAATTATTCGTAAAAACATTGTAGAAGGGAAAAATGTTCTTACTCAAGATATGGTTAATGAGCCTAATACTGTTTATGAAATTAGAGGTAATGCTGATGTAAATGAACAAGAAATTACTATTCCTGAAGGATGTATACTAAAATTTGAGGGAGGTAATTTTAGAAATGGAAGCATAACAGGTTCTGAAACTTGCATAGTTTCTCCAGCTTATAATATATTTTATAATACTATTATAAAGGGTTCGTATAATAATGATTATGCTTTTTGTGAATGGTTTGGTGCTGTAGGAGATGGTATCACCGATGATACAATTTCTGTTCAAAAAACAATAGATAGTTTTAATTGTGTTAATTTTTGTGCCAAAACATATCTATTGGAACAAGTTACAATGCATGATTATACTAATATACGAGGAGTTTATCATAAAACAATAATAGTAACAAGTTCTACTGAAAAATTTA
>OGMJ01001260.1_pt1 | contig 11369 bp, 9 predicted proteins | sample 1573181 | NCBI WGS metagenome assembly OGMJ01 (sample SAMEA2582004, study PRJEB24529) | metagenome | biome: Human gut stool | place: China | collected 2011
AAAAGGACAAAGACGCCGACATCCTGATTATGGACAAGGAACTGAACATACGCGCCGTATGGCAAGCGGGAAAACTGGTGCAGGAAAGCTTCCTGAACTATAAGTAGCGACGCGCCCGAAAGCCTGTTTCTAAAAAAACCTTTTTATAAGTTTCTTATAACTCTTTTTCAGTATCGTGCTCGGAGCCAAAAATCTCACACAAGGACCCATCAACCGCCAACTGTTCAGCTTGGCAATGCCCATTATGGCCACCTCCTTCATCCAAATGGCATACAGCCTGACGGATATGGCATGGGTGGGCCGTCTGGGCAGCGAAGCGGTGGCGGCAGTGGGCGCGGTGGGCATCCTCACGTGGATGTCAGGCTCTATCGCTCTGCTGAACAAGGTGGGGTCGGAAGTCAGTGTGGCACAGTCCATCGGGGCGCAGAACCGGGACGACGCGCGTGCGTTTGCCTCGCACAACATCAGCATCGCATTGCTCATCGCCATTTGCTGGGGCGGACTGCTGTTTGTTTTCGCCCGGCCCATTATGAGCCTTTTCGAACTGGAAGCACATATCACCGACAACGCCGTCACCTACCTGCGCATTGTCTCGACAGCATTGCCCTTCGTCTTTCTCTCGGCTGCCTTTACGGGCATCTACAACGCTTCGGGACGCAGCAAGACACCGTTCTACATCAGCGGTACGGGACTTGTGATGAATATCCTGCTCGACCCTCTCTTCATCTTCGGGTTCGGCTGGGGAACCGTAGGGGCAGCGCTTGCCACGTGGCTGTCCGAAGCTGCCGTCTTCCTCATCTTTGTCTATAAGCTCCGGCGAAAGGACGACTTGCTCGGAGGATTTCCGTTTTTCGTCCGGCTCAAGAGGAAGTACAGCAGACGCATCTTCAAACTGGGACTGCCCGTTGCCACGCTGAACACACTGTTTGCTTTCGTCAACATGTTCCTCTCGCGCACTGCAGCCGAGCAAGGCGGGCACATCGGACTCATGGCATTCACCACCGGCGGACAAATAGAAGCTATCACCTGGAATACCTCACAGGGATTCTCTACGGGGCTCAGCGCCTTCATCGCACAGAATTATGCCGCCGGACAGAAAACGCGCGTGTGGCAGGCATGGAAAACGACGCTCTGGATGACAGGAGTGTTCGGCACGCTCTGCTCGCTGCTGTTCATCTTCTACGGCAGCGAGGTATTCTCCATTTTCGTGCCCGAAGAAGCAGCCTACCGCACTGGCGGCAATTTCCTGCGCATCGACGGCTACTCACAGTTGTTCATGATGCTGGAAATCACCATGCAGGGCGTATTCTACGGCATAGGACGCACCGTACCGCCGGCCGTTGTCAGCATCGGATGCAACTACATGCGCATTCCGGTGGCCCTGCTACTGGTAGAAATGGGTTTGGGAGTGGACGCCATTTGGTGGGCAGTGAGCAGCACCACCATCGCCAAGGGGCTGATTCTGACAGGATGGTTTATCTTTATTAAAAAGAAAATTCTCTAAAAAAACTGCAACAGTAAACTTTTTGATGCCAACAAATGTAATATATACATAAATTTGCATTAGTAAAATTTGAACCAACTAAAAAATAAAAGGTATGAAAAAGATGAAATTTACAGCATTTTTGCTGAGCGGCACTATACTATTGGGTAGTTGCGGAACCATGAACAACACAACCAAAGGCGGAATCATTGGCGGCGGTTCGGGCGCAGCTGCAGGAGCCATAATCGGCGGCTTGTTCGGCAAGGGCAAAGGCGCGGCTATCGGTGCGGCAGTGGGCGCAGCCGTTGGTACGGGTGCCGGTGTGGCAATCGGCCACAAAATGGACAAAAAAGCTGCCGAAGCCGCCAAGATTGAAGGCGCACAGGTGGAAGTGGTGAAAGACGCCAACAACCTGGATGCCGTAAAGGTGACGTTCGACTCCGGTATCCTGTTTGCTTTCAACTCCTCAACGCTGAGCAACGACGCGAAGGCATCCCTGCGCGACTTGGCCAAGATTCTGAAAGAGGATACTACTACGGACATCGCCATCATCGGACATACGGACAAAGTAGGCACGTATGAAGCCAATATGAAGGTTTCCAAAAATCGCGCTTATGCCGTAGAAAACTATTTGCAGGACTGTGGCGTGTCTCCCTCACAATTCAAGCAAGTGGAAGGCGTGGGATACAATGAGTACGATGAGAGCCTCTCTGCCAGCCAGAACCGCAGGGTGGTAATCTTTATGTATGCCAGCGAACAGATGATTAAGAACGCTGAAGCCGGACAATCGTAATCATCCTTCTCCCATGAAGTTTTCCAACCCCTTGCGGATAATCCGCAATCTGTTGCTCTTCTTCTTTGTATCCACTACTGTAATGGTAGTGGTTTATCGTTTTGTGCCGGTGTACGTCACGCCGTTGATGGTTATCCGAAGTGTGCAACAGGTTTTTAAAGGAGAAAGTCCCGCATGGCATCACGAGTGGGTGCCGTTCGACAGGATTTCTCCCCACCTGCCTATGGCCGTCATCGCATCCGAGGACAATCGCTTTGCCACCCACAACGGCTTCGACTTCATCGAAATACAGAAAGCCATGAAAGAGAACGAAAAGCGCAAGCGGAAACGCGGAGCAAGCACCATCAGCCAGCAGACGGCAAAGAACGTGTTCCTGTGGCCGCAATCCTCATGGCTCCGCAAGGGATTTGAAGTCTACTTCACGTGGATGATAGAACTCTTCTGGTCTAAAGAACGGATAATGACGGTCTACCTCAACTCCATTGAAATGGGCAAAGGCATCTACGGGGCACAGGCAGCCGCCCGTTACAAGTTCCATACCACTGCCGCCAAACTCTCTGCCGGCCAATGCGCACTGATTGCCGCAACATTGCCCAACCCCATACGCTTTGACTCCGCACACCCTTCGAGCTACATCCTGAAAAGACAGGGACAGATACTGCGGTTGATGAAGCTCGTAGCGAAATTCCCACCGGAAAAAACTGCGGTTTCCAAGAAAAAAAAGAAATAAACAGCTTTTGCCGATGCAACAAAAAGGAATATTCACTACATTTGCAAAAAGCATATCAGTAAAAATAGAATATTAAAAATAAAAAGTAGAAAAAAACATAAACTATTAAGTAAATGTAAAAAATCAGCTGATAATGCCATTTACTTAAATGAACAGAATTCATATAATTAAGGAAAAGCGTTTCCATTCATATACTTATTAGATATTGAGCTTTAGCTCTTATTCTCTGTTCTGAAAACCGCCAAATTGAAAGACCGTTGAGAATAAGTAAGTAAAAGTTCACGCTGTGAGGCGTGAACTGTTCGTACTTATTTATACGGTTGGGTGCTTGGCGGTACCTCGGAACAAGATAGGTTACGAATGGTTCCGCCTTTTTTTCATGCCCAGCACCATGATACACATCGGACAAATGATAGAAGCAGAACTACATCGCCAGGAACGTTCCGTCATCTGGTTTGCAAGGAAACTGTATTGTGACCGCACCAATGTGTACTCCATATTCAAACGGCAAAACATAGACACTGACTTATTAATGCGCATCTGCTACATATTGAACTGCAATTTCTTCGATTATTATTCCACTGAGTTCAAAGAAAACCCTCTCTCCCATTCCGGCAAAAAAGACGGCATCAGGAAATAAATTCAACAAATATGTAGAATACAATTCTACACTTTTGTATAAACACCAACGACATCCGGAAAGACGTTTTCTTTTGTAAAGCAACTACCTTTGCCTCGTTTTTAATACTAATTTAATTAAAAAGATAAAATGAAAAAGTTTGAACTTAAATTTTGGCTGTCATGCGTAATGATGGCTTTGTGCATTGGCTTTACAGCTTGTAGTGATGACGACGAAGAAGGCATTGCCGGAGATGCCAAAACACTCATTGTAGGTACTTGGGAATCTACCTGGAGTAAAGGATATGAGATATACGAAGGTGAGAAAGAAGAATGGGACGAGGCCTATACCGAAGATGTGTACACCTTTAAGAACGACGGTAGCGGAACATACAAAGATGTATCAGGAAGCACTCCCTATACGGAGGACTTCACCTGGAGCATTTCCGGAAACAAACTTAAAATCACTTTCAACGGTTATAGCGATGAAGCTACCATCAAAACTCTGAACGGAACCACATTGGTAATCATTGCTCAGGAAAAGGATGAAAACGAAGAGTTTTATGACGAAATCAGTTTCAAGAAAAAATAACCAACCGGAAAGGAACGGATTATAGTTTCCGGTTATCGGGAAAGCATCCATAAAAGCGGGTGTGTCAAAACTATGGCAATCATATCATTAGCTTCGCTCAAAATATCTTTTATTTCTTACGCTAATGTATAGTCTGTCATGCAGAACGTAGTGAAGCATCTCTTCTCCTACTCACACAGAGAGTAGATTCTTCGCTTCGCTCTGACTATACCTTAATAAAAAAAGGCAGAAGAGGTTTTGAGCGAAGCTAATGACAGAGTAAAATGATAGTTAATGTTAGTTTTGACACACCTTCTTTCTCTTATATCTCCGGGCATCTATGATGAAAACTCCGGGACAACCGGAAGCAGATCTCCGGAGTTGCAAAATCAATAAGCATGTCCCCCTTCATCCTGCATCTCCTTCGCATCAATCTTCTTCCTGTCAATGCTGCGCCATGCGTAGAATATGTATGCAAGCACAAAGGGAACCAGAATAGACACGTAGGCCATCACCCTCAGCGTGAACTGGCTGGAGCAGCTGTTTGCCAATGTAAGCGAGCTTTGCAGGTCGGCGGTGGAAGGATAATAGGCAGTGTTATTATAACCTGCCACAAGCAGCAACGCCAACACCGTAAGCACCGTACCTGCACCTGCAAACCATATTCCTTTATCGAAAGCCGGTTTCCACAACGTACGGATAATTCCCCACAGCACAGCAAGCACACCGATCAGGAATACAACCAGCACCACAGGCATCTCGATGAAGTTTGTCAGATACTTATAAGGCTCCATAAAGATCTCCCCGTTCTCCGGATTCACCGCATAGCCATCGGCAAGCAACGTGCGGATGACGAATGACAGGAAAAAGATCAGGAACAAGCCCGTATTGCCCCACAACGCACGACGGCAACGCTTCACCAAATCGGCATCACTGATATTATTGATGAAATAGAGCGAACCGAGAATACGCGCCAGGAAGAACACTGCCAGCCCCAGCACCACATTCCAAGGATTGAGCAACGCGTCCAGACCATGGCCGGCATTGGCCCAACTGCTGATGACAGGCATCATCGTATCTGCAATATTGCCTTTATTGATATAGAACGCCGACCCCGTAAAGAACGTTGCCACAGCACCGCCCAGCAACACCGGTCCCACCACTCCGTTCAGCACAAGGAACACACGATATGCCTTCTTTCCCAGCAGGTTACCCGCCTTCGACTGAAACTCATAGCTGACCGCCTGCAACACGAAAGTAAACAGGATTATCATCCACAGCCAATAGGCACCGCCGAAGCTCGTGCTGTAAAACAACGGAAACGATGCAAAAAAAGCACCGCCAAACGTTACGAGCGTAGTGAACGTAAACTCCCATTTACGCCCCGTAGAGTTGATTATCATTTTGCGCTGCTCTTCCGTCTTGCCCAAACAGAATATCAACGAATTGCCACCCTGCACGAACAGCAGGAAAACAAGTATAGCGCCCAACAGGGATACTACAAACCACCAGTATTGTTGAAGAAATATATAGGTATTCATGTGAATTATAAATTATGGATTGTGAATTATGAATTATGAGTTACTCCCTTTTCCGGACCTTTCCGTATCGCTTTCAGCATAATACCCACTTCGGCAATCAACATAACGGTGAACAATACGAGGAAGATGAAGAACGTGGTCTGGACAGAACCCACATCCAGTTTGGAGATAGCCGCACCGGTGGGCAGCATATCCTGAATGGCCCAAGGCTGACGACCGCACTCGGCAACCACCCAGCCTGCCTGTCCGGCAAGATATCCCAGCGGAATGGTGAGCATTGCCACCCAATGCATCCAGCGCATCCGCGACAGATCTTTCTTATAGGCAAAAACAAGAACTGCAATGAAGAAAAGGATGAAGTATCCGCCCAATATCACCATTACGCGAAACATATAGAACGTAAGCGGCACATTGGGAACCAACTCGTTGACATCCTTTATATAACCATAGCCGAAATAGGCCACATTCTCCTTCAGCACCTTAGCTGCCACCTGCGCCTCGGCATCGTTGCCAGCGGCCTTTGCCTTACGATAGTCGGAGAAAGCGCCGATAGCCGTTTTCCCTTTCTCAATCTTCTCCCGGGCGGAAAGCGCGGTTGTGCCGTCTTTCAGAGGATAACCGCCTTTCAGCAAGTCATTGATGCCCGGCACAAAAGCCTTTGAGTCGCGCTCGGCAAGCAGCGAAAGGAGATTGGGAATCTCCATGCGGAAAAGGAAGGCATCCTTTCCGTCATCGGCGGTCTTCTTCTCCGGATTGAGAATGCCAAAGGCCACCAGTCCGGCCCCTTCCCGTCCCTGATAATAACCTTCCATGGCAGCCAGCTTCATGGGTTGTTTCTGCGCCACCTGATAACCGGAACCGTCGCCCGTCCATGCGGAGAGCAAAGCGGCAGCCAGTCCCACCCAGGCAGCTATCTTTATACTCGACAAAGCAAATTTCTTCTCACGATTCTTCCACAAATACCAGCAACTCACTCCCACTACGAACACAGCCGCCAGCACCCAGCCGGACAAGATGCTGTGGAAAAACTTGTTGACTGCCATCGGAGAAGTAGCCACCGCCCAAAAGTCCACCATTTCATTACGGGCGGTATCGGGATTGAACTCCATGCCTACCGGATTCTGCATCCACGCATTTGCCACCAGAATCCACCAGGCAGAGATCGTTGCACCCAGCCCCGTAAGCCAGGTGGAAGCCAGATGAAAGCGTTTGCTCACCTTGTCCCAACCAAAGAACATCACTGCAATGAACGTGGCCTCCATGAAGAATGCCAAAATGCCTTCGATGGCAAGCGGTGCACCGAAGATGTCGCCCACAAACCAGCTATAATTACTCCAGTTCGTACCAAACTCGAACTCCAAAATCAACCCCGTAGCCACACCTATGGCAAAGTTGATTCCGAAAAGTTTCATCCAGAACTTGGCTGTGTGTTTCCAAAACTCATCACCCGTACGGTAATACGCCGTTTCCATGATGCCCATAATAACCGCCAGTCCCAAAGTCAGCGGTACAAAAATCCAATGATAGATAGCAGTCAAGGCGAATTGCGCTCTCGACCAGTCAATCAGGGAAGTGTCAATGTGTCCAAGCATAAGAATCAAGTTATGAGTTATAAGTTATGAGTTATTAAGTTTTTAAGTTATCGGGTAAGAACAGAGAGACACGGAGAATTTATAAGGGCAAGGAAATAAACTCTGTGTCTCCGTGTTTAGTCGCCCAGACTCCGATGGATAAGCTCATTACTGACATAGCCTTCCTTGTCATCGCCCACCACGGGGGTATTCAGAAACCGTGGGAAGAAGAAAAGGCGGAGAATGAAGAACATGATGAACAACTTCACAAGAATGATAAGCCACAAAGTACGCCCTAACGTCATATTTCGAAAACCTTCCAAATAAAAACGCCAAATGTTTACCGCAGTCTGTTTCATGCCGATAAAATTATAATGATTACAAATATAAAATACTTTTATATAAAGAACAAATAAAAAGGTGAAAAGTTGAACAAAAAAAGACTTCTCCCATTCATCGGTACAAAAAAGATTTTAGGCGAGGAAAATTCACTCAACGTCTATCACTTTTGCAATCCTTTCTCCACCCCACTACATTTGCAAATGTAAAACCATAGAATAACGAAGATATGACGAACGTAAAAAGATTGACAGTGATAGCGCTATGTATGGCAAGCTGCATGGGAGTGGCCGCCCAAAACGGCACTTCCACGCAGATACCCGGCAGTTCCGAGCAGCCAGCCGACAGCCTGCCCGCCCAATGGGACTTGCAAGCGTGCATCGACTATGCCTTGCAGCAAAACATCACCATCCGCAAGAACCGCCTCAACGCGGAAAGTGCCCAGGTAGATGTAAAGACCGCCCGAGCCGCTCTCTTCCCCAGCCTTTCGGCCAGTGTGAGCCAGCGTGTCGTGAATCGCCCGAAGAGCGAGACAAACACCATCATCGACGGCGACAACATCACCAGCAGCCAGAGCAAGACTTCCTATAACGGCAGCTACGGCATCGATGCCAACTGGACCCTCTACAACGGCGGGAAGCGCCTCAACACCATCAAACAACAGCAACTGAACAACCGCATTGCCGAACTTAGCGTAGCACAGAGCGAGAACAGCATCGAAGAAAGTATCGCACAAACCTACGTACAGATACTCTACGCCGCCGAAGCCGTGAAAGTGAACGAATCGACCCTGGAAGTGAGCCAGGCCGAATGCGAACGCGCCCGCCAGCTTCTCGAAGCAGGAAGCATAGCCAAAAGCGACCTGGCACAACTGGAAGCGCAAGTGAGTACCGACAAGTACCAGCTGGTGACAGCACAAGCCACCCTGCAAGACTACAAACTACAACTGAAACAGCTCCTGGAACTGGATGGCGAAGCCGAAATGAACCTCTACATCCCTGCCCTCGGCACGGAAAACGTACTGGCACCCCTACCCACCAAGACCGATGTCTATCGCTCTGCCCTCGTACTCCGTCCGGAGATAGAAGCCGGCAAACTGAATATACAGACATCCGACCTCGACATCAAGATTGCCCGCGCTGGCTATCTGCCTACGCTGAGCCTCAGCGCCGGCATCGGAACCAGCCATGCCAACGGCAATGACTTCACCTTCAGCGAGCAAGTCAAACAGAACTGGAACAACTCGCTGGGCTTCACCGTAAGCGTGCCTATCTTCAGCAACCGGCAGACCAAGAGTGCCGTAGAGAAAGCCAAGATTCAGAAGCAGACCAGCGAACTGGACCTGCTGGACGACCAAAAAACGCTGTACAAGACCATCGAAACCCTCTGGCTCGATGCCAACAGCGCCCAGCAGCGCTACGCCGCCGCCACAGAGAAACTGAAAAGTACGCAGACCAGCTATGAACTGATTCAAGAGCAGTTCAACCTGGGCATGAAGAATACCGTAGAACTGCTGACTGAGAAAAGCAATCTGCTCAGCGCACAGCAGGAGACACTGCAAGCCAAATACATGGCCATACTGAATATGCAGCTACTGAAGTTTTATCAAGGAGAAAAAATCGAATTATAATACCTTATATATATGAACAAAAAAAGAATTATCCTCATTGCCGTAGCTGCCGTAATCATAGTGGGCGGCGGCGTATGGCTCTTCGGTGGTGCCAAGGCCAAGCACAAGGTGACCTACGCCACAGCAACCATCCATAAAGGCGAGATTTCCGAATCCGTAACCGCCACGGGAACCATTGAACCGGTGACAGAAGTGGAAGTGGGTACCCAGGTGAGCGGTATCATTGACAAGATTCATGTAGACTACAATTCCGTAGTAACCAAAGGCCAGCTCATTGCCGAGATGGACCGCGTGACCCTGCAAAGTGAACTTGCCTCGCAACGCGCCGCCTACAACGGTGCAAAGGCCGAATACGAGTACCAAAAAAAACTCTACGAGCGCAACAAGACGCTGAACGAAAAGCAGCTCATCGCCGCCACGGACTATGAGCAGTCCGTCTATAACTACGAGAAGGCCAAGAGCAACTACGAAAGCAGCCAGGCATCACTGGCAAAGGCTGAACGCAACCTCTCCTACGCCACCATCACCTCGCCCATCGACGGTGTGGTCATCAGCCGTGACGTGGAAGCAGGACAGACCGTGGCTTCCGGCTTCGAGACACCGACACTGTTCACCATCGCTGCCGACCTGACGCAGATGCAGGTTGTGGCCGACGTGGACGAAGCGGACATAGGCGGTGTGGAAGAGGGACAGCGCGCCACGTTTACCGTAGACGCCTACCCGAATGACGTGTTCGAAGGAGTGGTCACACAAATTCGTCTGGGAGATGCCAGCTCAAGCAGCACGTCGAGCACCAGCACCAGCACGGTTGTGACCTACGAAGTAGTCATCTCCGCCCACAACCCGGACCTGAAACTGAAACCACGCCTGACAGCCAACGTCACCATCTTCACCCTCGACCGCAAAGACGTACTGTGCGCTCCTGCCCGTGCCCTGCGCTTCAACCCCGAAAAACCGCTTATCGGCGACAATGATATCGTGAAGGATTGCGAAGGGGAACATAAACTCTGGACCCGCGAAGGCAACACCTTTACCGCCCATCCGGTGAAGATAGGTATCTCCAACGGAGTCAACACGGAAATTATCAGCGGCATTAACGAAGGTACCGTAGTGGTGACCTAGGCCTCCATCGGCAGCATGCCCGGCAGCGGCGCTCCGGACATGAGCCAGGAAGCTCCCGGAGGTGAGAAGAGTCCGTTCATGCCTGGCCCTCCGGGAAGTAAGAAGAAGAGCGGAAAATAATACAAAAAAAGAATTATGAATAAAGCAGTCATTGAACTTCAAAATATCAAACGCAACTTCCAGGTGGGGGACGAAACCGTGCATGCCCTGCGCGGCGTCTCGTTCACCATCCGTGAAGGCGAGTTTGTCACCATCATGGGTACATCGGGCTCCGGAAAGTCGACTTTGCTGAATACCCTCGGCTGCCTGGACACGCCCACCAGCGGCGAATACCTGCTGGACGGTATCTCCGTACGCACCATGAGCAAGCCTCAACGCGCCGTACTACGCAACCGTAAAATCGGCTTCGTATTCCAGAGTTACAACCTGCTGCCCAAAACCACTGCCGTGGAAAATGTGGAGCTACCGCTGATGTATAACTCCTCCGTCTCGGCTTCCGAAAGGCGGAGACGTGCCATCGAAGCCCTGCAAGCCGTGGGGCTGGGCGACCGACTGGAACATAAGTCCAATCAGATGTCCGGCGGTCAGATGCAACGCGTAGCCATCGCCCGCGCCTTGGTGACCAATCCCGCCGTTATCCTGGCAGACGAAGCTACGGGTAACCTGGACACCCGTACTTCTTTCGAGATTCTGGTACTGTTCCAAAAGCTGCATGCCGAAGGACGCACCATCATCTTCGTCACCCACGATTTTCTGGAAGCCCGGACTCTTGCAGCCCGGGCAGCCATCCTTCTGGATGGGAAGCTGCAGACAGTCACCGACACCTCCCGGCTGATGGACGGGCATTTTTCCGCAGAGGTGGAGCGGTTTCTGGGAAGAAATCAAATCATAACTGCGCCTGAGCGCAAAAAAGAAAAGAGGATTGTCCAATGACATATATCAATGATGCGCTGTCATTTTACAGCGAATTA
>OGMJ01001261.1_pt1 | contig 11363 bp, 8 predicted proteins | sample 1573181 | NCBI WGS metagenome assembly OGMJ01 (sample SAMEA2582004, study PRJEB24529) | metagenome | biome: Human gut stool | place: China | collected 2011
CCGACGACGGGAGCGCTACCCTGTTTGTTCCGGAATTGAATGAACATTATCATTCGACGAAAGGGGCACGCACGGAGTCTCAACATATTTTCATCGATATGGGGCTGAAAGCCTCTCCTGCCGCTACTCCACGTGTTCTTGAAATCGGTTTCGGGACAGGACTCAACGCTTGGCTCACCCTTGAAGAAGCGGAAAGAAGCAGACGAAATATACACTATATAGGACTGGAACTCTATCCACTAGACTGGCAGACAGTAGAACAGCTAGGATATATCTCCAGCGATGAGCAGCTTACCATACATCGGAAGCAAACAACAACCGACGAGCAATTTACCCCGAATGAAGAAAAACAACAATCGGCTATCGAATTGTTTAAGCAGCTTCATACATCGCCCTGGGAAAAAGACGTGCAGCTTACACCGCACTTCACCTTACGAAAAATAGAAACGGACGTGAATAAGTGGAGAGTTGAGAACTCTCCATTTAACCTAGTCTATTTCGACGCCTTCGCCCCGGAAAAGCAACCGGAAATGTGGTCGCAAGAACTATTCAACCGCCTCTACGTTTTATTAGATAGAGACGGCATCCTGACCACTTACTGCGCCAAAGGTGTCGTCCGCCGGATGTTACAGACAGCCGGATTCACAGTAGAACGTCTGCCCGGACCTCCGGGTGGTAAACGGGAAATATTACGGGCCCGAAAATAAGAATAGAAACAAGATAAAAAAGAACCCCCGAAATAGAAGAAGTCATGAAAAAACAACTAAAAGATATGAGAACCCTTTTCCTCCTTAGTGCCTGCCTCCTAATGGCAGCCTGCACAGGACGCTCTTCCCAAGCAAGCAACGATGACGAAGCAAAACCGGTGATTACCGTCACCCTGGAACCGCAACGTTATTTCACGGAAGCTATTGCCGGAGATAAATTTAAAGTAGTCAGCATGGTCCCCAAAGGTTCCAGCCCGGAAACCTATGATCCTGTCCCCCAACAACTTGTTTCTCTGGGAGACAGCAAAGCCTATTTCCGCATCGGATACATCGGATTCGAACAGACCTGGATGGATCGTTTGATGAACAATACCCCCCATATTCAAGTGTTCGACACCTCCAAAGGGATTGACCTCATACTCAACAATGATGACCACGACCACGGACATAACAGTAACGACGGGCATATCCACGCCGTAGAACCGCACGTATGGAATTCCACCGGTAATGCTTTAATCATTGCAGGAAACACCTACAAAGCCCTTAGCCAACTGGATAAGGCAAATGAGGTATACTATAGAAACCGTTACGATTCGCTCTGCCAGCGTATCCAGCACACCGACAGCCTGATTCGCCGTCAACTCTCCGCTCCCGAAGCAGCCAAAGCCTTCATGATTTATCATCCGGCCCTCTCCTACTTCGCCCGCGACTACGGATTGCATCAGATTTCGATCGAAGAAGGAGGCAAAGAACCCTCTCCCGCCCATCTGAAAGCCCTGATAGACGTCTGTCAGGCGGAAAATGTAGGCGTTATCTTCGTTCAACCGGAGTTTGACAAACGCAATGCGGAAACCATCGCGCAGCAAACCGGAACGAAAGTGATCCCTATCAATCCGCTAAGTTACGACTGGGAAGAAGAAATGCTGAATGTAGCCAAAGCCCTTGCGCCGCAAGCTGCCACCAAATAAACGTATAAAGAAAGAACCAATCAAGCCCTTTCCAATGATGAAACCGATAATCGAAATAAAGAATCTTTCCGCCGGATATGACGGTCGCACTGTTCTCCACGATGTTAATCTAAGCATCTACGAACGGGATTTTCTAGGTATTATAGGTCCGAACGGAGGCGGCAAAACGACGCTTATAAAGTGCATCCTCGGTCTGTTGAAGCCAACCGGAGGGGAAATTATATTCCATACTCCTGAAAAAGCATCTACTAAAACCACTTCTACTTTCCTGGGTTATCTGCCTCAATACAACAGTATAGACCGGAAGTTCCCTATTTCCGTGGAAGAAGTGATCCTATCCGGATTAAGCATACAAAAATCGCTCACTTCACGATTTACTCCCGAACAGAAAGAGAAAGGTAAACAGATTATTTCCCGCATGGGGCTTGAAGGACTCGAACACCGTTCTATCGGGCAATTAAGCGGCGGGCAGCTGCAACGTGCCCTGTTGGGACGTGCCATCATCTCCGACCCTGCGGTATTGATTCTCGATGAACCCAGCACGTATATCGACAAGCGTTTCGAAGCACGCCTTTATGAGTTATTGGCTGAAATCAATAAAGAATGTGCCATTATCCTTGTCAGTCACGACATCGGCACTGTATTGCAACAGGTAAAATCTATCGCTTGCGTCAACGAAACGCTGGATTACCATCCGGACACGGGTGTCACTACCGAATGGCTGGAAAGAAACTTCAACTGCCCCATCGAGCTATTGGGACACGGCACACTGCCTCATCGGGTTTTAGGAGAACATCATCACCATCATTAAAGGATACACATATTCAATATCCCAAACATATATATACAGCAACCCGAGTATTAATACCTGAAATCTCAACCATTAACAGCTGATATTACAAGTGTTAACACCTAACGGCCAAGCTATTAATAGTAAACTCCCGTTGTATTAATAGTAAACTTGTTCTTCTCTAACAGGAAAGTTACGATTGACTAAGGATAATCTATAAACGCAAGTTACGTTTATAAAATTGAAAGCTTTGTTTTTATAATTGCAAGTTTCATTTATAAAAACAAAACTTGCAATTATAGTTTATGACTAATGAAAAGGAAGTTTGTTATTAAGGCAAAAGAAGTTCACTAACAGGATAAAGGAAGTTTATCTCTAATACACCAGAGCTTATTTATTAAAGGACTAAAAATAATTTCCTTACTTGCCAACACACAAGTTCCCGCCTTCCGGAAGAGTGAAAGAGATAGTAAATCACCCCTCCGTTACTTAATATTTCTTACTTTCTTCCTCATTATCCTTACAAATCACTATCTTTGCGACCTCATAATTTGTTTTTAACGAATAAACTACGATAGTGCTAATGAAACAGTACAGAACCGTAAACAACCTTATGGGTTGGCTTACATTCATCATTGCGGCAACCGTCTACTGCCTGACAATAGAACCGACCGCAAGTTTCTGGGATTGCCCGGAGTTCATAACCACCGGCTATAAACTGGAAGTCGGACACCCGCCCGGCGCGCCTTTCTTCATGCTAGTGGCGAATCTGTTTTCTCAATTTGCTTCCGACGTAACAACTGTTGCTAAAATGGTGAATTACATGAGTGCCCTCATGAGTGGCGCCTGTATCCTGTTCCTTTTCTGGAGCATCACCCACCTGGTACGCAAACTGATTATCACTGACGAAAACAATATCACCAAAGGACAGCTTATCACAGTGATGGGTAGCGGACTGATCGGTGCACTGGTTTATACATTCAGTGACACATTCTGGTTCTCGGCCGTGGAAGGTGAAGTATATGCCTTCTCCTCCCTGTTTACCGCTGTTGTTTTCTGGTTGATTCTGAAATGGGAAGACGTAGCCGACCAGCCGCACAGCGACCGTTGGATTATCCTCATCGCCTATCTGACCGGATTGAGTATCGGTGTGCACTTATTGAACTTGCTTTGTCTGCCTGCCATCGTATTGGTATATTACTACAAAAAAACGCCGAATGCTACCGCCAAAGGTTCGTTAATTGCGTTATTCGGCTCAATGGTACTCGTTGCAGCCGTGCTTTACGGCATCGTACCGGGTATTGTGAAAGTAGGCGGCTGGTTCGAGTTGTTGTTTGTCAACGGACTCGGAATGTCGTTCAATTCAGGTGTAGTGGTTTATATTATTCTGCTTGCAGCGGCTCTGATCTGGGGCGTATACGAAAGCTATACCGAAAAGAACAAAACACGCATGGCTATCTCCTTTATCCTGACGATTGCCCTACTGGGTATCCCGTTCTATGGGCACGGAGCCAGCAGTATTGTTATTGGAATCTTGGTCATCGCTGCACTGGGTCTTTATCTTGCTCCGAACATTCAGACCAAGATTAAGGAGAAATGGCGCATTTCCGCCCGCACCATGAACACAGCCCTGCTGTGCACCATGATGATCGTAATCGGGTATTCTTCTTACGCACTGATCGTTATCCGTTCTACTGCCAACACTCCGATGGACCAAAACTCACCGGAGGATATATTCACCCTGGGCGAATACCTCGGCCGTGAACAATACGGAACCCGTCCGCTCTTCTACGGCCCTGCTTTCTCTTCGAAAGTGGCACTTGACGTAAAAGACGGCTATTGTATTCCGCGCCAATCGGAAGCAGGAAGTAAGTTTGTCCGCAAGGAAAAGACTTCTCCCGACGAAAAAGACTCTTATATCGAACTTCCCGGACGTGTGGAATACGAATATGCACAGAATATGCTTTTCCCGCGTATGTACAGTTCGTCACACGCACCGCTCTACAAACAATGGGTAGACATCAAGGGATATGACGTTCCTTACGACCAGTGTGGAGAGATGGTGATGGTAAACATGCCTACCCAATGGGAAAATATCAAATTCTTCTTCTCCTACCAGCTAAACTTCATGTACTGGCGTTACTTCATGTGGAACTTTGCCGGACGGCAGAACGACATACAGGGTAGCGGAGAAATTGAACACGGCAACTGGATCACCGGTATTCCGTTTATCGACAACCTACTGGTAGGTAACCAGGAATTGCTTCCGCAAGATCTCAAAAACAATAAAGGACACAACGTATTCTACTGTCTGCCGCTGATTCTCGGCTTAATCGGACTCTTCTGGCAGGCTTACCATAGCCAGCGAGGTATCCAGCAATTCTGGGTGGTATTCTTCCTGTTCTTTATGACAGGTATCGCTATCGTGCTCTACCTCAACCAAACTCCTGCACAACCCCGTGAACGAGATTACGCGTATGCTGGTTCGTTCTACGCCTTTGCCATCTGGGTAGGTATGGGAGTGGCAGGTATCATCCGTATGCTACGAGAATACTGCAAGATGCAGGAACTTCCGGCAGCCGTACTGGCTTCAGTGCTCTGTTTGTTCGTCCCCATCCAGATGGCGGGACAGACTTGGGATGACCACGACCGTAGCGGACGCTTCGTTGCCCGCGACTTCGGACAGAACTACCTGATGACCTTACAGGAAAAAGGAAATCCGATTATCTATACCAATGGTGATAATGATACTTTCCCATTGTGGTACAACCAGGAAACAGAAGGCTTCCGTACAGATGCCCGCACCTGTAACCTAAGTTACTTGCAAACAGACTGGTATATCGACCAAATGAAACGCCCGGCCTACGATTCCCCGTCGCTTCCTATCACTTGGGACCGTGTGGAATATGTGGAAGGACAAAATGAATATATCCCTATCCGTACGGAAATGAAGGCCTTTATCGACAGCTATTTCAAACAGGCAAACGAACTGGCTGCACAGGGAGACACTACCATATTGTCGCTCGTTCACTCCATCTTCGGTGAGAATCCTTATGAACTGAAGGAAATCATCAACCGCTGGATGCTTGGCAAGAACGACCAATTGAAAGAACTTCTCAAGAAGACAGGAAAAGAAATACAGCTTCCGCTCATCCCTACGGACAGCATCGTCATGAAGATAGATAAGGAAGCCGTACGCCGCTCCGGCATGAAGATACCGGAAGCTCTGGGCGACTCTATCCCCGAATACATGACAATCACCCTTAGAGACGCCAACGGCAACCCGAAACGCGCCCTCTACAAGAGTGAACTGATGATGCTCGAAATGCTTGCCAACGCCAACTGGGAACGTCCTATCTATATGGCAATCACCGTAGGAAGCGAAAACCATCTGGGCATGGGCAACCACTTCACACAGGAGGGTCTCGCCTACCGCTTCACTCCGTTCGATACGGACAAGCTGAACAGCAAGATCGACAGCGAAAAGATGTACGACAACCTGATGAACAAGTTCAAGTTCGGCGGCATCGAGAAACCGGGCATCTATATCGACGAGAACGTGATGCGTATGTGCTACACGCACCGCCGTATCTTCACGCAGCTCGTAGGACAGCTTATCAAAGAAGGTAAGAAGGACAAGGCACTCGCTGCACTCGATTACGCCGAAAAGATGATTCCGGCAATCAACGTACCGTATGACTGGGCAAATGGCGCCTTCCAAATGGCAGAGTCTTATTATCAACTGGGACAGAACGAGAAAGCCAACAAGATTATCGACGAGCTTGCCAACAAGTCGCTCGAATACATGATCTGGTATCTTAGCCTGAACGATAACCAGCTTGCCATTGCCAGCGAAAACTTCGTGTACAACGCCAGTTTGCTTGACGCCGAAGTCCGCCTAATGGAAAAATACAAATCAGAAGAACTCGCAAAACATTACTCTACGCAACTCGATCAGCTATACAACGAGTACGTGACGAGAATGAAAGGGAAATAATTTAGGTATGAAGTAATAAGTATTAAGTATTAACGTAGCTTCCGGCATGTTTTCCGTAAGGTATAATACTTAATACTTATTTCCTAATACTTCAAAACACAGACTCTCATGTTTATAGAACAACCACCTTGGCTTTTCCGGGCGTTGTATCCACAAGCTATCTTCCGGATGGACCCGAATGAGCGGGCAGTCTATCTGACTTTTGACGACGGTCCCATCCCTGAAGTAACTCCCTGGGTACTGGAAGTATTGGAAAAGCATCATATTAAAGCTACCTTCTTTATGGTAGGCGACAATATACGCAAACACCCGGATGAATACCGGATGGTGGTAGAGCACGGACACCGCATCGGTAACCATACTTTCAACCACATCCGTGGATTTGAATATTCCAATCCGGATTACCTGGCAAATGCCAGAAAGGTAGATGATATTATTCATTCCGATCTCTTCCGTCCACCACACGGACACATGGGATTCAGGCAGTATTATACGTTGCGCTATCATTACCGCATCATTATGTGGGATCTCGTGACCCGCGATTACAGTAAGCGGATGCGCCCGGAACAAGTGCTGAACAACGTGAAACGCTATGCGCGAAACGGTTCTATCATCACTTTCCACGATTCGCTGAAGTCATGGAACAACGGTAACCTGCAATACGCACTTCCCCGTGCCATCGAGTTCCTGAAAGAGGAAGGTTATGAATTCAAGGTGTTATAATCTTTGAAAAAACAGAAACTTCGAAAAGAGCAGAGCTTCCTGATAAGAAAGAAAAGGTTTCTGATGAATAAAAAAGCTCCCTGACAAGAAGAAAAAATATAAGCCGAGGTATTATGCCCCGGCTTTTGTAGTTTAAAGCCCGTTTCGTGCCCAAAATTGAAAGATCCCTCCTCTTTCTTATAAGATACCAGCGCAACCGCATTTCGCCTGGTAAAGGGCAAAAAGAGGGCAAAACAACCTGCATTCAAAAAGTTTCTGATTCACATTACCATTTCCAACCGTATTTTTTTATACATTTGCAACGGTCTCTTCCGCAGAAAGCCTCCGGGTGGCGAGGGAGAGACGTTTATATTGAGAAGACGTTTACAAGCGTTTGTCATTTGTGTTCAGAACTTCGCAAACTTTGACCTATCGGAATGACTAACAGCAACAAAGACGTCCTCCTGATGTGTATTTATATACATCCGTGCCTCACTTTGGAAAACAAAGGGAGGCTACGGGTGTTGTACATATCGGCGTGGGCTTTCTGCGTTGTTCGTTCCCGATAGTTGGCATTGCGAAGGCCTTGAACACGGAACGGACGAAGGTGAGAGATTCCCACGCCTTTTCTGTATATTCCTGTCAACAATAGATTGAATTGTCCGCCCAACGGGAGTCTGGGGGACACACATAAGCAGAATAGGCACATGATTCATGCGGGACAACTTATTGAACGCACGCTTCACGAACAGGGACGCACCGTCACCTGGTTCGCTACCCAACTATGCTGCACACGCCCCAATGTTTACAAGATATTCCGGAAAGAGAATATCGACATCCACCTGCTCTGGCGCATCTCCTGCATCCTCGGCCATGATTTTTTCCGCGATCTTTCCGACAGCATCAATACCGGAAACTTCCCCAGTGTATCCAAATAGGATACAATTCCGTATCGTTCTTGGAACTATGCTTTCATTCGGTAGTATACTCCTTTCGCATACCTTTGCAGGCATATTAACATATAATCACAAAAGGACATGAAAACGAAAAAACTATTTCTGATTATTGCTCTGGTTGTCGGTTGTGCCGTCGGAGCCCATGCGCAAAAGACGGTCTTCAAGTTTCGTGATGCACAGGCACGTGCAGGCGATGCAGTTACTGAAGTTTGTGTCAAACCCACAGTTGTCGAGGTGAAAATACTGGAAGATAAGGGACGAATCAAGGATGAATGGACACTAAGCAAAGAGGAAGTGGAGATCGCCATGAAAGGAGAACTTGACAACATCCGTGCATGGGGGACGTATCTGTCCACCATCAAATACAACTGCGATGTCATCATGGGAGCCACTTTCAAAGTGGAAGATAATGAAAAAACAGGGGGATACACGGTTACAGTAGTAGGTTATCCCGGCATCTGTGTCAACTGGCATCCGGCCACAAAAGAGGATTATGAATGGATACGTCTGCAAAAGTTATCACCCACAGATGGAAAAAGCCAGATAGCGCCCGTCGTTAAGAATAAGAATTAATCACTAAAACATAAATAACAATGAAAAAAGTACTATCAATGATTGCCGCACTCTTATTGTGCGTAGGAACTCAAGCGCAAATCGTATCATCCAGAAGTGCAATCGTCAAAACAGAGAAGCAAGCCAGCAGCACACAATGGTTCTTGCGTGCAGGTTTGAATATCATGAACTTCTCCGGTGACGGAGCCGAAGGAGCTGACTCAAACATCGGATATAACGCAACATTTGGCTACCAGAAGCCTTTAGGCAGCACAGGAGGATACTGGGGAATGGAATTTGGACTCGGCTCCCGTGGTTTCAAAGTGGAAGACACGAAGTGCATGGCTCATAATATACAATACTCTCCGTTCACATTCGGATGGAAATTTGCAGTGGCGGACAATGTTCATATCGACCCGCATGTAGGAGTCTTTGCCAGCTACGATTACACGAGCAAAATGAAAGCAGACGGAGAGAGCATCAGTTGGGGAGATTACGCAGATTACATGGAAGTTGACTACAATCATTTCGATGCCGGTATGAATATCGGTGTAGGAGTCTGGTACGACCGTTTCAACCTGGATCTCACCTATCAGCGCGGATTCATAGATACATTCAGCGATGCCGACGGATTCAAGACCAGCAACTTTATGATTCGTCTAGGTATTGCCTTCTAAGGACAACCAAACCTCAATAAACCATATTATTTATTCAGCGTCCACGATCTTTTCTCTTCGCAAAAAGGGCCGTGGATGCTGTTTTCTTAAAAATAACGGAATATGATGACCAAACGACAATTTCTGGCAATCATGTATCTGCTGACGGGAGTTATCCCGCTGATAGCACAGACTTTCACCGAACAGAAAAAGAGCTATCCCGTCAGTGCAGACGGCAATAAATATGTGGTCAGCGGATTTACCCCTTTCAGCAGCATGCATGACGAGAACATCTACGCTAATGCACTGTTATGGACCGTCAAAAATGTCTGTCCGCAGCTACGGGAAGGGATCACAGAGGTAAACGTACCGGCTAAAAACTTCATTTGCGATCTGATACTTGCCTCGCAAGCAGATTCAAATCAGAAGAATACTTACTATTGCAAAGCCCTGTTTCAAGTAAAAGACGGCAAGCTGGTCTACTATCTTTCCAATATACGGATAGAATCATCAGCAGTGATAATGAAAAAAATCACTCCCATGGAGAAGCTGCAACCGGACAAGAAAGCATCTCACAAAGAAATCATGGATGACTTCGTACAGGTGGAATCGCAAGTATTGAATAAAATGTTCGACTTCATCGTAACGAACCAACTTTCACCAATCACTCACTGGAATGAAATCAGTATCAACAAGCCGGTGAAAGGCATGACGGAAGATGAATGTCTGCTGGCCTTCGGCAAACCGCAGACTATTCAAGAATCAAATGGAGAAGTGCAATGGATGTATTCCAGCTCGTTCTACCTATTCTTCAAGAATGGACATGTGGAAACGATTATCAAATAATCCCATAAAAACAAATCATCTCAAAATCAAACAATTAAAACAATTTATTATGAAAACAATCTGGAAAGCAACCGTTTGCATAGTTGCAGTATTACTGTCGTTCAGCATTTATTCCTGTGGCGATGACGACGATGACGCTGTCGGTTCACGCGATTTATTGTTAGGAACATGGAATGGAGCGTATTATCTTTCACAAGAATGGGAAGATGGTGAAAAGGTAAGTGACTCTAAAGAAGATTTTGTAAATGGAACCAACCGTTATTCCATAGAGTTCAAGGAAGATGGTACGTATGTAGAAAAAGATGTCTACAACTCCTCCGGAAGTACTAATTATTATCACGGTACATGGAGCTACTCCGGTAATAAGCTGACTCTCATCGACACTGAAGAGGATAATTACACAGAAGTGTGGACAGTGACCACAATGACAGAAAATGAATTAGTCTATGAACTTCGTGAAAAAGAGAAAGAAGACGGAACAACATACGAATATTACGAACAACAGGCTTTTACGAGATAATTCAAAGGCGTTATAACACAAAAACTTTCTTTCTTTTTCAGGAAGATAAAATTAAGCAAAGGTTTCTTTTCACCAAAGAAACCTTTGCTTAATATTGGAAAAGTAATTCAACACATCAATATGCTACTGCCAGCGGCGTGCGCAACTTCTGCGCATATTCAGCCATATATTTATTCCAGGCATCCGGAGTCTTGATAGCAGCCTTATCCCAGGCAGAACCCCAGTAATAAGTATATTCAGAACCCGGCTCATATTCGCTGATAGCCAAAACGTGACCGTCGGCTCCGCCACGTTCTTTCTTTTCCTTTTCAGAAAGAAGAACCACTTTCGCTTCTTTCACCTGTGCAGGAAATGCAGCACCGACAAATATCTTGCCGTTTGCACCGCTACGATCTGTTGTAGGATCTACGTAAGTGATATAGCCATTGGCAGCATCTGCCACAGTCGCACCGTCCGGTTCACGCAGAACCAGTCCGGTAGTCACCGGCATTGCTTCTTTCAGATTGGTATATGAAACAATCGTTTTGTTGAGATAAGAACCTGCATCCAGTGAGATTACACGTGTCTCCACTACATTAGAGTCTCCACGAACTACCAGCGGATTAAATTCCAGCTTCACCGTGAAACGCAGCGGGCCATTATCAAGAATTTCCTGTGTACGATAGCAGT
>OGMJ01001264.1_pt1 | contig 11349 bp, 14 predicted proteins | sample 1573181 | NCBI WGS metagenome assembly OGMJ01 (sample SAMEA2582004, study PRJEB24529) | metagenome | biome: Human gut stool | place: China | collected 2011
CGGAATACGCCCGGTGCGATGTTTCTGGCTATTAAAGCCGCTTCGATGGGGATTGAGCTGCAAAACCTCAAGAGCCAGCTCAACCCCCATTTCCTATTCAACACGCTCAACAACATCTATTCGCTCATCCAGCTCGATCCCGACCGGGCCCAGCAAACGGTGCACGACCTGAGCCGCCTGCTGCGGTACGTACTCTACGACAGCAGCCGGCCGACGGTACCTCTCAAGGCCGAAATGGACTTCCTGGGCAATTACATCGAGCTGATGCGCATCCGCCTGCCGCGCCATGTGCGGCTCGATGTTTCGCTGCCCGAAAATCCGTAGCATACCCTCGTGGCGCCGCTGCTCTTCATCTCGCTGGTCGAAAACGCTTTCAAGCACGGCGTAAGCAACGACCGCCCTTCGTTCATCGACATCGACATCCGGGAAGAGGAAGGAGTACTCGCCTGCCGGATCGAGAACAGCTTCTTCCCCAAATCGGAGGCCGACCGCAGCGGCTCGGGCATCGGGCTTGCGAACCTTTGCCGGCGGCTCGAAATGATCTATCCCGGGCGTTACGAAATGAAATACGGACAACACGGCGACACGTACGAAACCCTGCTCCGCATTAACCTGACCGACCGATGAAACTGACCTGCGCCATTATCGACGACGAGCCGCTGGCGGTCGAACTGCTCGAAAGCTACGTGCGGAAAACCCCCTTTCTGGAATTGAAGGGAGCTTACAACGGAGGCATCACGGCACTCGAGGCCCTGAAAACCGAACCGGTGGACCTGCTTTTCTGCGATATCCAGATGCCGGAACTCAGCGGCATGGAGCTCTCGCGGATGCTCCCGACCCGGACCCGGGTCGTCTTCACGACGGCTTTCGACCGATACGCCGTCGAAGGATTCCGCGTGGGTGCGGTGGACTACCTGCTCAAGCCGATCAGCTATGCCGACTTCCTGACGGCCGCCAACAAAGCCTTCGAATGGTTCGAACTCAAGCGCCGCAGCGTCGGCAAACCATCGCCTGCAGAAGCTGGGCCCGGAAGCATCTTCGTCAAGACCGAATACCGGCTTCGGCAGATCGAATTAGATAAAATCCTCTACATCGAAGGACTCAAGGACTACGTAAAGATTTACGTCGAAGACGAACCCCGCCCCGTGCTGTCGCTCATAAGCCTCAAGACGTTGGAAGAACAACTACCCGCCGAACGTTTCGTCCGGGTACACCGCTCCTACATCGTCCAACCCTCCAAAATCCGAATCATCGAGCGGGGCCGGATCGTCTTCGGCAAAACGTACATCCCCGTTTCAGACGGCTACAAGGAGGCTTTTTACGCATTTCTGGAAGCCCGCTCCCTAATGCCCAAAAGCGATAAATAAGCCTACCTCCACCCACGAAAAAAGGTCATCGTTTCCGCGATGACCTTTTCCGTACCGATCCCTTCGGATCAGCGCCGCCCGATATCTTCGTAAGTGGTCTGCAACATCGCCTTGCCCCACTCCAACCTTTCGGACTGCGGGCCGGTTTGAGAAAGCACCGTTTCGCCCGTATTGTCATAGACCGTTTCGCCGTCGGCGTCGATCACGCCGAACCCGTCGCTGAAACAGTAGTAACCAAACTTATGGGGCGGAGTCGCTCCGAAAATATTCTTGCTGTAATCGAATTCGTCGTGCGGAAGGCCCATCTGCGCCAGAAGCGTAGCGCAAATGTCGATTTGCGAGGCATCCGTATCTACTGTTCGGGAGGCGCAAGTGCGCCTCCGAGCCAAATCATCGGAATCCGGTGTCGCAGCGGAGCGTTGTAGGCCAGATCGTACGGATAGGGGTAGCCGTGATCGGCGACCAGCACCACTAATAAATTGTCCCACACGGGCGACTCCCGCAGCCGGTCGATCAGACGTCCGATCTGTGCATCGGAGAAGGCCATGGCATTCAACAGCTTGTCATCGAATTTTGCGAACGGCACCTCGAACGGCTCATGGCTCGAAAGGGTCAGCAGACCCGCCAGAAACGGTTGTTCCTCTCTGCCCAGCGCTTCCACCTCGTCCCCGAAAAGATCGACCACCACGTCGTCGGCATAGCCCCATTTCGAAGTCGGGGCGTCGAGCTGCATATCCTTCTGCCAGATCAGCTCCTCCCAGCCGGTCGAATACATGAACGAAGCCTGGTTGGTGAAGTTCAGGTCGCCGCCGTACATGAAGACCGAACGATAACCTTCCCGGCCGAGAGAACGGGCCAGCGAAGGCAGCGTGGCGCTTTTTCGCGGCAGCTTCATGATCGACATGGTCGTTTGGGCCGGAAATCCGCACAGGACGGCCACCTGTCCCCGGTCGGTACGGAACGAATTGGCGAAGAAGTTTTCGAACCAGACACCCTCCCGCTTGAAACGCTGCATGTTGGGCATCACAGGCTCGCCGTTCACCGTTTCGTCCATGATCGTTCGGCCGAAGCTCTCCAGCAGGATCAGTACGACGTTCGGCCGGTCGCTGCGCAGCAGTCGGGGCGTACCGGCATCGGCCCCGGGACGGTTGCCCCGCAACTCTTCGAAAAGAGTCTTCCGCCGCTCCTCTTCGAAGAACGGATAAGCCTCGGCATAGTTCTCATTGTCCCCGACCGAGGAGAGAAACGAAAAAACGGGGTTCGTCGCAGCGTGGTTCAGGAACATGTTCGAGCTGAAATAGACCTTGCTGACATTCGCCGTGGCGACCGTCACGCCACCCCGGATCGCCAGAAAAGTCAAGCCGCCGATCAGCAGCGCCGCAACCGTCGGGACGACCCGGCCCCGCAGGGGAACGGGTTCGACCCGGAAAAGCCGTAAAATCCACCGGTAACTCCAGATCATCGCCCCGGCATAGACCAGCATGATTAAAATCTGCCGCAGAACTTCGCCCCAACTGGCACTCGCAAGCGCCTCCCCAGGATCGGAAAGGTAGATCAGCACCGAACCGTCGAGCCGAAAGCCCCAATAGCCGTACAGGTTGAGATCGACGGCGAAGATCGCGGCCGTCACCAGTGCGATCAGCGAAAAATAGACCGTCAGAACGATCCGCCACACCCGCTGCGAAAGGGGAATCCAGAACGATGCCAGCACGACAAGTACCGGAAAAGCGGTGACGTAACCCGCCACCGTGCAATCGAGCGAGAGTCCGTGCCAAAGAACTCCGAGCCACTCCCCGAAAGAGGCCTCTGCTGCCCGGGCATGGTAGAAAAGCAGGAAAGCCGGCTTCTGCAACAGCATCCAACCTACTGTCGTACAGAAAACGGCCCCCAGAAACAACAGGCGTCGCACGTCAGATCTTCTCACCATAAGCCAGATCGCCCGCATCGCCGATACCCGGCACGATATAAGCCCGCGAAGTCAATTCCTCGTCCACCGCAGCACACCAGATCGTGGTCGTGCGCTTGGGCATATTCTTCTCCACATATTCGCCCCCCTGTTCGCTGGCGATAACCGCCGCGACATGGGTATGCGCGGGCTGCCCGCCCCGTTCGCACAGCGCATTGTAGGCCAGCACGAGGGAAGAACCGGTAGCCAGCATGGGATCGACCAGCAGCAAAGTCTTGCCCTCCAGCTCGCCACACGAGATGTATTCGACCTTGACGGTAAACTTGCCGTCCTTGGTACTCTTGCGATAAGCCGAAACGAAAGCGTTCTGCGCGTCGTCGAAGTAGTTCAGGAATCCCTGATGGAAAGGAAGTCCCGCACGAAGGATCGTAGCGATCACGACCTGGTCGGAGATCATCGCTACCGAAGCCTCGCCCAGCGGAGTTTCGACCACTTTCACCGCATACTCGAACGTTTTCGATATTTCATAGGCCATGACCTCTCCGATACGCTCCAGATTACGGCGGAAACGCATCGAATCCTTCTGAATTGATTGTCACAAGTATCCTTTCATTATCCATCTCGGCGACAAACTTGTTGAGAATGGTGTTCTGACTGTTGAGAATGTGCAACATAAGGTTGTATTTATTTAACTTTTGTTTCAGGTCAATAGAGGAAGTTGTTGAATGGATAGCGGCCCGAATGGATTTCACGGACCATGCCGTACAGATCCGAACGCAGCTTCTCGATATTGATCTTCTCGACTGCCGAAATAAAGATGCAGGGCGTATTGGCCCGGGCGATCCAGCTCTGTTTCAGGTCTTCGAGCGAACGATTTTCACGTGTGGAAGGCGTCAGGTCGTCAGGCTCCTTCTCCACATAAGTATAAGCGTCCACCTTGTTGAAAACCAGATAAACCGGTTTATCCCCGGCACCGATATCCTGTAACGTCTGCTTCACCACGGCGATCTGGTCCTCGAACTGCGGATGCGAAATATCGACCACGTGCAGCAACAGGTCGGCTTCACGCACCTCGTCGAGGGTCGATTTGAACGACTCGATCAGTTCGGTCGGCAATTTGCGGATGAAACCCACGGTATCCGACAGCAGGAAAGGCAGGTTGTCGAAAACCACCTTTCGCACCGTCGTATCGAGCGTGGCGAAGAGTTTGTTTTCGGCGAACACCTCGCTTTTCGAAATCAGGTTCATCAGGGTCGATTTGCCGACGTTGGTATAACCCACCAACGCCACACGCACCATCGAACCCCGGTTCGATCGCTGGACAGCCATCTGACGGTCGATCTTTTGCAGATCCTCCTTGAGTTTGCTGATCCGGTTGCGGATGATTCGACGGTCCGTTTCGATCTCGCGCTCGCCGGCACCGCCGCGCGTTCCCGTGCCGCCCCGCTGCCGCTCCAGGTGCGTCCACATACCCGACAGACGCGGGAGCATATACTGGTAATTGGCCAACTGCACCTGGGTCTTGGCATAGGCCGTCTGCGCCCGCGACATGAAAATATCGAGAATCAGACGCGTGCGGTCGAGAATCCGGCAGGGCATGGCCGCCTCGATGTTGCGCGTCTGCGACGGAGAGAGTTCGTCGTCGAAAATCGCCACGTCGATCTCCTCCTCCTTGCAATAGGCAGCGATCTCCTCCAGTTTCCCCGGACCGACATAAATACGGGCCGACGGCTGCGGAAGGCGCTGCGTAAAACGACGGACACCTACGATACCGGCCGTTTCAGCCAAAAATTCCAATTCGGCGAGGTACTCTTCCGCCTGACGCGGATCCTGTTGATCCCGGATGACCGCGACCAGTACGGCCCGTTCGAACCCGGCCCCGGAAGCGGGTCGATCGTTCTTCGTTACAATCTCTTTATTCTTATTCTGTTCCAATCTGCCATACGATTTCTGCACGACTATGCGCCTTCGGAAAGACACATCTTCCTGCACGGTGAAAATAAGGGTATCCCGGCTTCACGCAGGATACCCTTATCAAATGTTTCAAACAAACCTTAATCCGAAATACGGAAATCGATCGGAATGACGAACTTCTGACGAACCGACTTGTTACGCTGCTTGGCGGCGGTCCATTTCGGAGAAGATTTGATAATACGTACCGCCTCGTCCGACAAGGTCCTGTCGGGGGTTCTCAACACCTCGATATTGGATACGGAACCGTCCGTATTCACCACGAACGAGATGGTTACCTTACCCTGGATGCCGTTTTCCTGAGCGATCGCGGGGTATTTCACACGCTGCTGCACCCAGTTGCGGAAAGTACCTTCGTCGCCGCCCATGAAAGACGCTTTCTCCTCCACGACGATGAAAATCTCCTCTTCGAAGACCTCCTCGGTCTGAACGGGAGCCACCTCGATCGCCTGGTTCACATCAAACTCCGCAAAATCGATCTCCGTTTCGATCTTGGTATCGTTGGTTACGACTTCCAGCATGTCGCTCACGACGGCCATATCGACTTTCTTGGGAGCTTCGGGCGGCTTCTGGTCCTCGCGGGTAACCTCGACAATTTCCACTTCGACGGGAGCATAGCCAAGATCGACTTTCTCGATACGATGTTCCTTCGGAGTCACGGCGAATGCACCAATAACAAGTACCAACGCCACGACCAAACCGATTTCAAGGAAAAGACCCCGTTTGTTCTCCAGGTCGGCTTTCGGTGATTTCTTAATTTCCATTATTGTTCCTGTTTATTGTTATCCTTTCAAGTGACCCGAAGGCACACTAACTACCGACAAATATAGGGATAAAAAATCAAAAACAGCGCTTTCGGTCTGAAAAATCTTTATTTTTGACTAATTTTGTTCCCGAAAACTCCCTCACGACCGCTTTCCATGCCCCGACACGAATATCTTTACGGACAAACCCTGCCCCAATTGGAAGCTCTCTGCAACCGGTTGGAGATGCCCCGTTTCGCGGCGAAACAGATCGCACGCTGGCTTTACGACAAGCCCGCGACAACGATCGAGGCGCTGACCGATCCATCCGCCCGGCACCGGGCCCTGCTCGCCGAAACGTACGAAGTCGGACTCACCGCTCCCGAAAAAGTCAGCATTTCGACCGACGGCACGAAAAAATACCTCTATCGTACCTCGCAGAACCATTTCATCGAATCGGCCTACATCCCCGACGGTGACCGGGCGACGCTCTGCATCTCGTCGCAGGCGGGCTGCCGTATGGGCTGCCGTTTCTGCGCAACTGGACGACAGGGGCTCCAGCACTCCCTTTCGACGAACGAAATCCTCAACCAGATCGAGTCGCTGCCCGAACGGGAACGGCTCACCAACGTCGTTTTCATGGGCATGGGCGAACCGCTCGACAACCTGGACAGTCTGCTGCCGGCGCTCGAAGTCCTCACTTCGGCGTGGGGATTCGGCTGGTCGCCCACACGAATCACGGTTTCGACCGCCGGTGTAGCCTCCCGGCTCGAACGATTTCTGGAGGCGACCCAGGTGCATCTGGCCGTGAGCCTGCACAACCCCTTTCCGCACGAACGGGCCGAAATCATGCCCATAGAGAAGGCATGGCCGATCCGCGAAGTCGTGGAAATCCTGCGCCGATACGATTTCACGCACCAGCGGCGGGTATCGTTCGAATACATCGTCATGAGCGGCCTGAACGACTCTCCGCGTCACATCCGCGAGCTATGCCGCCTGCTGGACGGCATCAAGTGCCGGATCAACCTGATCCGTTTCCATAAAATTCCCGGATCGCCTTATTTCTCCCCCGACGACCGGGCCATGATCGCGTTCCGTGATGCTCTGACCGCCAAAGGCATACACACGACCATCCGCACCTCTCGCGGCGAAGATATCCAAGCGGCCTGCGGCCTGTTGAGTACGGCGCAGAACGAGGCGGCACAATTTTAGCAGCACCCGTTTCGTTATTCTTAATAAAATACGAAAATGAAAAAAATTCTTTTTACCCTTTTACTCGTGCTGGGCATCAGCGCCGCAGCCGACGCGCAGGTACGGTTCCTGGACTCTTCGACCGATGCGGTCCGCAAAGAGGCCATCGCTCAAGACAAATTGGTTTTCATCGATTTATACGCCACCTGGTGCGGCCCCTGCAAGGCGATGGAGCGCGACGTCTTCTCGAAAAAGGAGGTGGGCGACTTTATGGACGAATATTTCGTCGCGGCCAAGTACGACATCGACAAACCGACCGGGAAAGCCCTGGCAGGCAAACACGGCATACGGTCGATCCCGACCTACCTCGTATTCAATACCGAGGGCGACCTGCTGGGCAAGATAACAGGATCCATGCCGGCCGAAGAGTTTACCGCCGCCCTTCGGAAGATCATCGCCGAAACCGGGAAGAAATAGCGACCGGCGGATGTAATAAAGAACGGAAACGATTCCTGTATGAGGATCGTTTCCGTTCTCCTTTTCCTTCGTGCTCTGAATACGACTTGACATCAGATTATTCTGTTTCATGTCCCGAAATTTTGCTTGCAACGGACGTTGCGCCGCTGTTCCCGGCGACAGGTACAGTCAAGTTTCCTCGGAGATAATTTCCCCATACAGACAACCCCCGGCAGCAATTAATATTACCTGAAGTTACCTGATCCCGCCGGTCCGATTGATCGGGCTACAGTATAAGGTCGGCTATAGTCCCGTTTTCGGCGGATAGTCGATCGAAGTCGATTTTGTACGTCCGTCGGTGGTGGTCATCGTGAGCGTCAATCGGTGATGTTGCTCCGACGCAGGCTCGGCAAGCGGTTCGATTTCGATCGGCCGCAAATTCTTCCGGCCGTCCCACGGATTCTTCGGATTGAAAGGGATCATCTGCAAATGTTCCGGCCCGATCCGATCCATCCTCTCGCGGCAAAGAAGCGGGGCCCCGTATTCATCCCTCTGTTTCCAACTCCGCACCGATACCCGGAACAGGTCGTCGAGCGGTTTGCCGGCCGGATGCTCCTCATCCCAGTCGGCATCGCTCGTGATATGCATCGAAGTGAAATTATCGGCAAGGGCAATCTGATCGCCGAAATACAGACCGGGAGGCGTGCCGCCCTCGTACGCACCGATTTCATCCCCGTTTCTTTTTGCGATTTCGAGATATTTCGCCTTGTTTTCGGGAGTCCAGAACTCTTGCCGGCCAAGATTGTATTTCTCCATATCCGGATTATAATACTCTTCGGTGTCGGCCCAGTCTATGTAAAGCGTATTCGATTTGCCGTCCGTCGCAGCGGTCCGGGGAATATAGTCCAGCTTCATATCTCCTTCCACGTAACGGGCTATCAAATAAGTAGGTCCGATGACAGGTCCTCCGATCGGCTCTTCCTTTTCCGAACATCCGCATAAAAACGGCAGCAACAATAGCAATAAACTCTTTTTCATGGCTCTTCTATCTTGTTAAATCGTACGTGACTGCACGCAGGTTATTCTTTCGCATTGACCTGCGGCCGGCAAGTGAGCGAGGCGGTCTTGACCTCCCCCTCGACGGTGGTCCATTCGACAGTGAGCGTGTGAATGGGATCAATGGTCGGGGTCTTTGTGAAATAGATAATCACATAGTCACGTATCATCTGCATATCGTCGGCTTTCAAATCCTCGACGAGCATCTGTACATTGTTGCCGCCCCCTGTTTCGTATCCGCTACGGATATAATCGGCGTAGGACCAAAATTCGGCCCACAGGATATCGTCCAGCAATGTCCCCGCCGGATGCTCTTCATCCCAGTCGGCATTGCTGGTAATATGCATTGTCTGAAAATTATCGGCAAAAGCAGAGGGGTACTCCCAAAACTCGAGCCAGCGGTTATAACCGACGTCCCCGTTGCGAATCGCCAGGCGTTCGAACTCCTGAGGGTCGCTTTCGGGGGAAATCCACTCGCAATCGGTCAATTCTATCCAAAAATTGCGTATGGGGGTTTGCGGGTCTGCCGGGATTTGCGGGGGGGGCGGTCCGGACTTCGGGACAGCAATACCAAATCCCCCTGACAATAGTTTTGGATGTAGTTCTCGCAAAACCTCAACTCCGGACCTTCATGTTTGTTGCAGGAGTTCAGTGTCAGGAGTGAGAACAACAATAATATCAAGTTTTTTCGTGTCATAATCATACGTTTTTTAAGGACAATTGGTGTAAGTGACTATCAATTCCATATCGTAATACTTGTCGCTGGACGAACTCGTGTCCTCACCGTCATGACCGGCCTCCGGTCCGTTGCGCAGATCGAAAGCTCCGTAGTAATAATACCCGTTGGCTGTCCCTCCCCATCCGAAATTGCAATGGATCAAACGTTTGTCTAGAGCGTCTTTCTTGCGAAACAGGACTGGAGCGGCAAGAATTTTAGCCCGTATTGAAGTTCGACCTTATATTATGCTGTTCCTGTCGGCTATTTATTGCAACGCAGGATCGACCTCCGGCGTGCAGGTGACCGAGGCAGTCTTGACATCGCCCTCGACGGTCGTCCAGCGAAGTGTCAATGTATGCTCTTTTTCGAGCGTCGGGGCGCTGGTGAAAACAATCACGGGATATAATGTATCAGTGGAAAAATCGTTGACTTCACAACAGTAAATCATTTCCATATCCGCAGGCGTCAGCTCCGACATTAACTTTTTAATTACAGACAAATACTTCCTTTTGGATAGAAACGTATTGTCGTTTTTCCCGGGATATCCTTCGTGAATAAAATTGGCATAGGAATAAAGTCGCACAAGTAGAATATCATCCAGCAGACTACCGGCAGGATGCTCTTCGTCCCAATCGGCATTACTCACAACATGCAGCTCTCGGAAGTTATTAGCAAAAGCAGGGGTGCGAAGACAGAGATGGTCCGGAACCCATTGATTGAATGACGTATCATCGTTGCGTGTTGCTAATCGCAGAAACTCTTCCGGATCGGAGAACGAATCACACATGTTATTGTGTGAGTAATTCGGAGTTATGACAAATCCTGTTTGTAAATTTTGTGGCGGAACGGTAGGTTGTGTTCCAAAATACCCGGTTTGGAGCATTGGTAATTCTAAACCTCCGCTGTAATAAACTTCGATAAAGCATTGTCGAAATGAAGGGGCAGAAGATGTTTCGTGTTCGTTACATCCGCAGCACAACGGGATTATCAATAACAGGCAGATTATTTTTCCAATATTCATAATACTAACGTATAAGTAAATATACTTAAATCTTTGTAATATCTAGAAGCTGGAGTACCGGCATCCGAATCTTCCGGCATAACCGGACCTTTGCTCAAATCGAATATTCCATCGTAATAATATCCGTCTGCAACTCCTTCCCACCCGAAATTGCAATGGACAAGAGTTTGTCCGAAAGGTCCTCTTTGAGAAACAGTACCATTACGGTAATATGTTTTTATGTATCTTGTACGATAGAGCCATCCATCCAAATTCCAAAAATGTGCCTTTTTTTCGCCATTCTCTATATGAACTCCCCTCATAATGGTTGCTTTTTGTTGGTCATGTAACATATTTCGCACACAACTGTTCTTATATGTTTCGTAAGTGACATTTTTGGAGGGCATACGGATTAAAAAACCTTGTAAATCATAAGCATATGCCATGCTCTCTTCCAAGCCATATTCAGTGTCAATATCTATTCCCACAGCAGCGATTAGCATAGCCACTGCGTAACCTTCAGGACTTGGCATTCCATTTATTCCTGAAGATACAAGTTTTGGACTCAATATGGTTCGTCTTATCAAAGTCCAATCGATCGCAGTTTTTCCTATTGATTTCGGAGCGTATCCATAATTCCAATAATTCGATACCATTACTTGTGCGGCAGCAATGGCTCCGCAACCAGCAACAGGAGATTGTCCATGGACCAAAGGACAACAAACATTATACGGTGCCCCCTGCCCCCATTTTACCGGAATCAGCGGTCCTATCCTTTCTTGAACAACGAACGGAGTGTATTCCTCTCTTAAAACATTGCCTCCTAAATCCCCCGTGTGACGCCCGTCGTCGCTCATAGGTGCGACTCCTCCATCAGCATCTATATCGGCATTTTCGATTCCAATGATCGCGGCCTGTGCAACCATTTGCAGGGGGAATAC
>OGMJ01001267.1_pt1 | contig 11334 bp, 10 predicted proteins | sample 1573181 | NCBI WGS metagenome assembly OGMJ01 (sample SAMEA2582004, study PRJEB24529) | metagenome | biome: Human gut stool | place: China | collected 2011
GGGCGCAGTACCTGGCGGCACTGAACGTACCTTTGCCAGCTACGGTCATCTGATGGGTGAAATGCCGCGTGAAGTGCGCGATCTGCTGTGCGATCCGCAAACTTCTGGCGGTTTGCTGCTGGCGGTCATGCCGGAAGCAGAAAATGAGGTCAAAGCTACAGCCGCCGAGTTTGGCATTGAACTGACGGCAATTGGCGAACTGGTGCCAGCGCGCGGCGGTCGTGCCATGGGTGAGATTCGTTAATTCAATGCGGTTGTTTATTGCCGAAAAACCGAGTCTGGCGCGCGCCATTGCTGATGTCCTGCCCAAACCGCACCGTAAAGGCGATGGCTTTATCGAGTGCGGTAATGGTCAGGTGGTGACCTGGTGTATCGGTCACCTGCTTGAGCAGGCGCAGCCAGACGCCTACGACAGCCGCTATGCGCGCTGGAATCTTGCGGATTGTCCCGGAAAAGTGGCAATTACAGCCCCGACCCTCCGTGACCAAACAACTTAACGTCATCAAACGCTTCCTGCATGAAGCCAGCGAAATCGTTCACGCCGGGGACCCGGATCGTGAAGGGCAATTGCTGGTGGATGAAGTGCTGGACTATCTGCAACTGGCACCGGAAAAGCGCCAGCAGGTGCAGCGTTGCTTGATAAACGACCTGAACCCGCAGGCGGTTGAGCGGGCGATCGACCGTCTTCGTTCCAACAGTGAGTTTGTACCGCTGTGCGTTTCTGCGCTGGCGCGAGCGCGTGCCGACTGGCTGTACGGCATCAATATGACCCGTGCTTACACCATTCTCGGTCGCAATGCTGGTTATCAGGGCGTGCTTTCCGTGGGGCGCGTGCAGACACCCGTGCTCGGGCTGGTGGTGCGCCGCGATGAAGAGATTGAAAACTTCGTGGTGAAAGACTTCTTTGAAGTCAAAGCGCATATCGTGACACCTGCCGATGAGCGGTTTACCGCTATCTGGCAACCGAGCGAAGCGTGTGAACCGTACCAGGATGAAGAAGGGCGCTTGTTACATCGTCCACTGGCGGAGCATGTGGTTAACCGCATTAGTGGTCAACCGGCTATTGTCACCAGCTATAACGATAAACGGGAATCAGAATCCGCGCCGCTGCCGTTTTCGCTTTCGGCGTTGCAGATTGAAGCGGCAAAACGCTTTGGTCTGAGCGCGCAGAACGTGCTTGATATCTGCCAGAAGCTGTACGAAACGCACAAGCTAATCACTTATCCGCGTTCTGATTGTCGCTATTTGCCAGAAGAACATTTTGCCGGACGCCACGCGGTGATGAATGCCATCAGTGTTCATGCACCGGATCTGTTGCCGCAGCCAGTGGTAGATCCAGATATACGCAACCGCTGTTGGGATGACAAAAAGGTCGATGCGCACCACGCCATCATTCCGACCGCACGGAGTTCTGCGATCAACCTGACGGAGAACGAAGCGAAGGTCTATAACCTGATTGCCCGTCAGTATCTGATGCAATTCTGCCCGGATGCGGTGTTCCGCAAGTGTGTTATCGAACTGGACATTGCCAAAGGCAAATTTGTCGCTAAAGCGCGTTTTCTTGCTGAAGCAGGCTGGCGCACGCTGTTAGGCAGCAAAGAGCGCGATGAAGAAAACGACGGCACGCCACTGCCTGTGGTGGCGAAAGGCGATGAGTTGCTGTGTGAAAAAGGTGAAGTGGTAGAGCGGCAAACCCAGCCGCCGCGCCATTTTACCGATGCAACACTGCTTTCGGCGATGGCCGGGATCGCGCGCTTTGTGCAGGACAAAGATCTGAAAAAGATCCTTCGTGCGACCGATGGTCTGGGGACAGAGGCAACGCGTGCCGGGATTATTGAACTGTTGTTCAAGCGTGGTTTCCTGACCAAAAAAGGGCGCTATATCCACTCCACCGACGCCGGAAAAGCGCTATTCCATTCGCTGCCGGAGATGGCGACGCGACCGGACATGACCGCGCACTGGGAATCGGTGCTGACGCAAATCAGCGAAAAGCAGTGTCGCTATCAGGACTTTATGCAGCCGCTGGTGGGGACGCTATATCAGCTTATTGATCAAGCCAAACGTACGCCGGTGCGGCAGTTTCGCGGCATTGTGGCTCCGGGCAGTGGTGGCAGTGCTGATAAGAAAAAGGCTGCACCGCGTAAACGTAGTGCGAAAAAAAGTCCGCCAGCAGATGAAGTCGGAAGCGGGGCGATAGCGTAAGCGAGTGAATCTTTCGTGCTATTCGAGTCATATTCTGAAATATCCAGCGGATCAAGAAAATTCGTTGGATATTTTTTTTGCATGGATAAAATTATCGCCTCTAAAGTATGTAATAACAGGGAATGTGATGAAAAAAGTTTTATTACAAAACCATCCTGGGAGCGAGAAGTATTCTTTTAATGGCTGGGAAATATTTAATAGTAATTTTGAACGGATGATTAAAGAAAATAAGGCCATGCTGCTTTGTAAGTGGGGGTTTTATTTAACATGTGTTGTCGCTGTAATGTTTGTGTTCGCAGCGATAACATCCAACGGTTTGAATGAAAGAGGCCTGATTACCGCGGGATGCTCTTTTCTTTATCTATTAATTATGATGGGGCTTATTGTTCGGGCCGGTTTTAAAGCAAAAAAAGAACAACTGCATTATTATCAGGCTAAAGGTATTGAGCCGCTCAGTATCGAGAAGTTACAGGCGCTACAATTGATCGCACCTTATCGATTCTATCATAAGCAATGGTCTGAAACGCTGGAGTTCTGGCCGCGAAAGCCTGAACCTGGCAAAGATACCTTCCAATATCATGTGCTTCCTTTTGACTCGATCGATATCATAAGTAAAAGACGCGAGTCTTTAGAGGATCAATGGGGTATCGAAGATAGCGAAAGTTATTGTGCCTTAATGGAGCATTTTCTTTCTGGCGACCATGGAGCCAATACCTTTAAAGCAAACATGGAGGAAGCCCCAGAGCAGGTTATCGCCTTGTTGAATAAATTTGCTGTTTTTCCCTCAGACTATATCTCTGATTGCGCTAATCATAGCTCCGGTAAATCCTCGGCGAAGCTAATATGGGCGGCGGAATTATCATGGATGATCTCGATATCAAGCACAGCTTTTCAAAACGGGACAATTGAAGAAGAACTGGCCTGGCATTATATAATGCTTGCTTCTCGAAAGGCGCACGAGTTGTTCGAAAGCGAAGAAGATTATCAAAAAAATAGTCAAATGGGATTTCTTTACTGGCATATCTGCTGCTATCGCAGAAAGTTAACGGATGCTGAACTTGAAGCGTGTTATCGTTACGACAAGCAGTTTTGGGAGCACTACAGTAAGAAATGCCGTTGGCCCATAAGAAATGTTCCGTGGGGAGCATCATCCGTTAAATACTCATAAACGCCTGAAATTTTGCCGGGGGCGCTGCGCTTGCCCGGCCTACATTAGAGCGTAACTGCAATGAATTGTGCCCATTTGTAGGCCTGATAAGCGTAGCGCCATCAGGCATTTACAACTTAAATCACACCCTGCGCCAGCATCGCATCGGCAACCTTCACAAAACCGGCAATGTTCGCGCCCTGCACGTAGTTGGTTTGCTCACCTTCACCACCATGCTCAACACAGGCATGGTGGATATCCAGCATGATGTGATGCAAACGTGCGTCAACTTTCTCGGCTTTCCAGCCCAGGCGCGCAGCGTTTTGCGCCATTTCAAGGCCTGACGTTGCTACACCGCCAGCATTAGCCGCTTTACCCGGTGCAAACAGTACGCCTGCCTGCTGGAACAGTTCAGTCGCTTCGATGGTGGTCGGCATATTTGCCCCTTCGGCGACGGCTTTAACGCCATTGGCGATAAGCTGATGCGCGGCGTCAACATCCAGTTCGTTCTGGGTGGCGCAAGGCAGGGCGATATCAACCGGTACAGACCACGGCTGTTGGCCTTCGAGATAGACCAGACCAAATTCTTTGGCGTAATCTGCCACTCGACCATCGCGGCTGGCTTTGATTTCGATAAGACGTGCCAGTTTCTCTTTCGTGAATCCGCTTTCATCAACTACAGTGCCGCTGGAGTCTGACGCAGTGATCACACGAGCACCAAATTCCATCGCTTTTTCGATAGCGTACTGGGCGACGTTGCCGGAGCCAGAAACGGAAACGCGCATCCCTTCAAAACCCATACCGTGGCGTTTTAGCATTGCTTCTGTGAAATAAACCAGACCGTAGCCGGTAGCTTCCGGGCGAATAAGACTGCCGCCAAATGAAAGGCCCTTACCGGTGAAGACGCAGGCGGTATTGTTGGAGAGCTTTTTCATCATCCCCGCCATAAAGCCGACTTCACGACCACCAACCCCGATATCACCTGCCGGAACGTCGGTATCCGCGCCCAGGTGGCGATACAGTTCAGTCATCAGCGCCTGGCAAAAACGCATCACTTCACCTTCGCTTTTTCCTTTCGGATCGAAATCGCTGCCGCCTTTACCACCGCCCATCGGCAGAGTAGTCAGGGCATTTTTGAAGGTTTGTTCAAAGCCGAGGAATTTGAGAATGGAAAGGTTAACTGACGGATGGAAGCGCATACCGCCTTTGTACGGGCCGATGGCAGAGCTGAACTGCACACGCCATGCACGGTTGACCTGTACCTGGTTGCGATCATCAACCCATACCACGCGAAACTGGATCACGCGCTCCGGTTCAACCAGACGCTCCAGTAATGACATCTGGCGATATTTTGGATTTTGTTCAAGAAAAGGCCAGAGTGTGGTCATTACTTCACGAACGGCTTGCGCGAACTCGGTTTGATTCGGGTCGCGCTTTTGGACATGGTTGAGGAATGACTCCAGAGAATATGTCTGATCCATAGATATAAAACCCTTATATATTAATACGATTGTGCTTATGTTGTTTATGTCATGTGCTTTTGCAGTTTTCGACTATACCATCAAGAATGTGACGGTAAGCAAGAAAAAAATGACCCAGGAAAGCAAATTAATAACGAGAGTAATCTCATAACCAAATGCGATAACTCAGACGCTAAAGTTTTGCCACCCGGCTACCGTTATCAGTAGCAGAGACAATAACGTTAAGGAGCTCCCTGTGAGTCGAGCATTGTTCGCCGTAGTATTAGCATTTCCATTAATTGCACTGGCTAACCCGCATTATCGTCCGGACGTGGAGGTAAACGTACCGCCAGAAGTGTTCAGTTCAGGCGGGCAGTCAGCGCAGCCCTGTACTCAGTGCTGCGTTTATCAGGATCAAAATTATTCTGAAGGGGCGGTAATTAAAGCCGAAGGAATACTGCTGCAATGCCAGCGGGATGACAAAACCCTTAGCACTAATCCGCTGGTCTGGCGGCGCGTAAAGCCATAAACGCCTCTAATAGTGGAATGTCAGCAGGGGCCAGCGGATATTGCAGCGCCTCTTCAGGTGAGCACCAGACCAGCGCCTGATGTTCATGTGCCTGTAACGTCCCGTGGAAGTCGGGTACGTGCCAGGCATGAAGATGGATAATCCGCCCCGAAACTTCTCGCTGATGGCTGGCAACATACTCACCCACAGTTGCTTCGATGCCCAATTCTTCGTTTAACTCACGCACCAGCGCCTGCTGCTGGCTTTCATCCAGCTCGACTTTACCACCGGCAAACTCCCATAATCCCGCCTGATCGCTCTGGGCGGGGCGTTGCGCGAGTAAAATTTTGCCATCACGTTCAATGATGGCGGCAACAACTTCAATCATTTTCATAAATTACACACGGGCAGATAAGCGAAAAATGCCATAATATCCGCACTGTTGCTCAATCAGAAAGGCTTTATATTTAAGGAGTGCCTGTGCTAGACCGCCATCTTCATCCCCGGATTAAACCGTTGTTGCATCAGTGCGTGCGGGTTCTTGATAAACCGGGCATTACGCCAGATGGTTTAACATTAGTGGGATTTGCCATCGGCGTGCTGGCTCTGCCGTTTCTGGCGCTGGGCTGGTATCTGGCGGCGCTAGTCGTCATTTTGTTGAACAGGCTGCTTGATGGTCTGGACGGTGCGCTGGCGCGGCGCAGAGGGCTTACCGACGCGGGCGGCTTTCTTGATATTTCTCTCGATTTTCTTTTTTACGCGCTGGTGCCTTTTGGGTTTATCCTCGCCGCACCGCAGCAAAACGCCCTGGCAGGCGGCTGGCTGCTGTTTGCGTTTATCGGCACGGGTAGCAGTTTTCTCGCTTTTGCTGCGCTGGCGGCGAAACATCAGATTGATAATCCCGGTTATGCGCATAAATCGTTTTATTATCTGGGGGGATTAACCGAAGGCACAGAAACGATCTTACTGTTTGTGCTGGGATGTTTATTCCCTGCATGGTTTGCGTGGTTTGCGTGGATCTTCGGTGCGTTGTGCTGGATGACGACCTTTACGCGGGTGTGGAGTGGGTATCTGACGCTGAAGTCGCTCCAGCGTCAGTAATTGCAATGTTATTTGCTACTGTCCGGGCCGCGTTCACCGGTTGCTCCCGAATTTTTTGGCTCGCTGCTCCATTCGTACCAGCCGCCGTCATACACGGAAACATTCTTCCAACCCATGGCGCGTGCGTACATAAAGGTTTCGGACGCGCGCCAGCCGGTGCCGCAGTAGAATGAAACTTGCTGCTCTGGTTTGATATTCCACGCTTTCCACATAGCGGTAATATCATCGGCGCTGCGCATGGTGCCATCCGGGTTATGAAAATCTTCCATATGCGTCGAGTCGCTACCAGCGTGTCCCCAACGTGCTCCGGCTATTTCACCTTTTGGTTTAATATAGCTGTAACCGCTGGTCGTACCGATAAATTCTGGCCACGAACGAATGCTCACCAGCGATGCATCCTGGCGATGCAGCAGTCCACGGGCCTGTTCCATATCGAGCATCAACTGCGGTTGCGCCGGGATCTTCACGCCGAAATCCGGTTCCGCTTTCACTTTCGGTGGCGTTCCTCGCTCAACAGGCAGTCCCGCGTCGGACCAGGTTTGCCAGCCGCCATCCAGCAGGCGCACATCTTTCACGCCAGCATAAAGCATAATCTGCGCCACACGCGCTGCAGCGTATACGTCACGCCCATACAGAATGACCGTGGTGTCATGGCGAATGCCGTGTTTTGCCAGCATCGCTTTTAGTTGTTCATCAGAAACTTTGTTCCACAGCGGTTCACTTTCCACTTCGTTGGTATCGATGTAGTCAGCGCCGGGAATATGGCTGATAAGGTAAAGCTTAGGAGCGCCCCAGGCCGCTTCAATGACTTTCCAGTCTCCGGCAGGTTTCGCCGTAACCTCTTTACCTTGTTGCAGGTCGTGCAGCCATTGCGGATAAACCAGCTGCTCAAAATGCGGCAGTTTTTGCAGACGGGAAGGTTCGCTTAGCGCGTCACTCAGGATGGAGATATGCGTTAAACCTGCTTTTTGCAGTCGCGTTTTGACGGCGTCGACATCTTTGTCATTACCGTACAGCGCCACCGGAGCATCGGTTTTCAGGTTATGTTGCTTGATCCACGCGTTGAGCTGTTCGGTGCTCATTTTGTCAAGCCAGCTGGCAGAGAGGTTTAAGGCGGCAGGTTCATGACCAGAAGGGCCATTTAAGGTTTGTGGCCAGCCGTTATAAAACGCGCTGGGGCGAGTATCTATCGCTTTGCCATTTTGTTGTTGAAGCTGGTCAAGTGTAAGAGGCTTCGCCAGTTCAGCGGCCCACGAAGAAGCGCAAGCCAGCCCTAAAGCCATTGCCAGCGCGGTCATTTGAGAAACACGTTTCATCGAAAATCCCGACATTGTAGTTTTGAGTGCGCCATTCTGAACTGACGCATTGAGAAAAACTTTGCGTTATCGCAGTTTGTTGTAATTTTCTGACCACTGCGCCATATCCAGAACAGAACTATCAGCAGGAACATCCTGGAGATCGTGCGTTACCTGAACGACGGGGATCGCCAGGGCGCGAACTTCGCTGAACACCCACTGGCGAAAATTATCGCGCAGAGCCACATCAAGACGGCTGAATGGCTCATCCAGGAGTAACGCTTTTGGTTGGGCGAGAAGGGCGCGTAGTAGAGCAACGCGCGCTCGCTGACCGCCAGACAAAGTGGCAGGATCCTGATGGAAAGCTCCCTCAAGGCCTGAACGCTCAAGTGCATCATTCACGGCATTACGTCGGGCATTCCCTTTAAGTGTCGCCGGTAGCGCCAGCAGTAAATTTTGCCCGACACTGAACTGGTCAAATAACAGTGCATCCTGAAAAAGAATGCCAATCTGACGCTGTGCGGTGGGTAGGATGTCAATCCGTTGCTCATTGAGCCATAGCTCACCTGTACAAGAAAACTGTTCGGCCAGTGCACCAATCATCCATGAAAACAGAGTGGATTTTCCACAGCCAGACGGCCCCATTAACGTGACAATGTCACCTTTATCCACCGTAAAGTTAACGTTTGTCAGCAAGCGGCTTTCTGGTAAACGTAGCGAAACATTTTTCACGCAGAGCATTAGCGGAGTCCTTGTCTGACATAACCTACCCATTTTGCGACTAACGCGGTCAGGGCAAAAATAATAAGCGGTAATAGCAGTTGCCATAAAGCCTGGGCGGCGAGAATACCGTTGCTGCCGCCGCTGCTTAATGCCACCGCCTCAGTGGTGAGCGTCGGAAAACGCCCCGCGCCCAGCCACAGCGTCGGCATATACTGCGCAATACTGACTGAAAATCCCACCGCGAAGGCAATCAGCGTAGGGCGTAGCATAAGCGGACATTTCACGTAAAAGAAGATTTTGGCCCGCGACCAGCCCAGTGTTTGCGCAATCAAAATTAACCGTGAATCAATGCGCTGCCAGGCGGGTTGCAGGATAAACAGCATCCATGGCATTACCCACAGCAGATGCCCCCAGACCACCGCCGTCCAGCTTCCATCCAGGTTCAGCCATAGCGCCAGCGTGTACTGGCCCGCCACCAGTGGCAGAGCGGGTAATAAAATGGGCAACCATAGCCACAACTGGCGACGCTGTGGCCCCCATTCCAGCCACAGCAGTAACAGGAGCAAAGCGATGAATGTCGCCACCAGCCCCATTGTCAGGCTGTTGATGAGCGCTTCACTATTGATCGTCGACTGATCCGCGAGGATCGCCAGCAGAACCACACACAGCACACCGGTTAAGGGTAAAAAACTCGCCAGCGTAATGCCTGGCAATAAAGGCGTGGCAGGCTTACGAACGCCATCTACGCGGGGAATAGTGCGCCGCCAGCTGCGCCATAGCAGATAGCTCAGCAAAACGTAGGCGGCGAGTAACAGCATCAACAGCAGGCTGGCAAGCGCGCCTTTTGTTTGTTGGTCAATGTCGCCCTGGGTTAACCACTGCCAGCTAATTACTGCCAGCGTCGGGGGATTACCTGGCCCAAGGATACTCGCCACATCCACGACCGACAGCGACCAGGCAACAATCGCCAGCATCGCCATTGCCAGCGCAGGCGCGACGGAGGGCAACAGCAGCCAGTTCAGGCATTGCCAGCGGCTGTAGCCCAGCGAATCCAGCACAATGACCTGCTGCAACAGCCATTTTTCGCTCAATACTGCTGCTAAGATCCACAGCAGAAATGCGCTTTCTTTCACTGCAAGTGTGAGGCCCAGACCGATGCCAAATCGGTCCATTGGCGGAGTGAAATACGGGAAATAGTCATAAAGCAGCCCTCCGTCAGCAAAGAGCAGAAGGGCGCTGGTGGCAAAAGCCACATGGGGAATGGCGAGCAGCCACGGCAGACGGGCGCACATACGCTGCCATTTCGGCCCAGGCCACAGCGCCACAATCACCAGCAGGGCAATCAACAATGCCCCGACCGCCGCGATGGTTGTCGACACCAGCGTTGCCAGTAATGCATGCGGTAACTGTGGATCGGCAAATAACGCCTGCCAGTGTGTCAACGACAAAGCAGGCGATATCAGCGTGAGAGCTGCCGGGATCAGCGGTGCATAAATCACCGCCACCATCGCCCACAGCAAAAAGATTAATGCGTACCGTAACGGTGTAGCCATTCTTGTTCCAGCGCATTTACCCAACCTGCGTGCGGTTCAGCCAGTACCGGCGGCAGATCCTGCGGCATTCTTGATTGCAATGATTCGCGCTGCCCGTCAGGCAGTTTTTGCGGATCGAGAACAGAAGGATCGCCCCAGACAGCGGGATCTGCTTTACGCAGTTGCGCATCGGGTGAGAGCAGGAAATTGGCAACTACCTTCGCCGCAGCACTGGCATTCGCGTTGGCAGGAATGGTGACGAAATGCACGTTGCCAATCATCCCCTCGCGAAAGCCAAAACTGTAACTGCTTGCAGGCAAATCGCCGCTGGCGATTTTTTGCTGCGCATGCGCGGGGTTAAAGGTCAGCGACAGGCGCAATGTGCCGGCTTTCAGCAGAGCATCCATCCGCGCGGGTGAAGGCGGGAAATCCTTTCCTTCGCGCCACAAATACGGATGCAGCACATCAAGATATTGCCACAAGGGAGCAGTGACACGGGCGAAAGTCGCATCGTCCGGCGCTTCTTTTAATGCGGCGGGATCGGGCGTCAGCATAATCAGCAACTGTTCAAGAAACGCCGTGCCGGTAAAGTCCGGTGGGCGCGGATAGGTAACCGTGCCGGGATTGGCTTTAGCAAACTCCAGTAAGGCTTGCGGCGTTTGTGGTGGCTGTGGCGTAACATCGCGGCGGGCGATAAACGTCAGTTGTGCGCCGCCCCAGGGCGATTCCGCACCTTGTGTCGGCACAGAAAAATCTTCCCGCACCGGCAGCTGTGTGTCGACATAGCGCCAGTTGGGCAGAGTCTCCGCCCAGCCCGTTTGTAATAAATTGGCCTCTTTTAAGGTGCGGAAGTTTTCGCCGTTCACCCAGAGCAGATCCACCGAGCCGCCCGTTTTACGTCCGGCAGCAGCTTCGGTCTGAATGCGCTTCACCGCGTCTGCGGCATCCGCCAGACGGACAATCTTCAGGTTTATAGCGTAATGGGTTTTCATCTCGCCGCTCACCCAGTCGAGATAGCGGTTAATTGCGGTATCGCCGCCCCAGGCGTTAAACCAGACGGTTTGCCCTTTGGCCTCATTTTTAATTTCTTGCCAGTCACTGGCATGTGTTGCCAGAGAAAACAGCGATAACAATCCCAGCAACCACCCACAATGGCGCATCATCTCTCCTTAAGAACGTTTTTCAGGAATACGGCACAGCCCCTGAGCGGGAATGTCCATGGCAGAATTAAAACGAGCCGACAGGTTTTGCAGGCCGATCAATGCCGTCAGTTCGGTGAGCGCCTGAGCGTCAAAATGCGCAGCCAGTCGGGTACGCAGGGCATCATCGACCGTTGGCGGCGTTACGCTTGCGGCTTCGGCGTACT
>OGMJ01001268.1_pt1 | contig 11331 bp, 10 predicted proteins | sample 1573181 | NCBI WGS metagenome assembly OGMJ01 (sample SAMEA2582004, study PRJEB24529) | metagenome | biome: Human gut stool | place: China | collected 2011
GGTCGACGGATCGGATTGTTAAGGGAGGGCTGCCAAGTATGCTTTGGTACAAGGGCTTGCAGCCGAATTCAAGAAACGAAATGGTTCGTTGAATTGTGGCGAACTGCTTGGTTTAAAGAAGAAAGCGCCGGTTTCATCCGAACCGGAGGCCCGGACAGAACAGTACTATGCCAAAAGACCTTGTTCGAAAATGGTAGAAGAAGCAGCCAGAATATGGGCTGAATATCTCGAAAAACAGAAAAAATAGCTGTTAAATTGATGTTTTCATTACAAAGAAGAGAAAAAACTTACTAATAATCTGTTATATAACATAATTATAACTATCTTTGCAGCCGAAATAAAATCTGATTTGTTCAGGTTTTAACTCATGTCTAACTAAAATTTCTAAAGCAAATGTTGAAAGAAAAAGCAGGTGAAATTGCAGGTAAAATCTGGAATGCACTGAATGGAACAGAAGGACTGACTGCCAAGCAGATTAAGAAAGCGACTAAGTTGGTAGATAAAGATTTGTTCCTTGGCCTCGGATGGCTGTTGAGAGAAGACAAGATCTCTACTCAGGAAATCGAAGGTGAAATCTTCGTTACATTGAACTAAGGAGTGGGCTACTTCCCCAATAAAAAAATGCGTTGATACATTATGATATGTTATCAGCGCATTTTTTTATGTTCTGGCATTTGTGTATATTTGCGCACCAAATTAAATTAAGATAATAGTATCAGATGGATAAAATCAGAAATTTTTGCATCATAGCTCATATCGACCATGGTAAATCAACATTAGCGGACCGCTTGTTGGAGTTCACTAATACCATTCAAGTGACAGAAGGGCAGATGCTTGATGATATGGACCTGGAGAAGGAGAGGGGGATTACAATTAAAAGTCACGCCATACAGATGGAGTATGCATACAGGGGGGAAAAGTATATTTTGAACCTGATTGATACTCCGGGTCATGTTGACTTTTCGTATGAAGTGTCCCGCTCGATAGCTGCCTGTGAAGGTGCGTTGCTTATTGTAGATGCATCACAAGGGGTCCAGGCACAGACCATCTCAAATCTTTATATGGCTATTGAGCACGATCTTGAAATCATTCCGATCATTAATAAATGCGATATGGCGAGTGCCATGCCCGAAGAGGTGGAAGACGAGATTGTAGAGTTGCTGGGATGCAAGAGGGATGAAATTATCCGTGCATCCGGTAAGACGGGTATGGGGGTTGAAGAAATACTGGCAGCAGTAATAGAGCGTATACCTCATCCGAAAGGTGATGAAGACGCACCGTTGCAAGCTTTGATCTTCGACTCTGTATTCAACTCCTTCCGTGGAATTATAGCTTATTTCAAAATCACGAACGGAGTTATCCGTGCGGGGGACAAAGTGAAGTTCTTTAATACCGGAAAGGAATACGTTGCCGATGAAATTGGAGTGTTAAAGATGGAAATGGTTCCCCGTAAAGAATTACGGACGGGGGATGTTGGATATATCATTTCCGGTATTAAGACCTCGAAAGAGGTGAAAGTGGGAGATACGATTACCCATGTAGCCCGTCCTTGTGATAAAGCGATTGCCGGATTTGAAGAGGTGAAGCCGATGGTGTTTGCCGGAGTTTATCCTATTGAGGCCGAGGAATTTGAAGATCTGCGGGCTTCGCTTGAGAAGTTGCAGTTGAACGATGCTTCGTTGACTTTCCAGCCGGAATCTTCTTTGGCGCTGGGATTCGGTTTCCGTTGCGGTTTCCTGGGGTTGCTTCACATGGAAATTGTACAGGAGCGTCTGGATCGTGAGTTCGATATGAACGTCATTACTACGGTTCCTAACGTATCTTATCATATCTACGATAAGCAAGGCAATATGGCGGAAGTTCATAATCCCGGCGGTATGCCCGATCCGACAATGATTGACCACATAGAAGAGCCTTATATCAAAGCTTCCATTATTACAACTACCGATTATATCGGACCTATCATGACGCTTTGCCTTGGCAAGCGGGGAGAGCTGTTGAAGCAGGAATATATATCTGGAAACCGCGTCGAGCTGTTTTACAATATGCCTTTGGGCGAGATTGTGATCGACTTCTATGACAGATTGAAGAGTATCTCGAAAGGTTATGCTTCGTTTGATTATCATCCGAATGGTTTCCGTACTTCGAAGCTGGTGAAGCTGGATATTTTGTTGAACGGTGAGCCTGTGGATGCTCTTTCTACTTTGACACATATTGACAATGCTTACGATATGGGACGCCGGATGTGTGAAAAATTGAAAGAACTGATTCCGAGGCAGCAGTTTGAGATTGCCATTCAAGCTGCCATCGGTGCCAAAATCATAGCACGTGAGACGATCAAGGCTGTGCGTAAAGATGTTACGGCGAAATGTTACGGAGGTGATATCAGCCGTAAACGTAAATTGCTTGAGAAGCAGAAAAAAGGAAAAAAACGTATGAAGCAGATCGGCAACGTGGAAGTGCCGCAGAAGGCGTTCCTTGCCGTGCTTAAACTGGATTAGGAAATAAGGGCTGCAACGTGATAAAAAGCAGAAATCTTTCTGAACAAATTTCGTTGCAGCCAGTTTCTAATATACCAGGTAATTGCCATCTGTCCGCAGAGCTTTCCCTGGCAATTGCCTTTAAAACAACGATAAACAATAAAAATGAGAAAAGTTCTGTCTTTTTCGGCCTTTTTGATTATTGGCCTTTTACTATCACAATTCCTGCCATCATTGGCAGGTGAAGGATATGCTGCTGTAAAAACTGTATCTAGTATTCTTCTTTATGTCTGCCTGAGTTTTATTATGATTAATGTCGGGCGTGAGTTTGAAGTAGATAAGACCCGTTGGCGAAGTTACGCTGAAGATTATTTTATTGCGATGGCTACTGCCGCTATGCCTTGGTTCCTGATTGCCCTTTATTATGTGTTTGTACTTCTTCCTCCTGAGTTTTGGAATAGTTGGGAGGCGTGGAAAGAGAATTTGCTGTTAAGCCGTTTTGCCGCTCCTACGTCGGCAGGTATCCTTTTCACGATGCTCGCTGCTATCGGACTTAAGTCAAGTTGGATTTATAAAAAGATTCAGGTGCTGGCTATCTTCGATGACCTTGATACGATTTTATTGATGATTCCTCTGCAGATAATGATGATCGGTATGCGCTGGCAACTGATTGTGGTTATCTTTATCGTCTTTTTGCTGCTTTCATTAGGTTGGAAACAGTTGGGCAAATATAACTGGCGTCAGGACTGGAAAGCGATAATGGGCTATTCGGTACTTGTTTTTGTTGCTACACAGGCTGTTTATTACTTCAGCAAGCAGTTGTATGGCGAAGAGGGCAGCATTCATATCGAAGTGCTGTTGCCGGCTTTTGTGCTGGGTATGATCATGAAACACAAAGAGATAGATACTCCGGTGGAGCACAAAGTTTCGACGGGAGTCTCGTTCCTGTTTATGTTTTTAGTCGGACTCAGTATGCCGCATTTTATTTGAACGTTGCAGAGACGCATGCCGGAACCCATTCGGTGACAGGCTCACAGGAAATGATGTCATGGGGAATGATAACGTTGCATGTGTTGATTGTTTCACTGCTTTCAAACATAGGTAAGTTATTCCCCGTATTCTTTTACCGGGACCGGAAGTTCAGCGAACGACTGGCACTTTCTATCGGTATGTTTACCCGTGGTGAAGTAGGAGCCGGAATTATTTTTATTGACCTTGGATACAATCTGGGTGGCCCTGCTTTAGTGATCTCAGTGCTTACGATCGTGTTAAACCTGATCCTGACCGGCATCTTTGTTCTATGGGTGAAGAAGTTGGCATTGCGGAGTTATACAACTTAGCAAAGGCATAAAGTTACTTAAACCTAATTCTATAAATACATATTATGAGAGTGGTAAGTACGCTGGAGGGTTAATCGGCGATGAATATTACGGCGAGTATTTTATTATTTGTAACAGCGATTGCTGCTGCGGTAATTGCTAACTCTCCTGTGGCACCGGTGTATCAGGAATTTTTGTCGCACGAACTTCATTTCCGTATCGGAGGCTTTAATTTACTTTCGCATGCGGGACACAATCTGACAATGATTGAGTTCATCAATGACGGATTGATGACGATTTTTTTCCTGATGGTCGGGTTGGAGATTAAGAGGGAGTTGCTGGTAGGTGAGCTTTCTTCGTTTCGTAAAGCTGCACTGCCATTCATAGCCGCATGTGGCGGAATGGTAGTGCCTGTTGTAATCTATTCCATGATTTGTGCTCCGGGCACTGAAGGAGGACAAGGGTTGGCTATCCCCATGGCGACCGATATTGCCTTTTCCTTGGGAGTACTCAGTCTGTTGGGCAAGCGTGTGCCGCTAAGTTTGAAAATCTTCCTTACAGCTTTTGCGGTAGTCGATGATATAGGCGGTATTTTGGTGATTGCTATCTTTTACAGTTCACATGTGGCTTATGAGTATTTGTTATGGGCGGCATTACTTTACGTACTGTTATATTTTATAGGTAAGAAAGGAGCCACTAATAAGATTTTCTTTTTAGTCGTTGGGGTGGTTATCTGGTATCTTTTCCTGCAATCGGGTATCCATAGTACGATTTCCGGTGTCATTCTGGCTTTTGTCATTCCCGCTAAACCTCAGTTGAATGTCGGTACTTATATTGAGCGTATCCGGCGTATTATCAGTACATTCCCCGAAATGGGAGCAAACAATATCGTATTGACCAACCAGCAGATAGCTAAGCTGAAGGAGGTTGAGTCGGCTTCCGACAGAGTCATCAGTCCGCTTCAATCACTTGAAGATAATCTTCATGGTGCGGTGAATTACCTTGTTCTTCCATTATTTGCTTTTGTCAATGCCGGTGTTATGTTCAGTGGTGAAGGCGAGGTCATTGGCGGAGTTACCTATGCGGTTGCTCTGGGGCTGTTGGCTGGCAAGTTTCTTGGGATTTATTCTTTTACGTGGTTGGCCATCAAGAGTGGACTCACTCCAATGCCTTTAGGGATGAACTGGAAGAACATATCCGGAGTGGCATTATTGGGAGGCATTGGTTTTACGGTATCACTTTTTATTGCCAATCTTTCGTTTGGCTCCACTCACCCCGTATTGTTGAACCAAGCTAAACTCGGTGTTTTGTCCGGTACGGTAATAGCAGGTATATTGGGATATCTGGTTTTGCATTGGGTCTTGCCCCGGAAAAGATGATTTTCTTATATAATAAGGTAGTCTTCTAATCTCCTGCTAAGGTTAGTTAAATAACTTATGATATTAGTTGAATAACTAATGGTTGCAGTTGTTTGTTCTGAATGATTTATTATCTTTGTGGTATCAGAACCTTTTAATAGAAATCATGCGCATATTCTGGAAAGAAGGTGCGATGTTTGTCCGCGAACTTCCGGAGTATTATGACGAACCCATTCTTTTTTTGATTACGTCCCACGTAGCTGTCTTCAGAAAGCTTTCTTCTATTTGCAACACCATTTTTTTGAATTTGTTAAATGGAATGGCAAAAGACAAAAGGTCGGATTTCATACATTTGCGTGCCGAAGGGTCGAATGATCCTAACACTGCCCGATTGGTTCCGTTCAGTTGTTCCCGGTACGGATGATAGATAATGGAGGCACAGCCTGCACCAAAAGGAGCAATCACTGCATCAGGATCTGCATTGTCAAAACAAGCCAGTGTGAACAATCCGGAGAGAACATCGGCAGATGCAAAGAAAATAACCGCTTCCGGTGTGTCTTCTGCTTCCAGTTTGTCCCAACGCTTGAAAATCAGGTTTTCCCCCTTGATAGGAAGTACGGGTAACTGTGCCAGAGCCTCCGCAGCCAATTCCGGCGTTTGTTTGTATCGTTCTCCTTCTCCTTGCCCATTGTGTGAAAGGAAACATTCAAACCCGGGGAACATCTTGTCCGTAAAGCTTGTATATCGTTTTCCACCCCGGCATCCCACAGAATCTGCCTGTATACAGAGAGTTTTTCCTCGTTGTACTTGTGTCAGTTGGGCAATGATACACCGATGTCCTTTCGGAGCTTCCACTACCGGAAGATTCTGTGTATCTGCCGAGTATTCAAATGCTATGGGGAGTCCGGCTTGTGGAAAATAAGTATCCCACAAGGTAATGAACTGATCCTTAAGTGTTGTTTCCATGACCTTATATCTCGTTGCTTTATCAATTAATCATCTTCTCCGCCATCGTCAATCGGTAAGATTTTCCGGCTTTCTTCGACCTGCCGCAGCTTGCGTTCGATGGCGCGGGTGCGTTTTCCCATTACTTCTTCCAATTGGTCACCTGCACTTTGCAGATTTTTCTGCACCTTCTCAAGCAGTCCTCCGAATTTTCCGAATTCAGTTTTTACGGCTCCCAATACAGTCCATACTTCACCAGTACGTTTCTGTATGGCAAGTGTCCGGAATCCCATTTGCAGGCTGTTCAGTATAGCTCCCAAAGTAGTTGGCCCAGTTACGACAATCTTGAAATCCTTTTGTAGTGTTTCCACTAAAGTTGTGCGGCGGATTACTTCTGCATAAATGCTTTCAAAGGGGAGGAACAGGATGGCGAAGTCCGTTGTAAACGGCGGGTCGACATACTTGTCATGAATATCCTTTGCCATCTTTTTTATGGTTGTTTCCAGTTGACGCCCGCATGATTCCATCAGTACAGCGTCACCTGCCTCAAAGGCATCATAATATTGCTCGTAAACATCTTTTGGGAATTTTGCATCGATTGGCAGATAAACGGTACTGTTTGCATCGTCTTTCCCGGGAAGTTTGATGGCGAACTCTACAAATTCGGTTCCGCTCTTCTTGGTCTTGACATTTGCTTCATACTGTTCGGGACTCATCATCTGCTCCAGAAGAGCACCTAACTGGACTTCTCCAAAAGTCCCGCGCATTTTCACGTTGCTCAGAACTTTCTTGAGACCACCCACGTCTTGTGCGAGAGACTTCATTTCTCCCAGGCCTTTTTGCACATTTTCAAGTTGCGAACGGACTATCTCGAAGGACTGTCCGATACGTTCGTTAAGAGTCTTTTGTAATTTCTCTTCAACCATCACGCGCATGTCATCCAGACGCTTCTCAGTAGACTGTATCAGCGTTTCCTGCTGACGTGCCATTGCGTCGAACTTCTGGCGTTGCAGTTCTCCGGTGGTCATCATGTTCTTATGCATGGCGTCCTGCAACTGTTGTAAACCCTGATTCAGGGTTTGCGTCATTTCCATGCGCAACTCACGAATGCTGCGATTCAACTCTTCCCGGTTTTCCTGCATTTGTTGACGCAATGCCCGTTGCATCTCTTCGCTTTGCGAGCGATTGTTGCGGGTTAGTGTCAATACAAGCTGGACAACCAGCAAGGCTGCAATAATCAAGAGGAGAGTCAGTTCCATTTAATAAGTCAATATTTCGTTTCCGGTTTCAGTAATCAGAATCATATTTTCCCATTGTGCAGACGGCAATCCGTCGTCTGTGCAGACTGTCCAGTCATCAGTAGAGTCGACAAAGACCTCATAGGTTCCCATATTGATCATCGGTTCGATGGTGAAAGTCATGCCCGGAAGAATTAACATTCCTGTTCCCCGGCGTCCGAAGTGTTCTACGTCGGGTTCTTCATGGAATTTGATACCTACTCCGTGCCCGCATAAGTCACGGACCACGCTATAACCGTTCTTCTCGGCATGTTCCTGAATCGCGGCACCCCCATCTCCTAACCGTGCCCAAGGCTGTGCGGCTGCTATACCGATTTCCATACACTCTCTGGTAACTTGCACCAGTCTTTGTTTTTCCGGACTGACTTCACCGATCATGAACATACGTGATGCATCGGAGAAATAGCCTTTGTAAATAGTCGATACGTCCACGTTGACTATATCTCCGCTTTGCAGAAATTCGGTCGGACTGGGTATTCCGTGGCATACCACATCATTGATACTGGTACAGACGCTTTTAGGGAATCCTTCATAATTGAGAGGGGCGGGAATAGCACCGTGAGCTGTTGTGAAATCATAAACCAATCGGTCGATCTCTTCTGTAGGCATTCCTTCACGAATGTTTTCCGCGATGTGGTCAAGCAGCGCCGTATTGATTTTGGCACTTTCACGGATACCTTCAATCTGTTCCGGTGTACGGAGCACTTTGCGTGGGGGAAGTTTATAGCCTTGTTTTCTGTATTTCTGTATCTTATCTTCTATTTCATCCGGATAATTGGAAGGAGTAAACCGGACTCCTTTAATAAACTTTTTCATTTTACTATCTTGATTTTTTATTCGTAGCACAAATGTAGGGAATAAAAAGGGGAAATGCTGTGTATCGGGAAAGATTATTTCTGAGAATCGGAGGTGAAAAACGGCAATTAATACTCAATAACTCATTTTGTCATTTTGTATTTTAATGCTGCTCAGATTTGATTTTTCAGGTCCTATATCAATCCTTGTGGAAAAGAACGCGAAATAGCGGAATTTGTATAATTCAAAAAGAATGTTATTCCATTGTTTTACTGTGATATCGTTTATTGATAGTTCTAATATCGTTTATTGTGTTATGAATGTCTATGTTTATGCACATATATGTTATTTTTGTATGATTGCTTCTGCGAGTGCTAATAAATAAAAAAAGTGGTCTTATACAGTGGGAAACGTCTTTGGGGATTATGAAGTTAGCAAAATACTCGGATGAAGTTAGCAAAATACTTAGACGAAGTTAATAAAAGACTTGGATGAAGTTAACAAAAGACTTAGAGGATATTAATAAAGGTCTAAGTGTTTTTGCATATTTATCATTAGATAGTGATAAAAGTGTATGTTATTTCTTTTTTTATCCGTTTTCTATTAAATATAAGTTCTATCTGAGGACTTTTGTTTCTATATAGAGTTAGCGATTCTTCTATAAATGAAGCAATCTGTAGCTTACTTCCTCTTAAAGGTTTCTTTTTGAAAATTCAGGTAAGGTAAACAGAATGCCTCCGAAGCGAATAATGTGGTTTTTATTTGTTTGAAATGTTTTTATTAATCCTATTTCCTTTTTATTAGAAAACAATCCTTATATTTGTCCCTTGTATTATTAATTTAATGACAAATGACACTTATGAAGACATTGAATTTTATGAAGACGCTGCTTTTATTGGTAGCTATAGTAGGCTTGAGCTCTTGTGGCGACAAGTATTATTCAGATGATTATTTGCGAAACAGTAATGCAAAGTTATGCGGAAAGACTTGGGTGAATGATTCTGATAAAAATGATGCGGATGAATGGGTGCGCCATACATTGAAGTTTGATGATAGCGGACGGCTGGCAGAAACTTATGCTTATTATCATTTGAATGAAAACCAACCTTACCGGACAGAAACAAATAATCTGACTTGGTCCTGGATAGACGATTCGATGGAAGGAATTGTTTTTGACTATGGCGTAAACGGGATGACTTATTTTGATAATGTGTGGGTGCGCGAACATAATCTTTCCGGAAAGCTGAACGGAAAGGTCGTTGTATTTGTTGATTCAAAATACAACAGAAACTAATTTAGAAAAGGAGATAGAAAGATGAAAGGCTATTTAAAGATTCTGCTGGTACTGCTGCTGGCTGTCGGACTGGCATCCTGTGAAGACGATCAGGGAGAGATTGAATATGTCATTGCCGGACGGGCATGGACAGGAGATGTGGGGATGAATGCCGATAATGGTGAAGCCTTGTTTAGTACCTTTGAATTCGGGCTTGACGGTTTTGGGGTGGAAACCCAGTTTTATGCTTCTGACGGCGCTTTGTATGATCAGTATCGTTTCCGGTGGTATTGGGGCGACTCTTATAATCGTAATTTAGTGTTGGATTACGGAACTAACGGTATTTCTTTTATGGATGACGTAAGAGTATACGGAGATCGGCTGAGCGGTATCTTTTATATTTCGGACAATGCACCGGGATTTAATTTTGAGCTTAGGATGGAATAATACTTATATTTGACAGGTGGGATATATCAAAATGGGCGTGAAATAGGTGTTTCACGCCCATTTTAGTATCATTTTCTGAGAAACAATTTCTTGAATGCCGGGGGATAAGGAGTTTCAAATTCCATCAGCTGATCTGTTACCGGATGATAGAAACAAAGTTTGAAAGCATGCAACGCCAGACGCCCGAGAGGATTGGGGCCGCCGTCGATACCGTAACGCCCGTCTCCGATCAGAGGATGCCCTAAATCCTGCATATGTACACGTATCTGATTTTTACGTCCGGTTTCCAGTCGCAGTTCTACCAATGAATATCCATTGGCGCGTTTGATAGTGCGATAGTGGGTGATTGATTTGGAACCACCGTCATCGTAGCTGCTTGAACTGACATATAAGGTACGGTCTGTCAACCAGGATACGACGGTGTCGCTGTCCTTTTCCATCTCGCCGGTAACTACTGCTACATAACGACGGTCCGTCACGATGTCATGCCAGTGGTCACGCAGTGTACGTTGTGTCTTTTCATCTTTGGCAAACATCATCAATCCTGAGGTGTCACGATCCAGACGATGAACTACAAAAATACGGTTTCCACGCCCCGAACGCCCCACATATTCACTTAAGATATGCTGTGCTGTGCGTTCCTTTTGCCGGTCGGTGCCAACAGAGAGTAAGCCTTCTTTTTTCTCTACTACGATGATATAAGCGTCTTCATAGACGATTTTCAGCAGCGGATGACGGAATTCCTTTTTATTCTTATCTTTGCTGATAAGCACTTTCATGCCCGGTTGCAGAGGGAAGTTGAACTGTGTCGTAATCACATTGTCAACCAGTACGATTCGTTTGCTGAGCAGTGACTTTAGCTTGGTACGGCTGGCATCAGGCATTTTCGCTGCGAGGAAGTCCATTAGTTCCATAGGCTCTTTCACCAGATAACCTGTATATTGCGCACGTGCCTTTTCGGCCGGAGTTCGTTTCATTCTTTTCATATTCGTTTCCTTATTTAAGTTCGAGCAGCACTACGTTTTCCACGTGATGGGTATGTGGGAACATATCTACCGGTTGCACTGCTTTCACACGGTATTTAACGTCGAGCAACTGAAGATCACGGGCTTGCGTTGCCGGATTACAACTAACATATACAATTCGTTTTGGTTCGGCAAACAAGATTACGTCTACCACATCCTGATGCATTCCTGCCCGGGGAGGATCGGTGATAATTACGTCCGGACGTCCATACTGATTGATGAAGTCCTGAGTCAGGATATCCTTCATGTCTCCGGCAAAGAACAACGTATTCTCTATTCCATTAATTTCCGCATTTACTTTCGCATCTTCAATGGCTTCGGGCACGTATTCGATGCCAATCACTTGCCGTGCCTGTCGCGATACAAAGTTAGCAATGGTTCCTGTTCCGGT
>OGMJ01001270.1_pt1 | contig 11315 bp, 5 predicted proteins | sample 1573181 | NCBI WGS metagenome assembly OGMJ01 (sample SAMEA2582004, study PRJEB24529) | metagenome | biome: Human gut stool | place: China | collected 2011
ATTACGCGCTTTTTCCAGCAATTGCCCCTGCTGTTTCGCGGCGTTGGGTTTATTGACTGAAATGCCCCATGTTGTGCGCTCAACGTCGGCTCCCGGTGGGAGCGGTACTTCCACCTGACCGTAGCGCAGAACTGCATCCTGCTCGCTGGTAAGCGTAATTTCATCGAGATACAGCGCATCGCTGTCAATCTCATTGCTGGTCACCGGTTGCAGAGTAAAGCTCATCTCTTCTTCACCAGGGATAAGCCGATACAACTGGCGTTCAACGGTTACCGGAATGTTACTTTGTTGAGCCGTTTTTGCCGGTTCACGCCAGCGGACCTGCACATTTTGCGGCGATAATTCGTCACCAAAAGAGAGAATGTCCGGCACACCCTGACCAACCCAACGCCAGTATTCGCCCCCTCCAGTTAACTTATGTTTGGCCCATGCGCCCGCAGGCGCAGGCAACACAACCGGAGGCATTGTCGCCATATATTTCGCCAGCCAGTTCATGGCCAGCGCGCGTTCAATAGTGGATTGCTCAGCGGTCAAACCACTTAAAATAGCAGCCGCCTGGGTAGCGTCGCCCCCGCTATTGAGCAGCACAACCGTGTGCGCCAGCGGCTGATTGCTGTTTGCCGCTTTATCCCACGCATATTGCTGAACCTGTGGCATCACCGTGGACTTCAACTGCGCTTTTTTCAGCAACGTCATGGTTAAGACGTTTGCCACCGCATCTGCCAGTGGAGACTCCGGTGTATCGAGGATCAGGCTATCATTGATATCGCGGGTGTCTTCCTCAGAGAAATCTTCAGTTTTAGTTCCGCGCCGGGCGATAGCTTCATCCAACCCTTTCAACAACGTTTTGCACGGCAAATTCATCTCCTGCGCCCATGCCAGCACCAGCGCCCGATGCAATAACGGCATGTTATCTGCCTGCTCCGCGTAGCTGTCGAGCATATGCTGCCAGTATTCCGGTTGTTGCGTTACGCCGATCGCCTGGCTGGCCTGCCAGTCGGCGTACCATGCCCATGCCGTAAGGAAGGCGTCACCATTGCCATCTTCACCCCACCAGGTAAAGCGCGCTCCGGGCCCCGCCAGTTGCATCAGCCGCAGACGGTTATCCTGAATCATCTGACGAATGTCGTTAGCGGCGGCACTTTGATGATCGGCAAGCGAACGCCAGGCGAGACTGAGCGGGATCAGACGGCTACCGGTGTTGATTACGCCACCCCACGGTTCATCGACTAACGCATCAAGATTGTTGCGGAAAATCTCCTGCGGCGTTTCACTACTTTGTAGCCGGATATTGCTCGCCTGCTCGGGCAACATCAGCGCGTTCTCGCCACCGCCGAGCATGACATTTTTCTGCTGTTCAACGGGCCAGGTGTTGTCCACAAAAGACAGTTTTGTGCTAATGCTGTCCTGCACTTGCCCATTTTGTTGCAGTTCTGCACTTAACAAGCCAGATTGCTGAATATTCTGCGTCAGCGAAATATAATTCGCCCCTTTGTGCAGCGTCAGCGTCTGGCGCATCTCAGCGCCTGCAAATTTAGTCACCAGCGCCACCGGTTCGTTATCCTGCTGACTGAAGATAAACAGTCCTGCCGCCGGTTTGTCGCCCACGCGATACACCGTTGGCATACTCCACTTCATGTAGAGATTTTTTTCCGAACGCAGATAAGCACGCCCCTGCCCGACCAGCCCGTCGCCGTTCATCCCACGCGCGGTGATACGCCAGCGGGTTAACGAATCAGGCATCAGGAACGTGAAATACGCTTTGCCTTGTTTATCGGTTGTGAGTGACGGCATCCATGCCGCGGTATCCACCTCTTCACGCCGTGGACGTTCAAGCATTTTTACTCGCCGCTCGCTGCGGTTAGTTGCGCCAGGCGCAACCGGCTCGCTGGAGAGCGCCTGGTCGTAGCTGATAAACGACAGACTGGAGCTGGTACGCACATTGTTACGCCCCAGCGGATAGAAAAATTTGCCGATATTCGGCGCGATTTCTGGTTGCAGCGCGTAGATCATTTCATCGACCACGCCTACCGTTAGCTGCGCAGAAACAGGTTTACCTTTCAGCGACGAGGTTAATTCGACATTGACCAGTTCACCAGGCTGGTAATGGGTTTTGTCCGTTTTCACCCGGATATCCAGCTGGGGAACGGCAACTTTGATCCCGGCGTTCTGAAAACTGTACTGACCGTTACGGGTATACAGCACCGAAAAAGTGATGTTAGGCGCAAAGGAATTGCTCACTGGAACCCGGGCTTCATACTGGGTATCGTTTAAACGTTGTAGCGTTAGCCAGTTTGCCGGATGCGAAAGCAGCGACTGCTGTTCCACGCGATCGCGTTCCAGCGTCAATAATGCTTCATCAATTGGCTCCGGAAAGGTAATCAGCATCTTCGCGGTTTCGCCTGGCTGGTACAGCGTTTTATCCGCCACGATATCTACCGTACCAGTATGCGCCGTGCTGCCCTTACCGCTGACGGCATGACTTAACCCAGCGAGAATTAAGCCGTCTTTATCGCGTAATGTCAGATTGTAGTTGCCAGGTTTAGCGAAATTGACGGTAAAGGATTTGCCGCCTGACGGTAGCTCTCCGCTATGGCTCGTGCGGTCTTCGAGACGCAACCATTCATACGTAACAGGAACCTGTTTTGAAGATTCCAGCGCGGCATAACGGAACACAACCGACTCGCCGCTATTACTGTATTGTGCGGCAGTACTTAATGAGTAATGCGCCAGACCGCGTTCAATGAGGATCTCTTTGGTGGTGGTGACGCGATACGCCGCGCCGTCACTGGCGGAGACGGTTAACAAATAGCGGCTCGGTTTATCGGCGGCGGGGAGATTTAACGCCACATGACCGCTGGCGTCGGACACCGTTTCGCTGCCTTCCAGCGACACGGGGAAACGTCCGGCATAACGCAAATCGTTACCGACCATTGATAATTGCTGAGCGCGCAAACTTAACTGCACGCGGGCATTTTTTACCGGCTCGCCATCCGGGGAGAGAAGTTGCAGTTTGCCGCTGACCGCTTCGCCAGTTTTGAACTCTTTTTTGGCGAGAGCTAAACCAATCTCGAAATGTGGCTTGATGTAGTTTGCCACGTGAAAACTGCTGCTATAGACCTGATTGCGGTAAGCAAGACGTAACTCATCACCTCCGGCTACGGCATTTTCTGGCAGGCGGAAACTTCCCTGCCCGCCATTGCGCGCATCCAGCGTGACATCGACGGTTTGCAACAGACTGCCGTTAGCGTCCAGCACCGAAAGCTTCGCCGGGGCGCTGACGATGGGGGATGAATGCAACGGATCGTGGAACTCGCGGCCCATCACTTTAACATCGACACGATCGCCTGCGCGATATAGCGGGCGATCGGTAAAAATATACAAGCGGGTGTTGTAGATTTCGCTTTCGTAGAAGAAGTTCTCGGAGACAAAAACGCCGCCTTCAGCATCCTTACCCAGAATGTATGAACGTTCTGGCGATATATGTTGTAACTGCAAGGTACCGCTGTCATCGGTCACACCGCGGGTCATCACGCCAAGACCGTCAGTCCACAAGATCTCTGAGCCGGGCTTCGCTTCACCCTGTTTTTTACCCGCGGTCCACACCAGAAGCTCTTTGCCTGACACTTTGCTAAGCGCCACGGTATCGGAAACAAACACCACCGTCGTCGCCCGATACCCACCAACCATCGCCTCGACGAGGTACAGTCCCGGCTCTTGTTGGCCGAGAGGAATATAAATGTTACCCGGCTGCGGCGAGATGAAATTGCTGGATGCGCCTTCCAGTTTTACCCCTTGCTGCGGCTCGACCGGTTTAGCCTGCCATAGTGGATAACGGAACTGTTCCACCAAGCGATATTTTTTCAGCGGGGAAAACTGGTTGTTCTGTACATAACGGGAAGGTTTAATAATGGCATTGCCGAGCTGTAATTCGGGTAACGCCTGAGTCACATTCTGCCGTGACTGAGAAGAGAAAGTACGCTGCATCACGCGGCGAGATTTGCCGTACCAGTTATCCCACAGCCAGGTTAGCGTATTGTTCAACCCGTCGCCCAGATATTGCGGTTGCACCACAATGCGATGCAGGTTTTTCTGCTGGCGCAAAAATGCCATCGGGTCAGGAATACGATACAGGCGAACGTCCACGCCGCCGTACTCTTCCATCTGATAGCGCCGATAATCACGCCCCGGCGCTTCCAGTCGCACTTTCGCCTCTTCACTGCTGCTAAAACTGCTGTCAGCAAGCAAAAAGAATGTTCTCCCGGCAGGCGGCGCATAGTTGCTGGAAGGAAGCGAATCATCAGCATTAGCAAGCCCTGTTCCCACAAGAGACAGGGACAAGCACGCTGCTATCGCGCCAGAAAATTTAAACGATAAATGCCAATGAAATTGGGATTGGAATCGTTGGGTATCCATCGGGTGTCCTTCCATGTCATAAGTTGTTGCAGACTGACTGCGCGCATTCCGTTGTCAGTTTTCGTGGCGCTTCCGGTGTGGTAGATGACGTAACGCCCCATCCAGACCATTAAGTGCTGGGCATCGCCCTGATCGAAAAAAATCATATCGCCAGGCAGCGCCTGGTTTATGTCCTGGCCAATAAACTGGCTGTTGTACTGAATCAAATTAATCGCGGTCACGTAGGGGCCGGTTTTCCCGTTCCCCTGATTCCAGTTTTGCGCCAGTTGACGCTGTTCAGGTGTTAGCGTCATCTCTGGCGGCAAATACTGGCTAGATAAACCGTTACTTTTTAGCCATTTACTGTCGTGAACTTTCAGCGTCTCGTTCGCCGCAAATCGCACCAGGCCCGCACAATCCTGCTGATACCAGCGTGGACTTGGCCCCTGGCGGAGCTGTTCTTGTGCAATGCGTACAAACCAGGCGCGAAACAGCCCGGATTGTTCGACATTCAGCATTTCGCTATGGGCAACAACACAACACAGCCAGCAAATCAGCGCCAGCAGCCCGTGCCTCATAGCGGCTGCCAGGTTATGGGTAGCCACTGCCAGGCGGCACCGGGTTCCATCTGGGCCAGCTTCATGACATAACGCGGTTGTTGAGATAAAGCGTCCAGCTTCGGCATTAATAAAGTTTGTGCGGCGTTATAAAAAACCGGTTCGAGATTCTTCGGCAGACGGGTCAACGTTTCGTTACGCAGCAGTTTCGCTATTCCTTGTGGATTGATATAGAGCGGAACGATGCCATCAGTGGGTATTACATCCACCATTGCCGGGCGGGTTTTATTCAGTGTTTGCAGGGCGTTATTAACCAGCGTGTCATCGAGGGAGAAAAGCAGCGTTTTGTTTTGCATCGCCAGCGACACGCGGAAAAAATAATCCGACATTAATTGATCGGGTTGCGCCGCCTGCGCTTTCGGATACTGGCCGTATCGGGAACTCACTTCGCGACGCCAGATTTGCGCTTCGCCCTGCTGAGTCTGGCTTACCGGCAAAACACCTTCTGGCGCTTTGCTTTCGTGCGCACCAATATTTTGCGTAAACAGTTTCCCTGGCAATTGCGCCTGTTCGGCAGTGCCATCAAACTGACCGACAAACAGCGGGGTTTGCAATTTTGAGTCTTCATACCAGCACAGCCCCGCGGCACCGTCTAACGCCCCATTCAGCTTGTCGTTTTCCTGGCTGATGTGCGAAAGCATCTCTTCGGCAATACCGTGTGAATACGGCACCGCCACACAGAAGCTGGCCCCGGCAGGCATACTGTTCCAGACCGGCGTAAAATCGAAACTGGCATCTACGCTGGCGGATTCATCATTTAACGCCACAAAACTGTGTCAGCCGTCGTTACCCATTTCGAAGTGTACGCCAGCAAAAGAAGGCATTAACCGCTGGTAGCCAAACCCCAGCCACCTGGCGCTGACTACGATGCGCTGGCGTACTGGCGTTTTTTCGGCAGTACGCTCTTCCAGGCCAAAGCTTGCTTGCCAGCGTTTTTTGCCGCTCAACAAATCACCTGCGATCGCCGTGGCTTCGGTATCCTGCTGATCATCTTTAAACAACATATCCGTGCTGGAAAACACCAGCATCTTGTCCTGATAAGTCGCGAACATCAGGGCGTTATTGCCGTTATAGCGCAACTGATAAACAGGAATAGTTTCACTATTTATCTTGATGCTACTGATTTCCGTTTTGCTTAACTGGCTGTCGCTGGTAGCGGCAAACAACAATGGCTCCAGCAGTTTGCTTAAACCACTGCGCTGGATCAGCACCATATAATGTGAAAGATGGCCTTGTTTATCGTGCCACAGCGCTGCCTGCGCGGGCTGATCTAAGAGTGACGAAAAGAGCTTATCTTTCAGCGTGAGATCGTGTTCATAGACAATACGACGAATGCTGCCTTCAATGCCCAGACGATCGGCATGATTCTGATAATAGAAAACGAAATCTTCGCTCAGAACATCGTGGAGAAACGGAATGGTGAGGAGATCTTTGGGAAGCTGGCTCAGAGAGTCGCTGTCGAGAAAGAGGTCCGGCTCATTGAGATCGATTTGCAGATTGTTGTGCACCACCAGCGGCGACAACGTTTTTTCTGGCCCACTGCCAGCATATTGCAACGCCCAGACGCCAGCGGAAAGCAGTGCTATTGCGCCAAAACCTACAAGACCATAGAACCGCCAGCCTTTCGCCTTTTTTTCACCACTCATTGCCACATTCCTTGTGTATAGCCAGCCATTTTTTACGGGCACAGCCAAACTTTACCGTGCCCTAATACGACAAAAGCCCAGACTTTGCAGCCTGGACTTTTCAATTCAAACAAGGGAGATAGCTCCCTTTTGGCATGAAGAAGTAAAATTATTCTTCTTCTGGCTCGTCGTCAACGTCCACTTCCGGAGCGATTTCATCGTCTCCTTCCGCGGCACTGCCATCGATGGTGTCCAGATCTTCCTCGTCAACCGGTTCAGCAACGCGTTGCAGACCCACTACGTTTTCATCTTCCGCAGTACGGATGAGGATCACGCCCTGGGTGTTACGGCCCACGATGCTGATTTCTGAAACGCGCGTACGTACCAGCGTACCGGCATCGGTGATCATCATGATCTGGTCGCAGTCATCTACCTGCACCGCGCCAACCACTAAACCGTTACGTTCGGTAACCTTGATGGAGATAACCCCTTTCGTCGCACGCGACTTGGTTGGGTATTCCGCCACTGCGGTACGTTTACCGTAACCGTTTTGCGTTGCGGTGAGGATTGCCCCTTCGCCACGCGGTACGATCAGAGAAACGACTTTATCGCCTTCGCCTAAACGGATACCGCGCACACCGGTGGTGTTGCAGCCCATCGCACGGACGGAAGACTCTTTAAAGCGCACCACTTTACCTTCGGCGGAGAACAGCATTACTTCGTCTTCGCCGCTGGTCAGGTCAACGCCGATCAGCTCATCGCCTTCAACCAGTTTGATCGCCACTTTACCGGCAGTACGCAGACGGTTGAATTCGGTGAGGACGGTTTTCTTCACAGTACCGTTAGCGGTCGCCATGAAGACTTTCACGCCTTCTTCAAACTCGGTCACCGGCAGGATCGCGGTGATACGTTCGTCCTGCTCCAGCGGCAGCAGGTTGACGATCGGACGACCGCGCGCGCCACGAGTGGCTTCCGGCAACTGGTAAACTTTCATCGAATAGACGCGACCACGGCTGGAGAAGCACAGGATATGGTCGTGGGTATTCGCCACCAGCAGTCGGTCGATAAAGTCTTCTTCTTTAATACGTGCAGCAGATTTCCCTTTCCCGCCACGACGCTGCGCTTCGTATTCAGAAAGCGGCTGATACTTAACGTAACCCTGGTGAGAGAGCGTCACGACCACATCTTCCTGAGTGATCAGATCTTCCAGGTTGATGTCTGCGCTGTTGGCGGTGATTTCAGTACGACGTTTGTCACCGAACTGTTCACGAACCAGCTCCAGCTCTTCGCGGATCACTTCCATCAAACGATCGGCGCTACCAAGAATACGCAACAGTTCCGCGATCTGATCCAGCAGCTCTTTGTATTCGTCGAGCAGTTTTTCGTGCTCAAGGCCGGTCAGTTTCTGCAAACGCAGATCCAGAATCGCCTGAGCTTGCTGTTCGGTCAGGTAGTACAGACCATCACGCACGCCGAACTCTGGCTCCAGCCATTCCGGACGCGCAGCATCGTCGCCAGCACGTTCGAGCATCGCGGCAACGTTGCCCAGCTGCCACGGATTAGCAACCAGCGCAGTTTTCGCTTCTGCAGGCGTCGGCGCATGACGGATCAGTTCGATGATCGGGTCGATGTTCGCCAGCGCCACGGCTAATGCTTCAAGGATATGAGCACGATCGCGAGCTTTACGCAGTTCGAAAATAGTACGACGGGTCACCACTTCACGGCGGTGACGAACAAACGCCGCGATGATGTCTTTCAGGTTCATGATCTTCGGCTGACCATGGTGCAATGCCACCATGTTGATACCGAAAGAAACCTGCAACTGGGTCTGGGAGTAGAGGTTGTTGAGCACAACTTCACCGACCGCATCGCGTTTCACTTCAATCACGATGCGCATACCGTCTTTGTCAGACTCGTCACGCAGCGCGCTGATGCCTTCCACGCGTTTTTCTTTTACCAGTTCCGCAATCTTCTCGATCAGGCGCGCTTTGTTTACCTGATACGGAATTTCGTGGACGATAATGGTTTCACGACCGGTTTTGGCGTCAACTTCCACTTCTGCGCGAGCGCGGATATACACCTTGCCGCGACCGGTACGGTAAGCTTCTTCAATACCGCGACGACCGTTAATGATTGCCGCCGTCGGGAAGTCCGGCCCCGGGATGTGTTCCATCAGCCCTTCAATGCTGATGTCTTCATCATCGATATACGCCAGACAACCGTTGATGACTTCCGTCAGGTTGTGCGGCGGGATGTTGGTTGCCATACCTACGGCGATACCGGAAGAACCGTTCACCAGCAGGTTAGGAATTTTGGTTGGCATGACGTCGGGAATTTTTTCCGTGCCGTCATAGTTATCAACGAAATCGACCGTCTCTTTTTCGAGATCGGCCATCAGTTCATGGGCAATTTTCGCCAGACGGATTTCCGTATAACGCATTGCCGCCGCAGAGTCGCCGTCGATGGAACCGAAGTTACCCTGACCGTCTACCAGCATGTAACGCAGCGAGAATGGCTGCGCCATACGGACGATCGTGTCATAAACCGCCGAGTCACCATGGGGATGGTATTTACCGATTACGTCACCAACGACACGGGCAGATTTTTTATAGGCTTTGTTCCAGTCATTGCCTAGTACGTTCATGGCGTAAAGTACGCGACGGTGTACCGGCTTCAGGCCATCTCGGACATCTGGCAGCGCACGGCCAACAATGACCGACATCGCATAATCCAGATAGGAGCTCTTCAGCTCTTCCTCAATGTTGACCGGTGTAATTTCTCTCGCAAGGTCGCTCATCTAACCGCTATCCCTCTACTGTATCCCGGATTCAAAGGTCGCAAATTATAACACAGCCGCGCAGTTTGAGGTAAACCTATACGCTTTATTCACATCCAATGCCTGATATACTCGTTTGTCTTGCCAATTACGGAGTAGAAGTGCCAATGAATGCCGAAAAATCGCCGGTAAACCATAACGTAGACCACGAAGAGATCGCTAAATTTGAAGCCGTCGCCTCCCGCTGGTGGGATCTGGAAGGTGAGTTCAAACCGTTGCACCGCATTAACCCGCTGCGTCTGGGCTATATTGCCGAGCGTGCTGGCGGTTTATTTGGCAAAAAGGTGCTCGATGTCGGTTGTGGCGGCGGCATTCTGGCCGAGAGTATGGCGCGCGAAGGCGCGACGGTGACCGGTCTGGATATGGGCTTTGAGCCATTGCAGGTGGCAAAACTGCACGCGCTGGAAAGCGGCATTCAGGTGGATTATGTGCAGGAAACCGTGGAAGAGCACGCGGCAAAACATGCCGGGCAGTATGATGTGGTGACCTGCATGGAGATGCTGGAGCACGTCCCCGATCCGCAGTCAGTGGTCAGAGCCTGTGCGCAACTGGTGAAACCAGGCGGCGATGTCTTTTTCTCGACACTTAACCGCAACGGCAAGTCATGGCTGATGGCGGTGGTTGGTGCGGAATATATTTTGCGCATGGTGCCCAAAGGCACGCATGATGTGAAGAAGTTTATTAAACCGGCAGAGCTGCTTGGCTGGGTAGATCAGACAAGCCTTAAAGAGCGACATATAACCGGGCTACATTACAACCCGATCACTAATACTTTTAAACTCGGCCCCGGCGTGGATGTGAACTATATGCTGCACACGCAGAATAAGTGAGGTTGATGTTTGGCCGCGCCAATGCCTGATGCGACGCTTGCCGCGTCTTATCAGGCCTACAAATGCTCTCCGTAGGCCAGATAAGGCGTTTACGCCGCATCCGGCAATAGTGATGGTCAGACAGCGATTACCATTTCGCCGTCATCGACAAAAACCCTGCCGTCTGGGCAAAATCATCACTCCCTTTCTGCCACGCCACGCTGCCGCGCAGGGACACTCGCTGACTGATATTGCCCGTGACTCCCACTTTTATTTCACCCCGTTGCTTCACCGCATCGTCACTGATAGTGCTGCCATCCTCTTCAATTTCCGTCGAATGGGGATCGTGATAATAATTCAGATCTAATGTTGGTATGACATGAACAGCGGTACGCCATTCGCTGTGTAAACCCAGCCGCGTCTGAATATCATCACCCTGCGATTGTGACACGCGCGCACGGTTAGCGGCGGTAAAATCATCCTGCTGCACGCCCTGATAAATCACCTGCGCCTGCGGTTCAATCACCACACCACGCCCCGGTAACCACTGATACCCCGCTTCCAGCGAGGCGATAATCCCCGACGAGTGGTAATGATCTGTGCCATCTTCTTGTTCGGAAACATCATTGCTAAACCACGCGTATTGCAGCCAGCTATCCAGCCAGGCCCCCTGCTTCTGATTACCGTGCTGATACCAGCTTGAGGTCAGCCCAACGGCATAACCGTGGTTCTGGTTATCGGCGCAAGTTCCGGTCATATTCGAGCGGCTGTCGCCTTGGTTATCGCTGTAGCCACCAACAATCCCAAGCATCCACTCGCCATCCGTGCCCCAGCGCCCGCTAAACAGATCGCCGCTAAGTTGCACCGTAGAAGTGTCTTCATGTTGAGCCAGTTGCCCCGCTGCTGTGTAATGATAATCTCCGCCGATAACACGTAAATTCAGCGTCTGACCATCGCCACCTGCGTGATCGCGTCGCTCCATCATAAACGCCTGATTTGCCGCCCGCAGGTTATTGAGATAACCGCCAACTTT
>OGMJ01001284.1_pt1 | contig 11194 bp, 11 predicted proteins | sample 1573181 | NCBI WGS metagenome assembly OGMJ01 (sample SAMEA2582004, study PRJEB24529) | metagenome | biome: Human gut stool | place: China | collected 2011
GGAGACAGTATTGATCATGCTGCTAAATTAAGATACGAACCTATAAGACATCTACGGTTCTTCACGCATTTGTGGCCTCCTATTTCTTTCCTGTAACTGCTTTTTTTTGTTAAACACAAGTTCGTATTTCAGAGAAATATCTCCGTTTTTTTTCATTAGATGATGAAAGAAAATTTCTCCTGCAGGCGTCTCTTTTGTTCACCTTCGATCTCTCTTCTTCTTCGAACGTAGAAATCAATGAACATCTGCACTCGTTTCAATTTTGAGGCAGCCAGCGTAGATCCGATGTAATTATCGAGGTTCGGAATCTGCCAGCCGTTGAGGATGGGTACTAACTGCCCGTTCATCACTTCTTCATAGCAATGATGCAACGGCATGTCGAGCACAATGCCGCAGCCTTCTACCGCTGCTGTTTTTGCCAACAAAATATTGTTGAAGCGAATCATCGAGTTCCAGCGGAAAGTCTGTTGGCGTCCGTTTTTCACCAAAACTTCCGAGTGCGGTCTGACTCGTCCCGTATAAACCACGCCGGCATGATTGGATAGCTCTGCCGGATCCTCAGGGTAGCCGGCCTTCTCTAGATATTTAGGCGAAGCACAGGGAATAAATAAAGAACGGGTCACCCAGTTTTCTACGAGGTTAGCGTCGTTAACGGGGCCGTAATACAGCATCAAATCACATTCTCCGCCCATGAACGCCTTAGGATTATCGTCACCGATGACATCAAAAGTGACCTGAGGATGCAGCTGCTGAAATTCTGCGATCAGAGGTACAACCTGAGTCTGGAGAAATCCAGGCATCGCTCCGAAACGAATGCTGCCAGCGTCACCTTCTTCGAGCTCTGAAGTCTTCTCGAGCGCACGACGGACCATCGTGATATGCGGTTCAATTTTTGACCGAAGTTCTAGTGCAGCTTGTGTCGAATTCAAGCGTTTTCCTCGGCGTTCCAAAAGTTGTATACCCAATTCCTCTTCCAGTCCGGAAACCATTCGAGATAACTGAGAACGCTGAAGATTTTCAATGTCGGCAACTCGAGTGATAGATCCTTCGTCCATGATTTTGAACAAAAGTTCCCATCGACCGAGATGGAACGCTTTCGATTGACCGGTTATCATTTTTAATCCTTGCTTTGGAGGTAGGCAAACGGCTCTTCGTTTTTCTAGCCTACCAAAGATTGTAAGAAGTCCGTGCAAATTAAGCACGAAAGAAATGCTTTCCTTTGCAATTTGCGCGAAGTTTTCGCAAAAAACAGTGAGACTTCTCTTTTGAGCGATGAAGTCTTGGCTCAGAGCGGGATCTTGCTTCGTCATGTTCAATACGCATAGCATTTTGAACCTTAAAGCATTCAAGTATTCGACTAAAACTCGAGTTTGATTTCACTCTAATTGGAAGCTTTTATAGTCAAAAGTTATCAAAAGCCACCGCCATTGATGTTTGAGAGGTTATCGGCCATACCTTAGTCAGGTCCCGATTTCTTACAAATCCGAACAAACATGTGGCGGGGCAGTTACAATCCTGCTATTCATGCGCTTTTGAATTCTAGAATTCGATGAACAAACCTATTCAATTAGCTCTTGCCGCTCTCGCGCTTTGCGCTGCCCAGCAATGCAGTGCTGCGTTGCCACTGAGCTTCCCCGTCGCGCGCGATTGGCTCTATGAACGAAGCGACAAACTCAAGGCCAGCGAAGAGCAAGTCCAAAGCAAACGTGAAACTCAAAAATCTTTGGAAACCCTCGGCGGTCCGACGGTGACTTTGCAGGCCATGCAAATCGCCGGACAAAAGAAGATCGATATCGATAAGTCGATTCCCAACCCATTAGCTGGCACGCTGCCGATTCAGCTCCCCGGTTCTTTTTCCGTCGGACTGCACGAAAAAATGTCGTTAAACGGCCCGCGCGTGGCTGCCACTGCGACTTGGCCGATTTATACCGGCGGAAAGATTTCTGCCATGCAGGATGCAAGTAAATACGCCGTCGATGAGGCGGTCGCTCAAAAGCGTGCTGACAGCGAAGATCTGGATGCGCAGCTTGCCGGCTACTACTTCGGAACACAGCTGGCACTCTCTGTAGAAAAACTTCAAAAGGACATGCTGCACCATCAGGATCGTGAACTTGCAAAAGCGAAGAAATTCGAAAAGCAGGGAATGATCAGCAAGATCGAACGAATGTCCGTTCAGGTCCAGCGCGACAACAGAAACCGCGAATACCTCAAAGCCAAAGACAACGCTAAAGTCGCCCGCCTCCAGCTTGCGCGCCTGCTGCGCGACGAAGAGTTCGGAAAACTAACGACGCCGCTTTTCGTCTTGAATCGTCCGCTTGAACCGCTCAAGTACTGGGTTGATACGGCTTTGGCCTCAAACCCGCAGATTGCAGTCATTCAGGCTAAAGCCGATCAAGCTCAGCAAGGTGTCAAAGCTTCTAAGGGCGCTTGGATGCCCCAGGTGTTTGCCTTCGGCACCTACAACTTTATTAAGCATTACCAGACGCTTGTCGAACCGAACTGGATCGGCGGTGTCGGTGTCAACATTACGCTCTGGGATGCCAAGGACAGAAGAGCCAGCATCCGAAGTGCCGAAGCCACAGTACGACAGGCGGAAGCCGGAAAAGCCGAAGCCGTCAACCAAGTCAGAACCGGTGTGGAAGTCGCATGGTTAAGGACTCAGAACGCCATTGACCAGTACAAATTAAGCGCTTCAACCGTGAAGCTTGCCGCAGAAAACTTGAAACTAAAATCCAAGAGCTTCGATGAAGGCCTGGCTACTGCACTTGATGTCAATGAGGCGCGCAACCAGCTGTTCGCCGCTGAAGTCGGCCGCCGCGTTGCTGCCTTTGATTTCGTATCGAACTACGCCATGCTGCATGCCATCGCCGGCCAGATGAGCGAATTTATGAATGCAGTCAATAAGCACGAAGTGATTGTGGAAAATTAATCATGGAAGAAAACAATAAACCTCTTCAACCGCAGACGACTCCGACTCCTCAACAACAAGAAGTCAAGGCTCCGAAAATCAGTGTCATCCTGATGCTGATCTTTGTATTAGGCCTGACCGTCTTTATTGTCTGGGGCATCTATAAAGCCGCCTTCCCGCCGGCTCCGCCGCTTCAGGGTCAAATGGAGTCGCGCACCATCAGCGTAGCATCTAAAGTCCCCGGTCGAGTTCACAAGGTTTTGGTCTCTGAAGGCGATTTTGTGAAAGCAGACCAGCCGGTGGCTTTGATGAGCCTTCCTGAACTCGAAGCCAAACTCCAGCAGGTTCAGGCCCAGGAACGTGCCGCCCAAGCGAAACAGAGCTTGGTTGATGAAGGCGCCCGTCCCCAGGAAAAACAAGCCGCGCGTGCCCAATGGGAACGCGCTCAGGCTGCAGCAGCTTTAGCACTTAAGACATACAACCGAATTTCTGCGCTTTACAGAGACGGGTTAGTGTCGAAACAAAAATTCGATGAAGTTCAGACTCAGTGGATTGCTGCAAACCAACAGGCCGATGCCGCCAAACAGATGAACGACATTGCCGAAATCGGCGCCCGTAAACAGGAAAAATCTGCCGCCCTTGATTTAGCCGCTGAAGCCAAAGCAGGCGTGAAACAGGTTGAATCCTTGACCGTTGACAAGACGCTCAACGCTCCGCTGGACGCTCAAGTCGACAAAGTCATTCTGGTTGAAGGCGAAATCGCTGCCGCCGGTTTCCCGGTTGTCACATTGGTTGACTTAAACGATCAGTGGGCTTCTTTCAATATCCGCGAAGAAAACATGCCCGGCATCGAGCTCGGCAAAGTTTTCCATGCCTACGTTCCGGCCCTCGGAAACAAGAAGATCGACTACAAGGTCTATTACATTAGCCCGAGAGCCAATTACGCCACCTGGCGAAGCACGCGTATGGATTCCGGCTACGACATGAAGACTTTTGAAGTCAGAGCACGTCCCGTTGAGAAAGTCGCGAACCTTCGTCCGGGCATGAGTGTTTTAGTGGACGGTTTTAAAAATTAGGATCCGATAATGCTTTCCCCGATAGGTTGGTTAAACGCAGCCGCAGCCGTCTCGGCTCGAGAGATTCGGCGGCTCTTGCGCACACCGCAGGAAATTATTTTCTGCGGATTCCTGCCGTTATTCTGGGTAATGGTTGTCTGGCTCTTGCTGGGCAACGGTATCGTGACGCAGGTGCCGATAGGAATCGTTGATAACGACCATTCTCAGATCAGTCGGGATGTCATTACTAAGATTGAAGCAACCCGCTCCGTGGGCCTCGTTCCGTTTGTCTCTCATTCGGAGGCGGATCAGGCTTTAAGAAACGGTACGATTTACGGATTTGTCGAGATTCCGTTTGAATACGCCCGCGACGTGACAAAGGGCACCGGCGCTCCGATGGTGTTGTATTTAGATGAAAACCGTTACGCTGTTGCCGGTACCATTCAAGCAGATCTGACCAATGTCGCGACCGCCATTTCTCAGGAGCGGATGATTAAGACATCCATGCTGACGGCCAGCGGCGTCAAAGGCGCCGAGAGATTAGTAACCGGGTTGCATTCGGACTTCTATGCTCTCGGCAACATGCAGTTCAGCTTCCTGGCTTTCTTGGGGAGCAACCTGCTTCCCGGGGTCATCATGCTCGCTGCTATTCTGTCGTTTGTCACTTCGATCGTTCGAGAAAACTATCAGTTCCGCATTAACGATTGGTTTGATACCGCCCAGGGAAGCGTGACTGCCGCATTGTTCGGCAAACTGCTGCCGCACTTTTTCTTTTATTGCTTAGTAGTTGCTGCCTACATCGCTTTATTTGCCGGCTTCGGGGGCTTTGCTCCGGCCGGCTCGCTTTTTATCTGGTTTATTTGCGGCGCAGCCTGCTTAATCGTTATGGCCTGCTCCGGCATTCTGATTGTCGGTATCGCACCCAATTGGCGTTTTGCTTTAGTGGTGACTTCCGGCTATGCCGCCCCTGCCCTTCCCTTTACAGGATTTTCGATGCCGCTGGACTCTATGAGCGAGATGGCTAGAATGTTTTGTAAGTGCCTGCCGCTGACGTGGTTCATACAAGGACAGACTCAGCAGTGGACACTGGGCGCAAAAATTTGGGAAATGGGATCGACTTTTACAGCCTTTGCACTTTTGGCGCTTATCCCGCTTGTTGTCGGTCTGCCGATCTTTAGATGGAAATACCGCAAGTTTGCCAAACAGGAAAAGATTTTGGAGACTAAGCATGAGCTGTAAATTCCCCTCCTTGCTGAAATGCTTTCTTTTCACCTTGAAGCAAGCGACCACTAACCTTGCCTGCGCTCCCTTCTTCTGCTTCGCAGTATTTTTCTATTCTTTCTATTACTGCTGGCCATACATGGAGCAGCTGCCCGACCATTTGAATGTCGTGGCCGTTGACCAGGACAACTCTGCGCTGTCCAGACGCCTCACTCAGGCCATGCGGGCCTCTCCAAATCTGCAGGTCACTCAGCAGACGACGAGTCTCCCGGAAGCACAGAATTTGATGCGCAAGGGCGGCATCAGTGCAATTCTGATCATTCCGCCTAATTTTGAAACGCATACGCTCACCAACGTTCCGACCGCTTTAGTCCTCGTCACAAACGGCGCTTTCATTGTTAAGAGTCGAGGCTCGATGAGCGGTGTCGGCGGTCCGCTTCAGAAGATTGTAGCGGCGTCCATCAGTGCTCATCTGGTTGAACATGGGGTCCCTTTGTCCGAGATCGCGCGAGCCGCCAATAATCCGCCCTCGATGATCGTGGAAAGCATGTTTAATACGGTCAACGGATATCTGAACTTCACGGTTCCGATCGTCTTCATGATCATTTTCCAGACGATTTTCGTCTGCGGCATCGGCATGCTGATGAACGATTGGTTCTGGAAGAGAAAATATCCGTTCCCGCTGGCGCTTGGCGCCCGCCATCCGATGTACTTCCTTGCGATGTACGCACCGTTTTTCTTCCTGAGTCTTTTCTGGATCTTATTCATTGAGGGGCAGTCCTTCTCTTTCCATGGTGTGAATTCGTTTAAGAACGTTCCCGGAACCATCGTGGTCTCGATGATTTATGCTTTTGCGATTACGTCTTTGGGCATGCTGATAGCAGCGCTGCTCAAGCGTTACCGTTTTGTGGTTCAGATAGTTGTGCCGTCTTCCATTCCGTTTGTCTTTATTTCGGGCAACCTCTACCCGTGGCAGAACATCCCGTGGCCTCTGCAGGCTTTCGGGTGGCTGTCACCGACGACGGCGGGTTCCGTTGCCATGCTTCGGGTTTCCCAGGCCGGCGCCACGCTGTCAGGTGTTGCATTCCCGTATTTAACTCACCTATTGCTTTTGGGCGCGGCATTTCTCACAGCTGCCTACATTCTGATTTACAAGACCCAGAATGATCCGCAGTCACTTGCTGAGATGGAAGATCTCAGGAAAGGCATTGTGGACGAAAAACTTGCCCCTGAGCTCACCCCTAAGCAGGAAAAAGAACTCACCGGAAAGGCGGTTTAGTCAACGCATATCGTCATCAAGCCGGAATCTAAAGTTCCGGCTTGACCGCTTTAAACGTCACGCCGAGTTTTTCTAATTTGCTCCGAAGTGTATTGGGATGCATATCCGTAAGCGCCGCGGCTCCGTCGGCGCCGGAAATTTTCCCTTTGGTCGCTTTCAATACGGCTTCAAAGTAATGCTTCTGCATCATCTCAAAGCTTTCAAGCTTAATTTGCTCGGGAGAAGCCGCCTGCACTACAGGTAAAGAATTCCTGAACAAAGGCATTACACCGGAAATTCCGTCCCGCGGTTCTGTCGGTGAAGCTGACATCACGATGTCTTCTCACGTCGGCGCCGTCATGATGGGTGAATGGCGCGCTAAGGTAGACGGCAAAGAAATGAGCGGTAAAGAAGCGCTCCAGAAGGCCGGTCTCAAACCTCTGGTTCCGGAAGGAAAAGACGCTCTTGCCATTTTGTCTACCAATGCCGCAGCTGTAGCTGAGACGATGGATGCCGCACGCCACGCCCGCACCATCAGCGATGCCACACCCCGCGTCTTTGCGTTGAGCTTGGAGGCTCTGAACGGCAATATTGCTCCGATTCTTCCTCAAGTCACCAAAGTCCATCCTTTCTCCGGACTGGAAGAAGCCTCTAAGATTCGCGACAATCTGAAAGGTTCTTACCTCTGGGAAAAGAACAAGGATCGCGCACTTCAGGATCCTCTGTCCTTCCGCACTACGGTCTACACCATGCGTGAAGCTCGCGAAGCGCTCAAGGACTTAGACAAAGAAATCAAGGTTCAGATTAACTCTTCCGACGACAATCCCGCCACCATTCTGAACGCCGGCAAGGATTACGCCGACCATAGCCAGGTTGCCATGTACTTCGTCGAAGGCAACGGACTGAAAGGCGCCATCATCCCGACATCCAACTTCGAACCGCTGCCGGTTGCCATGGCTGCTCAGCGCCTCGGCATCGCCATGACTCATCTGTCTCATAACAGCGTCCAGCGCACGATCCACCTTTCTGACGACCATTTCACCGGTCTGACACGCTTCCTGTCCGATCCTGAAAACAAGGGTCACGCCTTCGGCGCCATCCAGAAACCCTTCGTCGCTATGCACGCTGACAGCCTTGCTCAGAGCAATCCTGTTTCCGCCCTCGGAACTCCGGTTGCCGGTGACATTGAAGACACCTACACCAACCTCCCGCTGGTTGCTGAAAGACTGAAACGAATCGCCGACAACACCGGCTACGTCTACAGCCTGGAAATGCTGCACTCCACACAGGGTATTGACCTGAGAAAGAAACTCAAAGGCGACTTCAAGATGTCTGAAGCTACCCGCAAGCTATATCAGGACTATCGCGCCAAAGTTCCGTATGTCAGCCGTGACCGCATCTACACGGACAACATCGAAGACGGCAAGCAGATGATCATGAACGGCATTGCTTCCAAGTAATCTGAGGAGGAGATAGAAATGAAGAAATCAGCTCTCATTGCAGCACTTCTTTGTGCCGTCTCCTCCGGCGTCTACGCCGCTTCCGACGTGACGCTTTACGGAGTAGTTGACGGGGCCGTGTCGGTTTCCAAGGCCAAAGGCAAAGCAGCTCGAGTGGGCTTTGACAACGGCATCTGGGCCGGTTCCCGCTTCGGCATCAAAGGCAACGAAGATTTAGGCAGCGGATACAACCTCGGCTTTATCCTGGAACAAGGCTTTAAGACATTCTCTGGCGACGCCATGAATTCTTCCAAGGCCTTCGCCCGTCAGAGCACGCTGTCCGTATCCACTCCTTTCGGTACCTTTGCAGCCGGCCGTACAGGCGGTTTGTCTTCCGACTGCGGAACCTACAATATTCTGCACGGTTCCTCTCTTTGGACTTCCTACTACAGCACCGGCAATATCTACGGCACGTTCATTCTTTCCGACCGTATGGACAATGTCCTGCTGTACAACACACCGGACATGAACGGCTCCACCATTCACTTCATGTACTCCAACGGCATGGGGGACAACGGCGACGAACAGAAATGGTCTAAAGACAATCACTACTACGGTGTCGGCTATGAATATGCCAAAGGACCTGCCCTCTTCAGCGCCATGTGGGAAATGTATGACCACAAAGAACAGAACCTGAAGAGCTCCCAAGTCTTTACACTCGGTGGATCTTATGACTTCGGTTCCTTCAGTCTCTACGGTGCTTACCAGTTTGCTTACCGCGCCAACCGCTTGCCGACTTACGCATTTGCCAACCAGTTAGGAGCTAAAGGCGCCAACCAGCACGGCTTCTCTGCTTCTATCGGTGTTCCGGTTGCCGGCGGCACGGCCAAACTTCAGGGCAACTACGGCTTCGGCAAGATCAAAGAAGGTTCTCGTGACTACAGCATGTACTCGATTGCTACGGCCTATGAATATCCGATCAGCAAGAGAACATTGTTCTACTCCTTCGCCGGTTACGGCCAGGGCAAGAAAGCTGCTTCCTCTATCGAGGAACTCAACAGCTGGACGATCAGCGCAGGTTTAAGCCACAGCTTCTAACCTACGCCTGCAGCATCGGAACTTTTTCATTTAGTAGTTAGCAACACGGCTCATGTTTGGGATTCCAAGCATGAGCCGCTTTTTATTTTTAGACCGCCGCACCGAGGCGGTCCCTCAGAGAGCTGAAGATTAAGGTTCTTTCACAACTTCCGCAAAGAGGTCATAGTCGGAAGAATCCGTGACCTTAACGTCGACAAAGTCTCCGGGCTTCACGTCCGGATTGCCTTCGATGAACACCAAACCGTCGATGTCAGGCGCATCGGCTGAAGATCGAGCTGTTGCAATGCCGTCTTCATCGGGCGCTTCGTCGACTAAGACTTTGATCGTCTTACCGACTTTTTCTCGCAAAAGTTCCTTAGAGATTTCGCTCTGAACTTCCATGAAACGTTCTCTTCTTTCCACGCGAACGCTTTCCGGAAGAGCTCCGGGCAGACCGTTGGCAGCCGCCCCTTCAACCGGAGAGTAAGCAAAACAGCCAACTCGGTTGAGACGAGCTGCTTTGAGGAAGTCCAAAAGATACTGGAATTCTTCTTCGGTTTCTCCCGGGAATCCGGTGATAAAGGTCGAACGAATTGTGATATCCGGACAAATCGCGCGCCAGGCGTTAATGCGTTCCATGTTGTATTCACTGCCCGGACGCTTCATGGCTTTCAGGATTCTCGGATGGGCGTGCTGGAAAGGAACGTCGAGGTACGGAAGGATCTTGCCTTCAGCCATCAAGGGAACGATTTCATCGACAGACGCATACGGGTACATGTAGTGAGGGCGTACCCAAACGCCGAGTTTGCCGAGTTCCTCAAACAAGACCTTAATGTTGGTCTTAAAGGCTCGGCCGCCGATGAAATCCAGCTTGTATTTCACATCCTGACCGTAGGCTGCCGTATCCTGTGCAATCACAAGCAGTTCTTTGACGCCGCTCTTGACGAGATTAGAAGCCTCACGGATTACAGAGCCAATCGGACGCGAAACCAACGGGCCCCTCAGCGAAGGAATAATACAGAACGTGCAGTGATGGTTGCAGCCCTCTGCGATCTTGAGGTAGGCGTAATGCTTTGGCGTCAGCAGTACACCGCCTGCAGGCACTAAATCACCGAAAGGCTCATGCGGCCTGAGAAGATTTTCATGCACCAGACGAAGGACCTCTTCGGTTTGCTCAGGGCCTGTGACACCGAGAAGTTTAGGGAAACGCAGTGCAACGAAGTTGCCCTCATCGGTATTTTTACCGCCTAAGCAGCCGGTCACGATGACTTTACCGTTCTCATTCAAGGCCTCTGAAATGGCTTCCAGGGACTCCTGAACTGCGGCATCAATAAAGCCGCAAGTGTTCACAATCACAAGATCAGAGTCTTTATAGGTCGAACTAATGAGGTAGCCTTCGGCTCTGAGTTCGGTAACAATACGCTCGCTGTCGACAAGAGCTTTCGGGCAGCCGAGAGAGACGAATCCCACACGGGGAGGACGTTTAGTCATTTATTTACTTCACAAGAGGTCGTTTAAGGGTTTCGGCAGCGGCTTCGTAGCCGCCGAGGTTGCGGATATGTTTATATCCGAGCTTGCCAAGGATTTGGCTTGCCATTTCAGCCCTGAGGCCTGAACGGCAGTAAAGCTCAATATCGTCGTCAGGCTTTGCGCCTAAAGCCTTAAATTGATCCACAAAGTCCGGCGCGGAGTAATTGGCAACCAAGGCGCCTTCAACCTTGCCCGTCGTCGCAATTTCCGACGGGGTTCGAACATCAACCAAGAAAGTTTTAGCTTGAGCAGCAGTCATCATCAGTCCAAAAAGAACAGCTATCCCTAAAATCTTCTTAATCATAGTTTTTCCTTTCTTTTGCAACGTATTCGCGTACCAGCGTGAGTACATTGCCGTAGTTTTCCGCGTTGGTCCACAGATTTAACTCGCCGTGCAAAGCGGCCTGCAGCGTAATCTTTTTCCAATAAGGCGCTTCGTGCACGGCAACAACTTCTCCCCACTCAAACATACGGGAGCGGGAAGAGTGTTTGTTGATGTAGAAGGTGTTCTTGAGTCTGATGATTGAACCCAGCAGGCTAAGAATCAAATCTAAGAAACTTGTGAGGCCTCAAGCAGAAGACCGATACTCACAGAAAACTCCGTCCTGATCCAGCCGGTAATAAACCTGGCGATGCGGCTGCATGACAAGCATGAGCCAAATCACAAACGCCGCCACGTCTGTCACGAGCAAGAGCGCCCATGGGG
>OGMJ01001286.1_pt1 | contig 11166 bp, 9 predicted proteins | sample 1573181 | NCBI WGS metagenome assembly OGMJ01 (sample SAMEA2582004, study PRJEB24529) | metagenome | biome: Human gut stool | place: China | collected 2011
CTTCGTTCCATCTGGGCAACACCTTCACCGCCCTGACCGCCCTGCTGCTGGACGGTGTGTCCGGCGGTCTGGCCGGTGCCATTGGTCTGGCGCTGGCCGATATTCTGGCCGGTGACCCGGGCTACGCCGTCACCACCTTTGTGCTCAAGTTCATCATCGGCATCACCTGCGGTGCCGTGGCGCACAAGGCATTCAAGCTGCGCAACCTCGACAAGCACAGCTCCGGCTATCTCGTCAAGGTGATCGTTTCTGCCGGTTCCGGCCTGCTGCTGAACGTGCTGACCGACCCGTTCCTGGGCTACTTCCGCAATGTGTACATCTTTGGTCAGGAATACACCGTGGCACAGGCGCTGACCAAAATTGCAGGCGGCGTCACCTTTGCAAACAGCGTGGCCTCCACCGTGTGTGCGGTCATCCTGTACCTCGCCCTGCGTCCGGCCCTGGAGCGTGCCGGTCTGCTGCCCAAGGGCGAAAAACACTAAGCGATCTCTCTATCCTGATACAGCACTGCTGCCCTCACCTGCCGGACTCCTCCTATCCTCCGGCGGTGGGGGCAGTGGTGTTTTTCGTGGACGACCTATCACACGGAACTCCTCCCGTCTCGCATTCGCTCGATAGCCCCCTCGGGGACGGGGCTTTTGATAGAAACTGAAGCAAAAAAGCGCTCGTCACACAATTCTGCATGACGAGCGTTTTTTGCTTTTTATCGCAATTTTCAAAAATAGTGCCTATTAAAACGGCATATTTGCGATATGCAGTTTGCGGATGTTGCCTGTGCATTAAAAACGCAACCTGCTATCATTACAGCTTTTCAAATACAAGGAACCGGAACGAGATATCGGTTTCCAGCTGGGACAGCGCAGCAAGGCGCTCCGCCCCGCCGCGCGGCGTTTTCCAGTAATAGGGTGTCATGGCGAACAGCGCTTCCAGCTGTTCGTGGGGCACCGTGACGCGGCCGGTCACTTCCCGTTCCCCAATGGCGGCAAAACCGTCATAGGCGATCTGCTGCACCGGGTTTTTATAGGGCTTTTCGTAGAGCACAGCCTTCATCTGGTACAGATGTTCGGCACCGGGCACCACATAGATCATCCGTCCGCCCGGGCGCAGCACCCGCAGGAATTCCTCCTGTGCAAAGGGCGAAAAGCAGTTCAGCAGCAGGTCGGCCCAGCCGGTGCGCACCGGCTGGCTGAAGCTGGATGCCACCGCATACTGTGCCGTGGGCAGGGCCTTGGCCGCAAGACGCACCGCAGGCTTTGCGATATCAAAACCCGCCAGCTGCACCCGGCGGCCTTTTTCGGCAAGCGCCTGCGCGATGCAGCGGTCGTACCAGCCCTCGCCGCAGCCTGCATCCAGCAGATGCAGCGCCGCCTCCGGGCTGGCAGGCTGGCCGTACTCTGCGCACAGCTCACCCACCGCTTTGCCAAAGATGCCGTAGTATCCGGCATTCAGGAACGCGCGGCGGGCGGCCACCATCTCCTTGCTGTCGCCGGGAGCCTTGGTGCGCATGCTCTGCACCGGCAGCAGATGCCAGTAGCCCTCCTTGGCGCGGTCAAAGCAGTGGCCTTTTGTGCATTTCAGGGTGCTGTCGCCGGTCAGTTTCTCCCCGCACAGCGGGCACTGCCATGGGGCAAACGGTTCATTTTTGCTCATACTTCGTCGCTGTGGTCCTCAATGGGTGCAGTTGCACCGCCGTGGGCGTTCATATACTCCTCAAAGTTCGTGAACTTCTGCTGCGGCGGACGACGGCTGATGAGCATAAGGCCCGGGTCTTCGTCCCTTGCAGCAGCGGCACGGCCGCGGCGGCTGCTCTCCGCTCTGGGGGCACGGGCCGGTGCAGGCTGTGCATTGCGGGACGCATTCTGACGGCCGCGCTGGCCGTTGTTTGCACCGCGGCCCTGCTCTGCGCTCTGGCTCTGGGCGGCAGGCTGGCTGTTCTGGCGGGCCGGACGGTCGCTGCGGTCATTGCGACGGCTCTTCTGGCCTTGCATGCTGCTGTTCTGCTGAGCAGGCTGTGCAGCCGTACGGATGGCCGGGGCGGCGGGTGCAGCCGGAGTCTTTTTGGCCGGGCGCAGCGGAGTGGCCTCCGGGGCGCTCACAAAATGCGGGTCAAACTTGGGCTGCGCATTGCTGCCGCGGGCAGGAGCGTTCTGCTCCCGGCGCGGGCGGCTGTTATTATTGGAACGGCGGTCATTGCTGCGTCCGCCGGTAGTACGCTTGGTATCATCCATGAGTGGTTCCTCTTTTTCGGTTTTTGCGGGCTTTGCCTGCACCTTGGGTGCGGGTGCAGCCTTTTTTTCAGGTTTTGCGTTTTTTGCTTCGGCCTTTGCGGGCTTCGGCTGCTTTGCGGCAGGCTTTTCTGCCGGTTCAGCGGCGGCTGCCTTGGGCTTTTTGCCGCGCACCGGCGGCTCCGGGCGCACCGGCGCGGGCACGCCGTCCCACGGGTGGCCGCTCACCACGGGAATTTTGCGGCGGTTCAGCTTTTCGATGCCTGCCAGATACTCCTGCTCCTCAGGTGCACAGAAGCTGACCGCCGTACCGTCGGCACCGGCGCGGGCCGTGCGGCCGATGCGGTGCACATAAGTCTCCGGCACCTCGGGCAGGTCGTAGTTGAACACATGGGACAGCTCGCTGATATCGATGCCGCGGGCGGCGATATCGGTGGCTACCAGCACCTTGGTCTTACCGGCCTTGAAGTTTTCCAGCGCAGTCACGCGGGCGGTCTGGCTCTTGTTGCCATGGATGGCCGCCGCCGGGATGCCCTGCTTGGTGAGGTCTTTTGCAATTTTATCCGCGCCGTGCTTGGTGCGGCTGAACACCAGCGCGTTCACCACCGGGGGCTGCAGGTTCTTGATGAGCCACGGCAGCAGGAATTTCTTGTTGCCCTTTTCCACATAGTACAGGCTCTGCTGGATGCGGTCCACGGTGCTGGACACCGGGTCCACCTTGACGAAGGCGGGCTTGCGCAGGATGCCTGCGGCCAGCTGTTCGATCTCGGTGGGCATGGTGGCGCTGAACATCAGGTTCTGACGCTCCCCGGGCAGCTTTGCGATCACCTTCTTCACATCGTGCACAAAGCCCATATCCAGCATCCGGTCGGCTTCGTCCAGCACAAAGATCTCAAGGTTCGAGAGATCGATAAATCCCTGACCGATCAGGTCGTTGAGCCGTCCCGGGCAGGCGATCAGGATGTCCACGCCCTTTTTCAGCGCTTCCACCTGCGGTGCCTGGCCCACGCCGCCAAAAATGACGGTGCTGCGCAGCTTGAGATACTTGCCGTAGGCATCAAAGCTTTCGCCGATCTGCAAAGCAAGCTCACGGGTAGGGGTCAGGATCAGGGCGCGGATGGCACCCTTTCTGCGGGGCGCATTGGCCGTGAGCCGGTCCAGCATGGGCAGCGCAAAAGCAGCCGTCTTGCCGGTACCGGTCTGGGCGCAGCCCATCAGATCCCGGCCGGACAGCACCGGCGGGATCGCCGCCGCCTGAATGGGCGACGGGGTCTCATAGCCTGCCTCCTGCACAGCGCGCAGAAGCGGGGCGGACAGATTCAATTCTTTAAATGTCATGGTTCTCCAATAATTATTCCGTAATTTTCCGGCACTCCACATAGTACCGCTTTTCTTCTGCGTGGCCCATGCTGAAGGTCTTGCGCGGCAGCACGCCGCCCATCACAACGCCTTTGAACAGGTCACTCTTGGCAAACGGCGGCATCAGGAATGCCACAGCACCTTTTTTGCACAGGGCGCGCACAGCAGGCTCGTCGTGCACATAGTCCACGCGGGCTTCCTTGTGGTGCTCAAGATAGTATTCGATAAATTCGTCAATGGTGCCCACGGTCAGCGGTGCGGTTGGGTCCTCAAAGCTGAGCACGTTGGACATGTGCGGCCCGGCCAGCGTGAAGGGTTGCTGCTTGCTGCCGCCAAAGCTGCAGCCGGCCATATTGGAATCGCTCCACGTGATCAGGCTCAGCAGCACCGCTGCGCAGTCCACATTGAACAGCACGCGGTGGATCGGCTCGATCTCGATCGCAGGCGAGTGCACATTGCACACCTCGGCCAGACACCAGCGGGCCGGATGGTTTGCTGCCTGCTCCGGTGTGAGTGTCTTTTTCAGCTCCTCCCAGCAGGCCTTTGCAGTGGCCAGCGAGTGGTTGCCGTCGCCCACGGCCAGTGTCAGTGGATCGCGGCGGGTGGCATCCGGATACTTTTTGTCGAATTCTTCCTGACTGCCCAGCACAGCCAGTGCATCTTCGATCTGCGCAATGAGGGCAGGGTCTTCCACAGCCCAGCCCGCAATGTGGCCGCCGCCCAGCATCAGCTCGCCCTCGTATACCTTGGGCAGTTCGGCTTTATGCGCCGCCACCGGCTCGATGAGGGTGCAGCCGGGGTCGTCCGCCAGCATCATGATGTGGGGCGTTTCCAGCGCGGCACCGGTGCGCACCTTCATGCGGGGCGGGATGCGGCTTTCCACCGTGCTTTCGCTGGGACGCACGGCGCAGGGTGCGCCGCAGCGGTAGCTGTAGGCTTCCAGATCCACCATGCCCACAAGGCCCTGCCGCACCTTGCCGCTCTGCTCGGTGCGCTCCACGTAAACAAAGCCGTCCACCGCGCGGGTCAGCACGTTCCGGGCATAGTCATCCATGGTGGCATGGATCTTCTCAATGCGTGCATCGGCATCGCCGTCCTCCAGATAGACCTCCGGCAGGATCATGTTCAGGGTGCTGGGGCTGCCTGCCGCGGCAGCCTCGGCTTTCTGCCAGTAATCCCGGTCACTGGTGAACTGATCGCAGGCAATGCAGCCCCACTTTTCCAGTGGGATCTGCTCCGAAGGCAGAAGGATGTGGGCCGGTGCAAAGCAGGATTTCGTGTTCATAGTAGATCTCTCCCTTTTACAATAACCAAAGCGATCCATGTTCTTTTTACTGGAAGCTCTCGGTGCTGCAGATCACAACGTTCTGCACACCGGCTTCGGCGGCAGACTGCTGCAGCTGTCCGCGTGCCGCCGCGTCCAGCGTATCCGCCGTGACGATCAGGTTGTGCATTCCAAGGCTCACAGCCGGTGCACCCAGTGCATCGGCAGCGTCGGTGCACTGCTGGGCCGGGTAGCTCAGCCACAGCACCACGCTGCCGTCAAAACGGGCCTGCCATGTGCTGATATCCGCAGCCAGCAGGGCAGCGCGGCCCTCCTGACTCTTGCCGCCCGCCGCTGCAAACTCCTGCTTGCGGGTGATGATGTTCGGGAACTGCACGCCAGTGAGCACCACCTGCTCAAAGCCCATGCCGTGCAGCTCGTCGATCAGGTCGCCCACATACTGCACAGCGGATGCTGCGCTGGGGTCCAGCCAGGACTTGCCGCCGGCCTTGGCACTGACGTTATCCAGCCAGAGCTGGGTGCCGCTGTAATGCACGGCCATGCTGCGGTCGGTATAGCCGGACACCGGGTCGGTAAAGGCCGCAAGCTGTGCCGCCGGGATGATGCCCTCCTCCCGGAAGATGGCCGCGATGCGGGCCGGGTCCACAGCGGTGCCGGCAACGCTGCCGGAAGCCGCCGCCACCTGCGAAGCATAATGGATGCTGCCGTCGGCATCCTTCAGGGTCACAAGGCCGTAATCCGCTCCCTGTGCCTTGAGCTGCTGTGCCGCCGCACGGATGGATGCGTCATCGGCAAGGGCGCTCACGTCCACCGCAGCCCAGCTGCCGCCGGTAACGGCCTTGCCGTCCAGCTCCTTGGGCTGTTCCGGCTCCGGCTGGGACGAAGCCGCTTCCTGTACCGCCGAGGATGCAGCTGCTTCGGACGAGGCGGCTGCGCGGGATGCCGATTCAGCTTCCAGATCACGGTTCTTCACCACAGTATACCAGGTGTGGGTAGCCCAGTCCAGCACGTGGGGTGCTGCCAGCCAGGCTGCGCCCAGCACCGCCAGCACCAGCACCACGATGCCGATGCCTTTTTTGATGCGTGTACCGCGGCTGTAGAAGCTGCGGCGGTAGCGCTTGACCTTCTGACGTTTATACTTTGCCATTGTCGATTCTCCTCCCTGCCAATGTTACAGGATCACAGAATGTCCGGTGAAACCATAGATCGCCAGTGCCAGCACGCCGATATACACCAGCGTGATGGGCAGGCCGCGGAATGCTTCCGGGATGGCCTTGCTGCGCAGGCGGTGGCGGGCTTCCGTTACCAGCAGCACCGCCAGCACATAGCCAAGGCCGCTGCCAAGGCCAAAGCCAAGGCTCTGCCCCAGCGTAAAGCTCTGGGTGCGCTCTACCAGCACAGTGCCAAGCACACAGCTGTTCAGGCCCGCCAGCGGCACGATGCGCAGCAATGCGCTGCGGTGCGGCAGGCCCTTCGCCAGCCACAGCACGGCGTGCTCCAGAACGCACACCACGGCAATGCTGGCAATATACACCAGCGGGCGCAGCTGGGCACGGTTTGCCAGCGGCGCGATCCGGCTGCCGGCATACCACGCAAAGGGCGTTACCAGCACCTGCGTGATGCACAGCTGCATACCGAACAGCCAGCTGCTGGTGCGGTCATCGCCCACCAGCTGCACCAGACGCGAAACGCCCAGTGCACGGGTAAAGACGGCGTTCTGCGCGAACACCGCCAGCAGTGCATAGCTGAAGAACACTGCGCTTGTTGTTACAACATCTCTCATTGTTCGCGGTCCGCCTCCTTCTGGGAATGCACATCCACAAGGTTGCGTGCCTCTTTGGTGAGATATGCCTTGCGCTTTTGGGCCAGTGCACGCCATACGGCGCACAGCACGCCCAGCACGATAAAGCCGCCTGCCGGCATGCTTGCCATGGGCAGCACCGGGCGGCTGACAGCCACACCGAACATGGTGCCTGCGGCCAGCCATTCACGGATGCAGCCCAGCAGCACCAGCAGCAAAGCATAGCCCACCGTGATGCGCAGGCCCTTGGAGACAGCCTTTCGCACCGTCTCCTGCACGCGGCCAAAGCGGTAGGTCAGCAGCGGCTCCACCGTGAGCAGGGGCAGGTAGATGCCAAGGCTCAGCAGGCTGGTGCTGAACAGCATATTCAGGATGGGATACACCGCCAGATACACCACCGCCGTGCTGAAGCCGTACACCAGTGCACGGGGCAGCAGCTTTTTCTGCAGCGTTTCCGGGGCGGGGTCCTCGTCGTGCAGGGGCACAAGGCGGCTCAGCAGACAGGCCAGCACGCGGGAGGGCACCAGCAGAAGCGCCACCGCCGCCGCCAGCATCACCGCATTCTGGCCGCTGGTGGCAAGCACCACCAGCGGGGCAAGGCCCATGCCCTGCATGACCACCGGGTTATTCAGAAACACACGGTCGTGGTGGGCAAACTTGTTGGGATCTTTTACGATCAGTTCAGCCGTTGCGCGTCTCATTGTGCTGCCCCCTTTCCGGCATCTGCCTGCAGATGGGTCAGGTGATACAGCTTTGCCTCGGTGCGGTCGATCCATGCCGACACACTGTTGACCGCCAGCAGCGCAAAGCACACACCGGTCTCGTACACGCCATAGTAGCGGAAGCCCATGCTCACAACGCCCACCAGCACGCCGTACAGCACACGGCCCATGCGGTGGTGCACGCAGGTGTAAGGCTCGTTGATCAGGAACACCGCGCTGAACAGGATCGCGCCAGTCAGCAGCTCATCCCGCACACACTGCAGGCGGGGCAGGATATTTGACAGCACGGCACTGTCGGCAAGGCCCGCCTGCCGCGGGAAGAAGAACGCAATGACCGCACAGGTCACAAGAAAGCTGATCGATGCAGACATGTGGGCATCCTTCTGGGTCCACAAAAACAGGCCGCAGGCAAGAATCACCAGCGCAGCGCCGGTGCCCATGGGAGCAGCATATTCGCCCAGACCCAGCGCCAGCGAGCCGATGTTCAGCATGCCGCCGCTGCGCAGGGTGTCCTCAATGGCGCTGGAGACCGGCACCATGGAAGCGTCCCACAAAGGGATGTTCGTATAGGGCTGCGGATAGCGGAACACCTGTTCCGGCCATGACACTGCCGCCACCACATAGCCCACAGCAGCCGGGTTGAAGGGGTAGCTGCCGTAGCCGCCAAAGATCTCCTTGCCGATCAGCACACCGGCAATCACTGCGGCGATCAGAACATAGAGATCCACCGTCACCGGCATCAGCAGGGCAATGACGAGCGCAAAGCTCTCGTTGGAAAAGTCACCGCCCTGATACACGCGGCGGCGCAGCAGCGAAACGAGACGGTCGCACAGGTTACCGGTAAGCACCGCAATGCCGCACAGCAGCAGCGGGCGCACACCGTACAGAAAACAGGCCATGCACAGCACCGGCACCGCCATAAAGCAGATATGCTTATAGTAGCGGCCGGTCTTCTGGAGCTGTGCCTCCTGCTCCCGGATCAAAGATTCATCCATAAATGGTTATCCTTTCAAAGGCTGGCGAGGTGCTGCACGGCTGCGGCAGGGTCTGCTGCGCCGAACACCGCACTGCCCGCCACCAGAATATCAGCGCCCGCTTCCACGCACTGGGGCGCGGTGGCATTGTCCACGCCGCCGTCCACTTCCAGCAGATAGTGTGCGCCGCGCGCTTCGCGCTCTGCCTTGAACCAGCGCAGCTTGTCCAGCGCCGAGGGCATGAACTTCTGCCCGCCGAAGCCGGGCTCCACGCTCATCACCAGCACAAGATCCAGCTGGTCAAGATACGGTGCCAGCGCCTGCGGGTCGGTGCCGGGCTTGATGGTCAGCCCCACCTTGCAGCCCAGCGCCCGGACGGCATCAATGGTGGCCTGGATATCGTCCTCGCACTCAAGGTGGAAGTTGTACAGGGTGGCACCGGCTTTGATGAAGGCTTCCGCATACTGCAGCGGATGGCTGATCATCAGGTGCACATCATAAAAGGCATCCGGCAGATTTTTGTGCAGGCTCTTGAGCACCGGCACGCCAAAGCTGATGTTGGGCACAAAGTGGCCGTCCATCACGTCGTAATGCAGCATCTGTGCACCGGCATCCAGCACCATGCGGCAGTCTGCACCCAGTTTGCCAAAATCAGCGGAAAGGATCGAAGGACTTACGATTGCCATATTCTATCTTTACGCTCCGTTATTTTATAAATTCTTATTCCCATTTGTCCCATTGTTCTGGCGGTTTCAAACCGCAAAAGCAGCATGGGCATGGTTATCTTTTAGTTTACATGAAAATGAGCAAAAAATCAAACCCGCCAACGGCTTTTTCACCGAAATGACGTAAATGGAAAGATTTGTCCATTTGCGAAGAAACTCCCTCAGTCAAAGCCTGACGGCTTTGCCAGCTCCCTCGGAGAGGGAGCCTCTGGCACGCCCGGAAGATTTGCACTTTAACCGGAAGCTTTACCGCCATGCCAAGGGCCCCATCCCAGAGGGGGCTGGCATTGAGCGCAGCGAGATGACTGGGGGAGTTTCATCGGCGGCAAAGTTTCCCCACGCCAAAAAAGCCAGACCGCCCCGGGTCCGGGGCAGTCTGGCTGGAAGTTCATTCTACGGGCTTCATGCTTGCAGGGTCTTCCACGGTGGGTTCACCGCCGGCTTCGTCCGGCAGACGCTTCATGCCGCCGGGGTTCGGGGTCACCGTGGGCAGGGTGAACACGAACCGGCACCACTCGCCCTGCTGGCTCTCCACCCGGATCTGCCCGCCGGAAAGGTTCACCAGCACCTTGCAGATGTTCAGGCCCAGACCCGCGCCCCGGGCGTGCAGGCCGCGGGAGCGGTCCTCCTTGTAGAACCGCTGGAACACGTAGGGCAGTGCCTCCGGGCTGATGCCCTGACCGGAATTCCAGATGGAGATCTCGGCTTCCGGGCCAAGCTTTTCCACCCCGAAGCGGATGGTGCCGCCCGCAGGCGTAAACTTGATGGCGTTGTCCAGCAGGTTATACACCACCTGATGGATCAGGTCGGGGTCGGCGTAGACCAGCACCTTTTCGTCCATGGTCAGGCCGTCGATGTCGATCATGCCGTCGTTGATGCGCTGCTCTGCCGAGAGCGCCACGCCGGTGATGGTCTCCCAGATGTTGAACATCCGGGCATTCACCTGATATTCGCCGCTTTCCAGCTTGGAAAGATCCAGCATGTTCTGGATGAGCCGTGCCAGACGGCCCGTTTCCTCACTGACCAGCTGCAGGTAGTGGTTCTGCATATCCGGCGGGATGGTGCCGTCCAGAATGCCGTCCACAAAGCCCTTGATGGTGGTCATGGGGGTGCGCAGCTCGTGGGCGATGTTGCCCATGAACTGACCGCGGGAGTTGTCGTTCATCTGGATGTTGTCTGCCATGCGGTTGAAGGTGCGGGCAAGGTCGGCTGCCTCGCCTTCGCCTTCCACCCCCTCCACACGGACGGAAAGATCACCGCCGCCAAAGCGCTGGGCGGCATCCGTCACCTTCTGCAGCGGGTCGGTGAGCTGGCGCATCAGGATCTTGGTCAGGATGCTGGCACACAGCAGCATCACACAGGCCGACAGCAGGAAGTTGGACCAGAACTGCTGCTTGAACTGGGTCAGCTGCTCGCCGGAAGAGCACAGGAACAGGTAGCCGCTGGGCTGGCCGTTCTCATTGCGCATTTCGCTGACCGTGATGTAGCTTTTCCCGTCCAGCATGCCGCCCAGCGTGCCGAACACATGGTAGTAGTCCGCATCGGAAGCGTCGATCTTCTCCAGCATTTCTTCCGGCACGGTCAGGCTCTCCAGCTTGTCCGGGCTGGAGGCGATCATCACCCGGCCGTCGTTGTCGGTAAAGAACAGATAGGCCTCTGCGCTCTCGCCGATGATCTCCAGCTTGGTGTTCAGTGCGTCCAGCTCATCGCCTTCCGGCAGCTCCGCCTGCTGGACCAGATACTGGGCCGTGCGCTGGGTGACACCCACCACCTGATCCAGTGTTTCGTAGCGGTCCTTGGCGAAGTAGTTCTTGAACAGCACCCACTCCGAAGCGCCCATCAGCACGATGCCCAGCACCATCAGGGTGGACACCAGCGAGAAGAACGCCACCGAGATACTTTTGCGCATTACTGACGCACCTCGAACTTATAGCCCACGCCCCATACGGTCTTCAGCTCCCATTTGTCGGAAGCACCGGCCAGCTTCTCGCGCAGGCGCTTGACATGCACATCAATGGTGCGGCTGTCGCCGTAATACTCAAAGCCCCACACCTCGTCCAGCAGCTGGTCGCGGG
>OGMJ01001305.1_pt1 | contig 11017 bp, 5 predicted proteins | sample 1573181 | NCBI WGS metagenome assembly OGMJ01 (sample SAMEA2582004, study PRJEB24529) | metagenome | biome: Human gut stool | place: China | collected 2011
ATGCCAACGAACCCGGTGAATTTGCCCGCGCGGAAGAGCTGGGCGGGAAGATCCTCGAACTCTGCGTTGAAGTTGGCGGCAGCATCAGTGGCGAACATGGCATCGGGCGAGAAAAAATCAATCAAATGTGCGCCCAGTTCAACAGCGATGAAATCACGACCTTCCATGCGGTCAAGGCGGCGTTTGACCCCGATGGTTTGCTGAACCCTGGGAAAAACATTCCCACGCTACACCGCTGTGCTGAATTTGGTGCCATGCATGTGCATCACGGTCATTTACCTTTCCCTGAACTGGAGCGTTTCTGATGCTACGCGAGTGTGATTACAGCCAGGCGCTGCTGGAGCAGGTGAATCAGGCGATTAGCGATAAAACGCCGCTGGTGATTCAGGGCAGCAATAGCAAAGCCTTTTTAGGTCGCCCTGTCACCGGGCAAACGCTGGATGTGCGTTGTCATCGCGGCATTGTTAATTACGACCCGACCGAGCTGGTGATAACCGCGCGTGTCGGAACGCCGCTGGTGACAATTGAAGCGGCGCTGGAAAGCGCGGGGCAAATGCTCCCCTGCGAGCCGCCGCATTATGGTGAAGAAGCCACCTGGGGCGGGATGGTCGCCTGCGGGCTGGCGGGGCCGCGTCGCCCGTGGAGCGGTTCGGTCCGCGATTTTGTCCTCGGCACGCGCATCATTACCGGCGCTGGAAAACATCTGCGTTTTGGTGGCGAAGTGATGAAAAACGTTGCCGGATACGATCTCTCACGGTTAATGGCCGGAAGCTACGGTTGTCTTGGCGTGCTCACTGAAATCTCGATGAAAGTGTTACCGCGACCGCGCGCCTCCCTGAGCCTGCGTCGGGAAATCAGCCTGCAAGAAGCCATGAACGAAATCGCCCAGTGGCAACTCCAGCCGCTACCCATTAGTGGCTTATGTTACTTCGACAATGCGTTGTGGATCCGCCTTGAGGGCGGCGAAGGATCGGTAAAAGCGGCGCGTGAACTGCTGGGGGGCGAAGAGGTTGCGGGTCAGTTCTGGCAGCAATTGCGTGAACAACAACTGCCGTTCTTCTCGTTACCAGGTACCTTATGGCGCATTTCATTACCCAGCGATGCGCCGATGATGGATTTACCCGGCGAGCAACTGATCGACTGGGGCGGTGCGTTACGCTGGCTGAAATCGACAGCCGAGGACAATCAAATCCATCGCATCGCCCGCAACGCTGGCGGTCATGCGACCCGCTTTAGTGCCGGAGATGGTGGCTTTGCCCCGCTATCGGCTCCTTTATTCCGCTATCACCAGCAGCTTAAACAGCAGCTCGACCCTTGCGGCGTGTTTAACCCCGGTCGCATGTACGCGGAACTTTGAGGAGCAGGCTATGCAAACCCAATTAACTGAAGAGATGCGGCAGAACGCGCGCGCGCTGGAAGCCGACAGCATCCTGCGCGCCTGTGTTCACTGCGGATTTTGTACCGCAACCTGCCCAACCTATCAGCTTCTGGGCGATGAACTGGACGGGCCGCGCGGGCGCATCTATCTGATTAAACAGGTGCTGGAAGGCAACGAAGTCACGCTTAAAACACAGGAGCATCTCGATCGCTGCCTCACTTGCCGTAATTGTGAAACCACCTGTCCTTCTGGTGTGCGCTATCACAATTTGCTGGATATCGGGCGTGATATTGTCGAGCAGAAAGTGAAACGCCCACTGCCGGAGCGAATACTGCGCGAAGGATTGCGCCAGGTAGTGCCGCGTCCGGCGGTCTTCCGTGCGCTGACGCAGGTAGGGCTGGTGCTGCGACCGTTTTTACCGGAACAGGTCAGAGCAAAACTGCCTGCTGAAACGGTGAAAGCTAAACCGCGTCCGCCGCTGCGCCATAAGCGTCGGGTTTTAATGCTGGAAGGCTGCGCCCAGCCTACGCTTTCGCCCAACACCAACGCGGCAACTGCGCGAGTGCTGGATCGTCTGGGGATCAGCGTCATGTCAGCTAACGAAGCAGGCTGTTGTGGCGCGGTGGACTATCATCTTAATGCGCAGGAGAAAGGGCTGGCACGGGCGCGCAATAATATTGATGCCTGGTGGCCCGCGATTGAAGCAGGTGCCGAGGCAATTTTGCAAACCGCCAGCGGTTGCGGCGCGTTTGTCAAAGAGTACGGGCAGATGCTGAAAAACGATGCGTTATATGCCGATAAAGCGCGTCAAGTCAGTGAACTGGCGGTCGATTTAGTCGAGCTTCTGCGCGAGGAACCGCTGGAAAAACTGGCAATTCGCGGCGATAAAAAGCTGGCCTTCCACTGTCCGTGTACCCTACAACATGCGCAAAAGCTGAACGGCGAAGTGGAAAAAGTGTTGCTTCGTCTTGGATTTACCTTAACGGACGTTCCCGACAGCCATCTGTGCTGCGGTTCAGCGGGAACATATGCGTTAACGCATCCCGATCTGGCACGCCAGCTGCGGGAAAACAAAATGAATGCGCTGGAAAGCGGCAAACCGGAAATGATCGTCACCGCCAACATTGGTTGCCAGACGCATCTGGCGAGCGCCGGTCGTACCTCTGTGCGTCACTGGATTGAAATTGTAGAACAAGCCCTTGAAAAGGAATAACAAAATGAAAACTAAAGTCATTCTTAGCCAGCAAATGGCGAGTGCAATTATTGCCGCAGGTCAGGAAGAGGCGCAGAAAAATAACTGGTCTGTTTCCATTGCTGTTGCCGATGACGGCGGTCATCTGCTGGCGTTAAGTCGCATGGACGATTGCGCGCCGATTGCGGCTTACATCTCCCAGGAGAAAGCGCGTACCGCCGCGCTGGGGCGTCGTGAAACTAAGGGCTATGAAGAGATGGTGAACAACGGACGTACCGCGTTCGTGACTGCGCAGTTATTAACGTCGCTGGAAGGCGGCGTACCGGTTGTTGTTGATGGGCAAATTATTGGTGCCGTGGGCGTTTCTGGTTTAACCGGAGCACAGGATGCGCAGGTCGCGAAAGCGGCAGCAGCGGTGTTGGCGAAATAAGCGAAAACGAGGAGATAAACAATGAGTCAAACCATAACCCAGGGCCGTTTACGCATTTACGCCAATTTTAAACGTTTTGTGGATGAAGAAGTTTTACCGGGAACAGGGCTGGACGCTGCGGCGTTCTGGCGCAATTTTGATGAAATCGTTCACGATCTGGAACCAGAAAATCGTCAGTTGCTGGCAGAACGCGATCGCATTCAGGCGGCGCTTGATGAGTGGCATCGCAGCAATCCGGGGCCGGTAAAAGATAAAGCGGCCTATAAATCTTTCCTGCGTGAACTGGGCTACCTGGTGCCGCAACCGGAGCGCGTGACGGTGGAAACCACGGGCATTGACAGCGAAATCACCAGCCAGGCGGGGCCGCAGCTGGTGGTTCCGGCAATGAACGCCCGCTACGCGCTGAACGCGGCGAACGCTCGCTGGGGCTCACTATACGATGCGTTATACGGCAGCGACATCATCCCGCAGGAAGGGGCGATGGTCAGCGGCTACGATCCGCAACGCGGTGAGCAGGTTATCGCCTGGGTTCGGCGTTTCCTCGATGAATCTCTACCGCTGGAAAACGGCAGCTATCAGGATGTGGTGGCGTTTAAGGTGGTCGATAAACAATTACGCATCCAGTTGAAAAATGGTAAAGAAACCACGTTACGTACCCCGGCGCAGTTTGTCGGTTACCGTGGCGATGCCGCTGCGCCGACCTGCATTTTGCTGAAAAATAACGGCCTGCATATTGAACTGCAAATTGATGCCAACGGGCGGATTGGCAAAGACGATCCGGCGCACATCAACGATGTTATCGTCGAAGCGGCCATCAGTACCATTCTCGACTGCGAAGATTCGGTCGCGGCGGTTGATGCGGAAGATAAAATCCTGCTGTACCGCAATCTGCTGGGCCTGATGCAGGGGACTCTGCAAGAGAAAATGGAGAAAAACGGTCGACAAATCGTGCGTAAACTGAATGACGATCGTCATTACACCGCCGCCGATGGCTCTGAAATTTCTCTGCACGGACGCTCGCTGCTGTTTATCCGCAACGTGGGTCATTTGATGACCATTCCTGTGATTTGGGACAGCGAAGGCAATGAAATCCCGGAAGGCATTCTTGATGGCGTCATGACTGGCGCGATTGCCCTCTATGATTTAAAAGTGCAGAAAAACTCGCGCACTGGCAGCGTCTATATTGTGAAACCGAAAATGCACGGTCCGCAGGAAGTGGCGTTCGCCAACAAACTGTTTACCCGCATTGAGACAATGCTCGGTATGGCACCGAATACCCTGAAAATGGGCATTATGGATGAAGAACGTCGGACCTCGCTGAACTTGCGTAGCTGTATCGCTCAGGCGCGCAACCGCGTGGCGTTCATCAATACCGGTTTCCTCGACCGTACCGGCGATGAAATGCATTCGGTGATGGAAGCTGGCCCGATGCTGCGTAAAAATCAGATGAAATCGACGCCTTGGATCAAAGCCTACGAGCGTAATAACGTGCTTTCCGGTCTGTTCTGTGGGCTGCGCGGTAAAGCGCAAATTGGTAAAGGCATGTGGGCAATGCCGGACCTGATGGCAGACATGTACAGCCAGAAGGGCGACCAACTGCGTGCCGGGGCAAACACAGCCTGGGTTCCGTCACCAACCGCTGCTACGCTCCATGCGCTGCACTACCACCAAACCAACGTACAGAGCGTACAAGCCAACATTGCCCAGACCGAGTTCAATGCTGAATTTGAACCGCTGCTGGACGATCTGCTGACTATTCCGGTTGCTGAAAACGCTAACTGGTCGGCGCAAGAGATCCAACAAGAGCTGGATAACAACGTGCAGGGGATTCTGGGGTACGTGGTGCGCTGGGTGGAGCAGGGGATTGGTTGTTCAAAAGTGCCGGATATTCACAATGTGGCGCTGATGGAAGACCGCGCAACGCTGCGCATCTCCAGCCAGCATATCGCCAACTGGTTACGTCACGGTATTCTGACCAAAGAACAGGTGCAGGCGTCGCTGGAGAATATGGCGAAAGTGGTTGATCAGCAAAACGCTGGCGATCCGGCTTATCGTCCGATGGCGGGGAATTTCGCTAACTCGAGTGCTTTTAAAGCTGCCAGCGATTTAATCTTCCTCGGCGTGAAACAGCCAAACGGTTATACCGAACCGTTATTACACGCCTGGCGTTTACGCGAAAAAGAAAGTCATTAATAGCGTCAAAAAAGCCCCGGCAAGTTTTATTGTCGGGGCTATGATAGTAACTGCGGTAGTACATTTATCCCGGAAATAACCGGAGCGATTATCAGGGTTTAACAATATTAAATACCCGTAGCGCATTACTAGCGGGCCTAAAACAACAATATGGACATCTTAACGATACTCTGCGCCTGCGTGTGCGGAACAGAAACCCTTACCCGATATACTTGTTATGCCAGAGGTAGCAATTGCGTTAGCGGCGTACTGTTGCTGTAAAGTATAACGCCTATATTTTACAGTTCAGTCCTCTTTTGCTTATTACAACCTTAAGTATATCAAGCATATAAAGATAATAAGAGACTGAACAATATGGTTACCTGGACCCAAATGTATATGCCGATGGGAGGACTGGGGCTATCCGCTCTGGTCGCCCTGATCCCGATAATATTCTTCTTCGTTGCACTCGCGGTATTACGTCTGAAAGGACATGTCGCTGGAGCAATAACCCTTATATTATCTATCCTGATTGCAATATTCGCCTTTAAAATGCCGATTGATATGGCTTTTGCTGCTGCGGGCTATGGCTTTATTTATGGATTATGGCCTATTGCGTGGATTATTGTCGCGGCGGTGTTCCTCTATAAATTAACCGTTGCCAGCGGTCAGTTCGATATTATCCGCAGCTCGGTTATCTCCATCACCGACGATCAGCGTTTGCAGGTGTTACTGATTGGTTTCTCCTTTGGTGCGTTGCTGGAAGGAGCGGCTGGCTTTGGTGCGCCGGTGGCGATTACCGGTGCGCTGCTGGTGGGCCTGGGCTTCAAACCGTTATACGCGGCGGGGCTGTGTCTGATTGCCAACACTGCGCCAGTGGCGTTTGGTGCGTTGGGCGTGCCGATTCTGGTCGCCGGTCAGGTAACGGGAATCGATCCGTTCCACATTGGCGCAATGGCGGGACGTCAGTTACCGTTCCTGTCGGTTCTTGTGCCGTTCTGGCTGGTAGCAATGATGGCCGGCTGGAAAGGGGTGAAAGAGACGTGGCCAGCGGCGCTGGTTGCTGGGGGAAGCTTCGCTGTCACTCAGTTCTTTACCTCTAACTATATTGGTCCGGAACTGCCGGATATTACTTCGGCGCTGGTGAGTATCGTCTCACTCGCTTTATTCCTTAAAGTCTGGCGGCCGAAAAATACCGAAACGGCAATCAGCATGGGGCAATCCGCAGGTGCGATGGTGGTAAATAAGCCATCTTCTGGCGGTCCCGTGCCTTCAGAATATAGTCTGGGGCAAATCATTCGTGCGTGGTCACCGTTTTTAATCTTAACGGTGCTGGTCACCATCTGGACCATGAAGCCGTTTAAAGCGTTATTTGCTCCGGGCGGCGCGTTTTATTCACTGGTGATTAATTTCCAGATCCCTCATTTGCATCAACAAGTGTTGAAAGCGGCACCCATTGTCGCCCAACCAACGCCAATGGATGCGGTGTTTAAATTCGACCCCCTCTCGGCTGGCGGCACCGCTATTTTTATTGCGGCGATTATCTCTATCTTCATCCTCGGTGTGGGGATCAAGAAAGGTATTGGCGTCTTTGCCGAAACGCTAATTAGCTTGAAGTGGCCGATACTGTCGATTGGCATGGTGCTGGCGTTCGCCTTCGTCACCAACTATTCTGGCATGTCCACCACGCTGGCGCTGGTACTGGCAGGTACAGGCGTGATGTTCCCGTTTTTCTCACCGTTCCTCGGCTGGCTGGGGGTATTCCTTACCGGCTCGGACACTTCTTCAAACGCCCTGTTTGGTTCACTGCAATCGACCACGGCGCAGCAAATCAACGTCTCTGACACCCTGCTGGTGGCAGCAAACACCAGCGGCGGCGTAACTGGCAAGATGATCTCCCCGCAATCTATCGCCGTGGCCTGCGCCGCGACGGGCATGGTGGGCCGAGAATCTGAACTGTTCCGCTACACCGTGAAGCACAGTCTGATTTTTGCCAGCGTTATCGGCATTATCACCCTGCTGCAGGCGTATGTGTTTACCGGGATGTTAGTCTCGTAAATCAATAAAGCCGGATGATCGTTAATATCATCCGGCTTCATTTACATTATTCTGTCTTATTAATTGAAAATCATTTCTCGCTTTATTATCCATGCAGCAATAATGTTTTGCGTTCAGATAACCTGCTAAATAATTAAGAGCGTGAGAACATCTATTTTTTTATCACGCAAAACAAGTCTGTATTAATTATGTTCGCTTGATGAGCAAACACCGTTCTATCTGTTGCTTTTGCAATCTTAATCGTTAAAACTACCAACAAATTTATATAGTTACGTTGTGAAATGTTGTTAATTTTTTGTTTATTGAAATTTCGTAAAAATAGCCAGCCAGACATCAAATAGGGGTTATTCTTATAAATTTCACCTGTTTTCTATCAATGATGTCGTTTTCTTAAGAATGGAGGAAGTTATTAGAGAAGATAAAGCATAAAACTATTTCTCCCAGTTACGAATTTTTTAACATTGTTTTGTCACTTGCGTTATTAATGAATAAGAAATTTAAATATAAGAAATCGCTTTTAGCGGCTATTTTGAGCGCAACCCTGTTAGCCGGTTGTGATGGCGGTGGTTCCGGATCTTCCTCCGATACGCCGCCTGTAGATTCTGGAACAGGGTCTTTGCCGGAAGTGAAACCTGATCCAACACCAAACCCGGAGCCGACGCCTGAGCCAACGCCGGACCCAGAACCTACGCCGGAACCGACACCTGATCCTGAGCCAACACCAGAACCGGAGCCAGAACCTGTTCCTACGAAAACGGGTTATCTGACCCTGGGCGGAAGCCAGCGGGTAACTGGTGCTACCTGTAATGGTGAATCCAGCGATGGCTTTACATTTAAACCTGGCGAGGACGTTACTTGCGTGGCGGGTAACACGACAATTGCCACCTTCAACACTCAGTCAGAAGCTGCGCGTAGCTTGCGTGCGGTTGAAAAAGTGTCGTTTAGTCTTGAGGACGCGCAAGAACTGGCGGGCTCCGATGACAAGAAAAGCAATGCGGTTTCGCTGGTAACGTCCAGTAACAGCTGTCCGGCGAATACAGAACAGGTTTGTCTGACGTTCTCCTCGGTGATCGAGAGTAAACGCTTCGACTCGCTGTATAAGCAAATCGATCTGGCACCGGAAGAGTTCAAAAAGCTGGTCAATGAAGAGGTGGAAAACAATGCTGCGACCGATAAAGCGCCATCCACTCATACTTCACCGGTCGTGCCCGTCACCACGCCGGGAACAAAACCGGATCTAAACGCTTCCGTCGTGTCGGCTAACGCGGAACAGTTTTATCAGTATCAACCCACTGAAATCATTCTCTCTGAAGGTCGACTGGTCGATAGCCAGGGATATGGTGTTGCTGGCGTCAACTACTACACCAATTCAGGCCGTGGCGTGACAGGGGAAAATGGTGAATTTTCCTTTAGCTGGGGCGAAACCATCTCCTTTGGTATCGATACCTTTGAACTGGGTTCAGTGCGCGGCAATAAGTCGACCATTGCGCTGACTGAACTGGGTGATGAAGTTCGCGGGGCGAATATTGATCAGCTTATTCATCGCTATTCGACGACCGGGCAAAATAATACCCGTGTTGTTCCGGACGATGTACGCAAGGTCTTTGCCGAATATCCCAACGTGATCAACGAGATTATCAATCTCTCGTTATCCAACGGTGCGACGCTGGGGGAAGGTGAGCAAGTCGTTAATCTGCCTAACGAATTTATTGAGCAGTTTAATACGGGTCAGGCCAAAGAGATCGATACCGCGATTTGTGCGAAAACCGATGGTTGTAACGAGGCTCGCTGGTTCTCGCTGACGACGCGCAATGTTAATGACGGCCAGATTCAGGGCGTTATCAACAAGCTGTGGGGCGTGGATACGAACTACAAATCTGTCAGCAAGTTCCATGTATTCCATGACTCTACTAACTTCTATGGCAGCACGGGTAATGCGCGCGGTCAGGCGGTGGTGAATATCTCCAACGCGGCCTTCCCGATTCTGAGGGCGCGTAATGATAAAAACTACTGGCTGGCCTTCGGCGAGAAACGGGCCTGGGATAAAAATGAGCTGGCGTACATTACTGAAGCGCCTTCCATTGTGCGACCAGAGAACGTGACACGCGAAACCGCCACCTTCAACCTGCCGTTTATTTCGCTGGGGCAAGTGGGCGATGGCAAGCTGATGGTTATCGGTAACCCACACTACAACAGCATCCTGCGTTGCCCGAACGGTTACAGCTGGAACGGGGGCGCTAATAAAGATGGGCAGTGTACGCTCAACAGCGACCCGGATGACATGAAGAACTTCATGGAGAACGTGCTGCGCTATCTGTCAAATGATCGCTGGTTGCCGGATGCAAAATCCAATATGACCGTGGGTACTAACCTGGACACGGTGTATTTCAAAAAACACGGGCAGGTTACAGGAAATATTGCTGCGTTCGGCTTTCATCCGGATTTTGCGGGTATCTCTGTTGAGCATTTAAGTAGCTATGGCGATCTCGACCCGCAGGAAATGCCGCTGCTGATCCTCAACGGCTTTGAGTATGTGACTCAGGTTGGTAACGATCCTTATGCAATCCCGCTGCGTGCAGATACCAGCAAACCGAAGCTGACCCAGCAGGATGTGACCGATTTGATCGCCTATATGAACAAAGGTGGATCGGTGCTGATCATGGAAAACGTGATGAGCAATCTTAAGGAAGAGAGCGCATCTGGCTTTGTACGTCTGCTTGATGCCGCAGGTTTGTCGATGGCGCTTAACAAGTCGGTAGTAAATAACGCTCCGCAAGGCTACCCGGACCGCGTTCGTCAACGACGTTCAACGCCAATTTGGGTCTATGAGCGTTATCCGGCTGTCGATGGTAAACCACCGTATACCATTGATGACACCACGAAAGAAGTTATCTGGAAATATCAGCAAGAAAACAAACCTGATGACAAACCGAAGCTGGAAGTTGCCAGCTGGCAGGAAGAAGTTGAGGGTAAACAGGTAACTCAATTCGCCTTTATCGATGAAGCCGACCACAAAACGCCTGAGTCACTGGCTGCGGCGAAGAAGAGAATTCTGGACGCGTTCCCAGGGCTGGAAGAGTGTAAGGATTCTGACTACCACTATGAGGTCAACTGTCTGGAATATCGTCCTGGCACGGGGGTTCCGGTTACTGGTGGCATGTATGTTCCACAGTATACGCAACTAAGCCTTAACGCCGACACTGCGAAAGCGATGGTGCAGGCTGCGGATTTAGGCACCAACATTCAGCGTCTGTATCAGCATGAGCTTTACTTCCGTACCAATGGTCGCAAAGGTGAGCGTCTGAGCAGCGTCGATCTGGAACGTCTGTACCAGAACATGTCGGTCTGGCTGTGGAATAAAATTGAATATCGCTATGAAAACGACAAGGATGACGAGCTGGGCTTTAAAACGTTCACCGAGTTCATGAACTGTTACGCCAACAATGCTTATGATGGTGGCACGCAGTGCTCCGCAGAGCTGAAACAATCGCTGATCGATAACAAGATGATCTACGGTGAAGGCAGCAAAGCGGGCATGATGAACCCGAGCTACCCGCTCAACTATATGGAAAAACCGCTGACACGCCTGATGCTGGGCCGTTCCTGGTGGGATCTGAACATCAAGGTTGATGTCGAGAAGTATCCGGGGGCGGTATCGGCTGAAGGTGAGGAGGTTACTGAAACCATCAACCTGTACTCGAATCCGACCAAATGGTTTGCGGGTAACATGCAGTCTACTGGCCTGTGGGCTCCGGCTCAGCAGGAAGTCAGCATTAAGTCCAATGCG
>OGMJ01001310.1_pt1 | contig 10992 bp, 16 predicted proteins | sample 1573181 | NCBI WGS metagenome assembly OGMJ01 (sample SAMEA2582004, study PRJEB24529) | metagenome | biome: Human gut stool | place: China | collected 2011
CTATCAAAAAGCCAAGGCCGAAATCTATAAAGCAGACACCATTGCCGAGCTTGCCAAACAGATGGGCGTCCCTGTCGATACGCTTGTAAACACTGTTAAAGAATTCAATGCTGCTGTCCATAACGGTACGACCGACAAACTGGCTGTTCCGACAACACTGGAAAAACCGTACACCATTGAAAAGGCTCCTTTCTACGGCTTTATGTTTGCCGGCGGCATGACCGCCACCTTCGGCGGTCCGAAGATCAATCCGAAGGCTCAGATCATCAATACCGAAGGTCAGCCGATCCCGGGTCTTTACCGTAGGCGGTATCTTCTACGACAACTACCTCGACGGTTCTCAATTAACAGCCGCCGTAATATGGGGACGCATTGCTGCTCGCGAAGCACTTGCCCGCGCTAAGGCAATGAAGGGCTGATTTCTCGGCGATTATCAACCTCTCCCCGGTTGTACTTGCACTGCAGAATTTTTTGTTCTGCAGTGCTTTTTTGTTTTGAATTGCGGGTAAAGCTGCAGGATCGGAAATGTTTGATCGGAAATTTTCTTCCCAGAAAACGGTTTCGAAGGCGTTCGCAAACTGTATTCCGCAGCCGATGTTCAAATAAGTCAGCAGAGATTAAGCGGGAATCCTTATAATCAACGTACTTTTTTCGTCGAATTGAAACCGCAAGCATGTCTTCTCGTGTTATTCCAATTAAGGCCGCCACCAAAACGGTCCCGCTGGTCGGTGAAATCCGTCGTGACGATACTCACTGGATTGATTCCCGCGGGCGCCCTTTACGCGATGTCAGAATTTCTATAACTGACCGCTGTAATTTTCGGTGCCGTTACTGCATGCCGAAGGAAAAATTCGAGAAAGACCATTGCTTCCTTTCTCATACCGAAGTTCTTTCCTTTGAGGAAATCATTCGATTGGGACGGATCTTTGCTGCCAACGGCGTAGAAAAGATTCGTCTCACGGGCGGAGAGCCGCTTCTCAGAAAAGGCATCGAATTTCTGATCGAAGAACTCTCCAAGCTCAAAACTTGGAACGGCAAACCGCTTGACGTTGCGGTGACCACCAACGGAGCCGCCTTGTCCGCTAAGGCCAAATCTTTAGCCGCCGCCGGACTTAAACGATTGACCGTTTCTTTGGACGCCATGGATCCTCAGATTTACAAGGACCTCAACGACGTCAACTTCCCTATTGAGAAGACGCTTGCCGGAATTCAGGCCGCAAAAGACGCGGGCATTCCTTCGATCAAGATCAATGTTGTCGTAAAACGCGGCGTCAACGAAAAAGAACTCATCAAAATTGCCGATCACTTCAAAGGCACCGGAATTGTCGTCCGCTATATTGAGTTTATGGATGTGGGAACTTCTAACGGATGGCGGCTCGATGATGTGATTCCTTCGCGTCAAATCGTCGAAGAGATCAACCGCGTTTATCCGATCGAGCCTTTAGATCCAAACTACACAGGTGAAGTCGCCACACGCTGGGCCTACAAGGACGGAAGCGGAGAACTCGGTTTCATTTCCTCTGTGAGTGAACCGTTCTGCAAAGAGTGCTCCCGAATTCGTTTATCCGTTGACGGCAAACTCTACAAATGCCTTTTTGCGACGGAAGGCTTCGACATTCGCCAAATGCTCCGAGGAGGTGCCTCGGATGAAGAAATCGAGGAAGCCATCGGACGAATTTGGACAACGCGAGACGAACATTATTCCGAAATTCGAACGGAAAAGACCGTCAAAGCCAGGGCCGGCCAGCGAATTGAGATGTCTTACATCGGCGGTTAGGATTAATGCTCACGGATTTTCCTTGACTTTTAGATAATTTGTTTTTGGGATTCCGTTCAGCGCCGCCTCCTTCGTTATGATTGAAACATAAGTCAAATTTTGTTTCAGTCTAAAAATGAATTTCTCACCAATCTCAATCACCTTTTTCGCCTATTTGGTCGTTATGGTGGCTGTCGGCTTAGTGGCTTGGCGCTACACCAAAAATTTCAATGACTATATCTTGGGCGGCCGCCGTTTAGGCGCTGTTGTTACTGCATTGTCCGTGGGCGCTTCCGACATGAGCGGATGGCTCCTGATGGGACTGCCGGGTGCGGTTTTCCTCTCCGGTATCTGCGAATCCTGGATTGCCATCGGTTTGGCACTCGGCACGCTGGCCAACTGGCTCATCGTTGCCGCTCCGCTTCGCGTCTATACCGAAACAGCACACAACGCTCTTACGCTTCCGGATTACTTCTCTCATCGTTTTGAAGACAAGTCCCGCCTGCTGAGAATTATCTCGGCTGTCGTGATTCTGCTTTTCTTTGCGATTTACTCTGCCTCTGGCATGGTCGCGAGCGCCAGACTCTTTGAAATCGTCTTAGATCTTCCCTATTCCACTGCCTTGATTTTCGGTACCTTTGCCACCCTTGCCTACGTCTTCCTTGGGGGCTTCCTGGCCGTCAGCTGGACCGACACGATTCAAGCAGCCATGATGTGCCTGGCGCTCATCATTGCTCCGGTTGCCGTCATGATCGATTTAGGAGGTTTTACCGCCACGATTGAGCAGGTCAGATCCGTCGATCCGACGCACCTCAACATGCTTCAGGGCCAGACCTTCATCGGCGTGATTTCACTCCTGGCTTGGGGCCTTGGTTATTTCGGTCAGCCTCATATTCTGGTTCGCTTCATGGCTGCCAAGAATGCTTCTGTGATGCCGCGCGCCTGCAAGATCAGCATGATTTGGCTCATCTTCTCGTTGTCCGGTGCCGTTGCCGCAGGCTTCTTCGGATCTGCTTTCTTCTCGGCTCATCCGGATCTCGGCAAAGCCGTTGCAGAAAACCATGAACGTGTTTTCATGATTCTTTCTACGACATTGTTTAATCCTTGGATCGGCGGTATTCTGCTCTCCGCTATTCTGGCTGCCGTGATGAGTACCCTTTCCTGCCAGCTGCTGGTTTGCTCTTCCGTTCTGACAGAAGACTTCTACCGGGTATTCATCCGTCCGCATGCTGCTCAGAGAGAACTCGTTTGGATCGGCCGTCTTACCGTAGTTGCCGTCAGCGTCGTCGCGATCTTGATCGCTACGGACCCGAACAACCTGGTTCTCTCCTTAGTCAGCTATGCCTGGGGCGGTTTCGGAGCTTCTTTCGGCCCGATCATTATCCTTTCTCTTCTGTGGAAAGGCGTCACCCGCAACGGTGCTTTAGTCGGAATTATCGTCGGCGCATTAACTGTCCTGATTTGGCACCAGGGCGCATGGTGGGGCATGTACGAAATCATCCCCGGTTTCGTGCTCTCCTTCATTGCCATCATCGTCGTCAGCCTGCTTGACCCGAACAAGCCTTCTGCCACTATGATCGAAACTTTCGACAAAGTTCAGCACAAGCTTGAAGATGTTAAAAAGCAGCTTGCTTAACTTCTAACTGGCTTACAAATCGGGCCGCTTCGGCCCGATTTTTTTCTGTCTGAAACCAAGTTTTCTGCTACTTAACCTTCTGATTTCCTTGGCTTTAGTAAACAAAGTATTTCAGTTGTTTCATTCCATTTCTCCCCGCTCAATTTGGAAAGCTTTAACTAGGTGTATTAGGGCTAACCCCTTAGAATCAAAGTCACCAAGAAAGAATTTGATATAGGAGTTTTAAATGAAATTCGTTAAGGTTTTACTTCCCCTTGCAGCAGCCGCTCTGATCATGGGCACAGCTTCTGCCCGCGACTACGACGGCTTCTACGGCAAGGTTGAACAGATGCCTGCAACCGGAAACGGTGATTGGGTTATCGGCGGTAAGACATTTAAGGCTGACCAGCGCACTAATATCGATCATGGCCGCGATCAGAAGATCGGCGTCGGTTCCTGCGTTAAGGTTGAGGGCGACATCGACCGCGAAGGCAACTTCTTCGTTTCTGAAATCGAACAGAAGCGCGACAATCGCTGCCGTTAATTCTTAATTGAGTTGAGCAGCCTTCGGGCTGCTTTTTCTTTGTCTTTAACTCGTTAATAAATCAATGAAAAAATTTCTTCTTGCTTTAGCCGCTCTAAGTTTCTCTTTGTCCGCTTTCGCTGCCGGCGATGATGATGCTTTTTACGGAAAAATTGAAAAAATGCCTTCTGCACAAAATCCGACTTGGGTTATCGGGGGCAAGACTTTCAAAGCTGACGCCCGTACCAAGGTTGAAAGCCATGGCGGTCACAAGTTCGATGTCGGCGCCTGCGTCAAAGTTGAAGGTGATATTGACCACCGCGGTGAATTTTATGTTTCCGAGATGGAAATCAAGAACGAAAGCCGCTGCCAAAAATAATCTTTTGACAACTGAGTCTGCGTTCCTGTTTGACTAGCGCCTTGGTCCGGTGTTGGTGAACTCGTCTGAATTCTGAGGGAAATTCACAAAAAATCTCGCTTCGTGCAGTATGCAGAGGCGAGATTTTTTGCGCTCTATCGCTCGTCTGGTTCTATCAACGAGCAGATGGGCCTTTAATTACATTTTATTCGAGACTTTTGTTGCTGCGTGGTCAACGCCGTTGCCCAATGCTGCAACGTCTTTACCGACACCTTTAACAGTGTTGCAGCCGGCAAGACCAATCAGGAAAGCAGCCAAAATAGCGATCAATGAAAATTTTTTCATATCTTCCTCTAACGAATCAATAACAAACGGGCCTGAATTACAGTTTCTTCTGAACAGCTGTTGCTGCGGTATCAATATCGTTGCCTACCGCTGAAACGTCTTGACCTACACCTTTAACGGTCGAGCAAGCAGAGATGCCGATCGTAAAAACTGCGGCCAAAACCAAAAGAACCCATTTTTTCATTTTTTTTCCTCCGAAAAATCTTTTTTTCTTGATGTGGTTAATGTAAGCCTTTCCGGAGAGGAGACTGCCGTAACTGATTCAAAACGGGGCTTCTTTTTGAAGAAGCCCCGTCCAAAATAGAAATGAAATTCAACAGCCTAAGTGGTTAATTAGGCGTGGTCAGATCTGAGCCGAAATACTTCACGGATAGCTTGGACAACGTTCCGTCATTCTTCATCTCCTGAAGAGCATTGTCGACTGCCTTCTTCAAGGAAGCGTTGTCTGCTCCTTTCTTCAGCGGGATTGCATATTCAGTTGCTTTGCCCATCGTAGCGGCAATCTTCAAGGGTTCGTCCGGACGGTGCTTCATGTAGTCGCCGAAAGAAGTAGAAGCATTGATCGTTGCCTGGACTTGTTTTTTCTTTACCATCTGGAGGGTTTCGGCCAAGGTATCCACGCCGCTAACCTTAGCGCCGTACTTCTCACCGATTTCCTGATAAGTCGAACCGATGGAGTTCGCCGTTGTCTTGCCCTTCAGATCATTAAAAGAATGGATGTCGTTATTGTCAGAACGAGTAATCAAAACAGTACGGTCATAGGCATAAGGCGTAGAAAAATCATAGGTTTTAGCTCTTTCCGGAGTAATGTCCACCCCGTTAATCACGAGGTCATATCTTCCGGAATCCATGCCGGCAAACAGACCGTCCCAGGGACCTTCTACGATTTTGGCCTTAACGCCTAACTTCTTTGCTAAATTCTGAGCGACTTCAACGTCATAGCCGACTAGCTTGTCTTTTTCATCGTGGAAAGAAAACGGCTGCCAATCTTCCCCTAGACCGACTTTTAGTTCGCCTGCAGATTTAATCCTAGCCAAGTGGTCTTGAGAGGCAGACGAAGAATTGCCGCTCGGTGCCTTATCGCAGCCGACAAGCATAAGAGAAGCGGAACCGGCCATAAACAAGCCAAGGCCGAACTTAACCAAAGAATTAAAATTATGTGTCATATCTTATTCAATAACTAAAAATTAAAGAGAATTCATCGCGTTTTCCGCTTCACGCTGTTTCTTGAAAGCTTCCAATGCCGAGCGCTGCGCTTCCTGTGAACCGCTTGCTAAACGAAGGAAAGCACGCGTACGTTCGTTTTGCGGATGTTCGAATATTTGTTCGGGACTGCCTTCTTCAACGATCAAACCATGATCCATAAAAATAACCCGGTTAGATACATTATGCGCAAAGCTCATTTCATGCGTCACGACAACCATGGTCATGCCTTCTCGGGCAAGCTGACGCATTACCTCTAAGACTTCATCCGTCAATTCCGGATCCAGTGCGGAAGTCGGCTCATCGAAATAAATGATTTCAGGATCTGTGGCTAGGGCTCGCGCAATGGCGACACGCTGCTGGCCGCCCGAAAGCTCGCTGGGGTAAAAATTAGCTCTGTCTTCCAAACCGATCTTTCGAAGCAGCATCATGCCCTTTTTATTGGCGTCTTCTTTGCTCACGCCCCTGCCGGAAGTCAAGCCAAGGGTAATATTCTCGAGCGCAGTTTTGTTTCTGAAAAGGTTGTAGTTCTGGAAAACAAAACCGGTTTTTCTTTGAACCTCTGAGGCCTGTTCTCTTGTAGCAGCCTTGAGATCTATTGTTGTATCGTCCAGCGTTATGGAACCACCGTCTGCCCTCTCTAAGAAATTGATGCAGCGAAGCAACGTGGTTTTTCCTGAGCCGGAAGGTCCGAGAATTGAAACTACAACGCCTTTATAAACATCGATGCTGATATCTTTCAGGACTTCCAAGGTGCCGAAAGACTTTCTCACATGGCTTATGCGAAGGAGCGGATCGGTTTTTTCCATTATTTTGACTGCAAAAATGAATCGTTAGTTTGAGCCGTATTTGCCGAGTTTCTTTTCTCCACGGCGCTGGATGTACTCAAGAATCGTCGAGAAAATTAAATAAATGATGACAACTTCAATGTACACCGCCATGGTTTCGTAGGTTCGTCCGGCAATTCTCTGAGCCTGAAAGAACATTTCAGCCACCGTGATGTTCGCCGCCAAAGAAGTATCTTTGACCATTGAAATCATCGAGTTGCCCAGCGCAGGAAAAGCCGTTCTGAAAGCCTGAGGCAAAACTACGTGCCACATGATTTGAAAATAATTCAGGCCGACGCAGCGTCCAGCTTCCATCTATCCCTGAGGCACCGACTCTAACGCACCGCGGATCGTTTCAGCGTTATAGGCACCTTCGTTGATTGAGAAAACAATCACAGCTGCAAGGAAGGCATCCACCATAATGCCGATACTCGGAAGTCCGAAGAAAACGACGTACAACTGGACAAGAAGCGGTGTTCCTCGGATCACCCAAACGTAAAAGCGGCAAATGTGGCGAAGGACCGGAACTTTAGAGTACTGGATCAATGCCACAACAACAGCAATGACCATGGAAAGGGCAAACGAAATGATCGTCAGAGGTATCGTTACTGTGATGCCTTTGAACTGTTACGCGACAGCATAGAATGACCATCTAACGACAATATTTTGGAATCAGAGGCAAAGGAATTCTTGGGCAACTTGTAAAGCCTCCTACTCTCATTCGAGAACCCAGAGCTAATCCTTCTCGAACCTCCTCAGAGCTACTTTAGTCAGACGACTGAGAAAATTCCTCAAAAAATTCCGTCAGGATACCTGCCGATCTTTAATAATTTGCCTGTTTTACGAAATTGCGTATAATTCAGTTCTTCTTCGGAAAGGTGGCAGAGCGGTTGAATGCTCCAGTCTTGAAAACTGGCGATGAGCGATCCTCATCCGTGGGTTCGAATCCCACCCTTTCCGCCAAAACCCCAATAACGACGGGGCTTCCAAGAAGAAAATCAAAAATGTCCACCAAAATGTCCACCACACGACATTGACATCTTTTCTATTCGCTTTTTTCTTTACTTGTGGTTTTCTGCGCAGAATTTAATAGCTCGGTCAGCTCGGCCGACAACCTCTTTGTATCTGACTGCCAAGCGGAGACATCTATTACGTTCCCTATCGGTGTTGGTTTTGGACATTCTCTCAATGTCTGCGAGCTGGCTGCGCATCCGGTCAAGCTCATCACGAGAAGCAGACTCAGCAATCCGTAACTCAGAAAGCGCCACAGCATCATTAGTCTGTTTTAGCGTGAAACCTTGAATCGTGCTTTTGAGAACTTGAATTTCAAGCCTTGCATTTTTTAATTCCTCTGATTCCCGCCCTTGCTGGACACCAATCCAATAGGAAAAAACAAGGGCGGCACAAGCCACCCCTATTTTCAGAACATTGATTAGGTTCATTTACCATTCCACCTCCTGTGCGGCCCAAGGTCTACATGAACAAACGTCGGGTAAAAACCCACACCGCCGGTGCATCTTCTGTTTGCAATGATTTTTAATCGGCCTAGCGCCTTGTTCCATTTATCCGGATCTCTGTAACGGGTCGGCCGAATGTCTGCTGCCTGCCCTTTAACATGAAAAGAATTCGGTGCGCCTCCGATTTTCCGATTATGTTCCGGACTTCTGTAGCCGGAATTTACATAAATCGGCTCTCCAAAATCAGCGCGGATTTCTTCTAGCAAAAAATAAAGGCCCGGATCAACGACCTCGGGCCAGGGACTGGGTTGTCCGTCCTTCGATTCAAACTCGGACGGTTGAAAATGCTCGCTCATATTAAGTTCCCTCAATGTTCTTCTGGATTCTTACCTCTATTACACGAAGTAACCGCGTGCCCATCCATCCGGCAATGCCGCAAAAGGCTCCGCAGACATCCGGATCAAAACCCGCCAGATTCCTCAGTGTCGTGTAAGTTATCAGTCCGCACACAGCTGAAATTACCGTGTGCAACATAAATTCGGTCCATTTAAACTGCTTCCCCTCCTCTACTTTTAATAAGTACGAAAGGCTTCCGCAAACTGCAGCGAAGATACAACTGACTGCCAAGTTCGCCCATATTTCTCTTAAGTGTTCAATCATTTTTCTTCCCACAAAAGGTCAATGGACTTTGTCCTTACTGCCAATACTTAGTCAAATAAGCTGTAATGACAGCAATAGCGATTGGCATCAAAACAATTTTTATTAACTCTTTGAATCTGGAAAGTATTCTCCCGACAAAGTCATTTATAACTTGCTTATCGTGTCTTTCATCCCACATTATTTCCACCTTCTTTTTTAGATCTCAAAATTCATCCTCAGGTGTAGAATGATCCTTGTGCATGGTTCCCTCCATGTAACGTTTTTCGGCCGCCTTGGGGTCCAAACACAAGGCGGTATTTCTTTTCTTTCCAAACTCTAAATGCACGTCAAAAATTGAGGTAACGTATGCACGAGCATAGGGAAAACGATAAAAATAGCCTTGTTAAGGGGATCACCCTCGGGAAAGTCCTATGTAACGATTTGTTAAGATAGATAAAGATAATAATGAAAGGTGGTGAAAATGCGTGTACTTAAAACCGCCCCGATCGATAAGGTCAAGCTTTACATCAGAGGAGGAACGTTGCTTAATACCTTAAGCCCTGATACCCAAAAAAGACTCTTTTATGTTGCTACAAAGCTAACCTTCGAACAGGAAAATGCACTTTATGAGCTCGTCTGTAACAAATTCGGAATCAGCGAAGGATACAAGCTATTCAAAGGGGGATTGTGTCTTGATCTTAAGGAAAGAATTTCAACTGAACGACGAGACATAGTATTCAAATATGTACCCCTGCTCCTAGACTCTCAAGACGTTTTTTACCTAATCGAAGACATCATCAAACAACAGCATGAACGCGCACCAAAGGACAATCGAAAGGGAAGTATTTCCTTCAAAATTACAGAAGAGCGCAGCTTCCAGCAGCAATTTGACGAAATTAGAGCAAAGGCAAGAGAGTTTGCTCAATATATAGAGCCTGAACCTGATCCCATACCTCAACGGCTTATAGATACCGCACCATGGCTTTCGACACAGCAGAGTACCTTAGCCGCCAAATACATCTGTAAGAAAGTTATTGAAGAAGAAAACAGGAAATCCTACGATAACCTTACCAAACTAGAGCATGTTTTATCAGAAATTCAAAAGTCTTTCAGACAAGGGCCAACCACAAGCTTCAGCGGTAGCGCTAGTATTAAGTTCGTTAGGGGACGTATTTATATTTTCTTCGAGCGAAAATTTTCAGTAATCAGATTTCTTTTCGGGTAAAAACTATGGCAAACGATATTACTAATAGGGATGATATGTTCTCTCAGCTTTGCGCCAATTTAACTCTTGAGCAACGCAAAGAGTTAGCACTTTTTATGGTCCAAAGAGAAATGGATACAGAAAAAGCCCACAAACTCTCTGCCTTAGTGACTCAAGACTTTCAAGCAAAAGCAACTGCACTTTCTCAAGGAATCGCTGAAAAAGTCAAAGACTTCAATTCAACTACTCAAGTAGGTTCTTTAAAAGTCAATGGAGGAGTCCGATCTCTTGACGGATCAGTTTATTTAGAAATCTCAGAAAAGAAGCTCAAAGTGTTTTAACAAATCTTCAGGGAGCGCTAAGCTCCCTTTGGTGTTAAGGGCGTTTAGTAAAGGTGTTCACGTCAGCAGTTGATTCGTTTCCTTGCTGACCATAATCCCCGCGCCCACACCCATATAATTCGCCTGAGTTGGTTACATACCAAGCTGTGTGTGCAGAGCAAGCAATTTGTGTCACTTTAACCGTTTTCTTAACCATCATCAATAACGCAGCATTATTGAGCATATTAGACCTCCGCGAAACTTACGGGTTCAAATTTAAGTTCGACGGCTTCCAGCTCTTCCACGCTCTGGCAAGCGTTGATCGCGTTGCGTAATGCCCATTTTGTTTCGTAGGCTTTGTTGCTGCTTTGGATGATCTCTTTGTGAAGAACTTTAATCTGGTCAGTGGTAAGCTCATGCGGGACGTTGTTAGCGTCCATAAAAGCAGCCGGGGCTCCCAAGGCAACCAAACCTGAAACGTCGATCATCGCCCGCTCGTCAGCATCAGCCACAAAACCTAAAGAGGAAATGAGCGTCGCTTCTTCGTTTCGCCAAGCACGGAAAGCCTCCGTTAGACGGCCGCAGGCTATGAGTTTTTCTTCGTCAAGTGTAGGGGTGTGGATGGAGACGGGAGGATCGGCTTCTTCTTTATAAACGACGTTTAAATTCAGCCAAAACGCTTCGCGGTCCTCGTCCGGTTCTTTGCCAAAAACTTTGCGCTCGTTCTCCCAAACAGATCGACGGA
>OGMJ01001317.1_pt1 | contig 10943 bp, 10 predicted proteins | sample 1573181 | NCBI WGS metagenome assembly OGMJ01 (sample SAMEA2582004, study PRJEB24529) | metagenome | biome: Human gut stool | place: China | collected 2011
TTCAGATAAAAGAACCTAAGAACCCATAAAGAATTATCTGTTCTTTTGTTCTTATGTCTAAAAAAAACTCTGTGCAGCCTGTGTCCTCTGTGGTGAACCCAAACTCTAAAACAAATAAAAAAAACAATGAATAACAAGATAGATCCCCTTAACAGACGGGAAGAAGCGATTCTGCTCCTGGACAACTATGACTCTTTCACTTACAACCTGCTGCACGTGGTAAAAGAGTTGGGAGCCACTAACATTGAAGTGTTCCGCAACGACGAAATTTCACTGGAAGAAGTGGAACGTTTTGATAAAATTATCCTTTCGCCGGGACCGGGCATACCGGAAGAAGCCGGACTGCTGCTACCCATTATCCGGAAATATGCACCGACCAAAAGCATCTTAGGAGTTTGCCTGGGACATCAAGCCATCGGTGAAGCCTTCGGGGCAGCACTCGAGAACCTGACAGAAGTATACCATGGCGTACAGACTCCGGTCAACATCCTGAAGGAAGATGTTCTTTTTAAAGGTTTGGGACACGAAATACCCGTAGGCCGCTATCATTCGTGGGTAGTAAGCCGCGAGGACTTCCCCGAATGCCTCGAGATCACCGCCGAAAGCCGTGAAGGACAAATCATGGCATTACGGCACCGCACGTACAATGTACATGGCATCCAGTTCCATCCCGAATCGGTGCTGACTCCGCAAGGAAAAGAAATCATTAAAAACTTCTTAAACCAATAAACCCCATGAAACAGATTCTATATAAATTATTCGAACATCAATACCTGGGACGGGACGAAGCCCGTACCATATTGCAGAACATTGCACAAGGCAAATACAACGACGCACAAGTGGCCTCACTGATAACCGTCTTCCTGATGCGCAACATATCGGTAGAGGAACTTTGCGGATTCCGTGATGCGTTGCTCGAAATGCGCGTACCGGTGGATCTGAGTGAATTTGCGCCTATCGATATCGTAGGAACCGGAGGTGACGGCAAAAATACATTCAACATCTCTACCGCAGCCTGTTTCACTGTGGCAGGAGCCGGATTTCCGGTAGTAAAACATGGCAATTACGGTGCCACTTCCGTCAGCGGAGCCAGCAACGTAATGGAACAGCATGGAGTAAAATTCACCGGCGATGCAGACCGGCTCCGCCGTTCTATGGAAAAGTGCAACATCGCCTATCTGCATGCCCCTTTGTTCAACCCTGCCCTGAAAGCAGTGGCACCGATACGGAAAGCGTTGGCCGTACGTACCTTTTTCAATATGCTCGGTCCGTTGGTAAACCCTGTCATACCGCAATATCAGTTACTTGGAGTCTACAACCTCCCGTTGCTCCGTCTGTACACATATACCTATCAGGAGAGAGAAACCAGATTTGCCGTTGTACATAGTCTGGACGGGTATGATGAAATCTCCCTGACCGACGAATTTAAAGTGGCTACCTGCGGCAACGAAAAAATCTATACTCCGGAAAGTCTCGGCTTCAACCGTTACGGAGAAGCCGACCTCGACGGCGGAAATACTCCGGAGGACGCAGCAAAAATATTTGATGCTGTTATGGAAGGAACGGCTACGGAAGCACAAAAAAACGTAGTGGTTGTCAATGCTGCCTTCGCCATCCAGGTGATCTGTCCGGATAAGCCGATAGAAGAATGCATCGCCCTCGCCCGTGAATCACTGGACAGCGGCAAGGCAAAAGAGACCTTAAAGAAATTTGTTGAACTAAACAGATAGGAAAACTATCGCCCACCAAAAAGCATGAAAGATATATTATCCGAAATCATCGCCAACAAGCGTTTCGAAATAGACTTGCAGAAACAGGCCATCCCATCGGAACAGCTTCAGGAGAAACTATCTGACGAAATACGGCCCGGATACTCCATGAAGCAGGCACTAACTTCCTCGTCTACCGGTATTATTGCAGAATTCAAACGCCGCTCTCCATCCAAAGGATGGATTTATGAAGACGCACGCCCCGAACAGGTAGTGCCGGAATATGCAGCCTCAGGTGCTTCGGCGCTTTCTATCCTCACAGACGAAAAGTTCTTCGGAGGAAGCCTGAAGGATATCCGTACGGCACGCCCGCTGGTAAATATTCCGATTCTGCGCAAAGATTTCATAATCGACGAATATCAACTGTATCAGGCCAAAATAGTCGGAGCCGATGCCGTACTGCTGATTGCTGCCGCACTGGATACAGAGAAGTGCCATGCCCTTGCTGAAAAAGCTCATGAACTGGGATTGGAAGTCTTACTGGAAATCCATACCGCCGAAGAGTTACCATTTATAAATAAGGAGATCGATATGGTGGGGATCAATAACCGCAATCTCGGCACTTTCTTTACGGATGTGGAGAACTCGTTCCGATTGGCCGGACAACTGCCCCGGAACACAGTATTGGTGTCGGAAAGCGGCATATCCGATCCGCAAACCGTGAAGCGCTTGCGTAATGCCGGATTCAGAGGATTCCTGATCGGAGAAACGTTTATGAAAACCGGGCAACCGGGCAAGAAACTGGAAGAATTTATAAACGAATCGAACCCAGTAACCCATTCCCATGACAAATTCACCACAGAGTAGCACAGAGGACACAGAGTTTTAATTTTCAAGTCCACAGAAATATCTTAAATTTTCCCTCTGTGTCCTCTGTGGTGAATCGAAATCAAAACCATTCAATTAAGAACAAGAATGATAAACGACAAACTGATAAAAGTCTGCGGAATGCGCGAAGCCGACAATATCCGCGATGTAGAACAACTAAAGGTCGCCATGATAGGCTTTATCTTCTACCCGAAGTCTCCCCGCTGCCTATGCGAGCTTCCGGCTTACATGCCGGATGCGGCAAAGCGTGTGGGTGTCTTTGTCAACGAAGACAAAAAAGAAATCGAGATACTTGCCGACCGTTTCAGCCTGGATTATATCCAGCTGCATGGCAATGAATCACCGGAATACTGTCATTCACTCCGGTCAACCGGGTTAAGGCTGATCAAAGCGTTTTCCATCGCCCGGAGAAAGGATTTTGAGAACACCGAAGCATACGAAAAATCTTGTGACTATTTCCTGTTCGACACCAAATGTGAACAACATGGCGGCTCGGTCAATCAATTCGACTGGACGATGCTGAACAGCTACAAAGGGAAAAAGCCTTTCTTACTTAGCGGCGGAATCAATCCATACAGTGCTCCGACCCTGAAAGAATTGCGTCATCCCCAATTGGCGGGTTTTGACCTGAACAGTCGTTTCGAAGCCAAACCGGGACTGAAAGAGGTAGAAAGACTCAAGTTCTTTTTAGAGCAACTGGGGAAATAAAGCTCCACCAACCCTGAATATAAAAAAGTAATGAATTAAAAATAAAAGTGTATGAACAGAATAAACCAACTTTTCAGTAGCAATCCCAAGGATTTGCTATCCATCTATTTTTGTGCCGGCACTCCTACACTGGAGGGAACAGCCGAAGTGATCCGTGCCCTCGAGAAACATGGAGTAAACATGATCGAAATCGGTATCCCTTTCAGTGATCCGATGGCAGACGGCATTGTAATCCAGAATGCAGCCACACAAGCCCTACGCAACGGGATGTCGCTCAAACTTCTGTTTGAACAGCTGCATAATATCCGCCGGGATGTAAAAATCCCATTGATATTAATGGGATACCTCAACCCGATTATGCAGTTCGGCTTCGATAACTTCTGCCGGCAGTGTGCCGAATGTGGAATCGACGGTGTCATCATTCCCGACCTTCCCTTCAAAGACTATCAAGAGCACTTCCGCAACATTGCGGAGCAATATGACATCAAAGTGATTATGCTTATCACTCCCGAGACGAGTGAAGAGCGTGTACACGAGATTGACGAACATACGGACGGTTTTATCTATATGGTTTCGTCGGCTGCCACCACAGGGGCACAACAGGACTTTGACGAACAAAAACGTGCGTACTTTAAAAAGATTGAAAAGATGAATCTGCGCAATCCACGCATGGTAGGTTTCGGCATCAGCAACCGGGCCACTTTCCGTGCTGCCTGCGATAATGCCTCGGGAGCCATTATCGGCAGCCGTTTTGTTACTCTGCTCAATGAAGAAAAGGATCCGGAAAAGGCCATTCTCCGATTAATTGACGGAATAAAATAAGAACAAGACTCACCACAGAGGACACAGAGCAACACGGAGACGATTTTAAGTCGTTGTTTGTTAGTAAAGAGCTCTGTGATACTCTGTGCTACTTCGTGGTGAAAAGAATCTCGACACAGTCTCTTTTATCGTTTATCGTTTATAGTTTATAGTTCTTTTTTGTATCTTTGTCGGCAAAACAGCAAAAAAGATACAGATATGAAAGCAGATTACCCCTCCGTATTACTCATTTATACTGGTGGAACTATCGGAATGATAGAAAACCCGGAAACCGGTGCTCTGGAAAATTTTAATTTCGACCATCTACTAAAGCACGTACCCGAACTGAAAAGATTCAATTACCGCATCTCTTCCTATCAGTTTGATCCCCCTATTGACTCTTCGGACATGGAACCGGCATTCTGGGCCAAACTGGTTAAGATTATAAACTATAACTATGACTCTTTTGATGGGTTTGTCATCCTTCACGGCACCGATACAATGGCGTATACAGCTTCTGCCCTCAGCTTCATGCTCGAGAACCTGAGTAAACCTGTCATCCTGACCGGCTCTCAACTCCCGATCGGTACACTACGCACAGACGGCAAAGAAAACCTGATTACAGCTATTGAAATTGCAGCAGCCAAAAATCCGGATGGCACCGCAATCGTTCCCGAGGTCTGCATCTTTTTTGAAAACCATCTGATGCGTGGCAACCGCACGACTAAAATCAACGCTGAAAACTTCAACGCTTTCCGCTCGTTCAACTATCCCCCATTGGCACGAGTAGGCATCCATATTAAATATGAACCTAACCTGATCCGCAAACCGGATCTGACCAAGCCTCTGAAACCTCACTATCTGTTCGATACAAACGTAGTCATTCTGACACTCTTCCCCGGGATTCAGGAGGGGATCGTATCTGCACTGCTCCATGTGCCGGAACTAAAGGCAGTAGTATTAAAAACGTTCGGTTCGGGCAATGCACCCCAGAAAGAGTGGTTTATCAGGGAACTGAAAGACGCTACGGACCGGGGTATCATTATCGTCAATATCACTCAATGTGCCTCCGGTGCCGTCGAAATGGAACGCTATGGCACCGGCATCCAGCTGCTTCAGGCAGGAGTCATCAGCGGATACGACAGCACACCGGAATGTGCGGTCACCAAATTAATGTTCCTCTTAGGGCATGGACTCGACAATAAAGAGATCAGGTATAAAATGAATTCTTGCCTGATCGGCGAAATAACCAAAAGGACCGAATAAACATTCCATGCACCAGGCCTCTCCGGCATCTTCGTTATCACCGGACCGTATTATTCCTAAAAAACATTAATGACGTTATAATAAGTTATATTTCAAGCAATGCAGGTCGATTAATAGTTGTATATTTGTGTTTTATATTTGCAAATACTGAACAAAACAAACAAGTATGAAAACAACAATTAACAAACTATTTTTTGCATCGTCAATGATCCTATCGACGGCGTGCATTACAGCTTGCGTTGATGATAACAAAGATCTCTATGACCCCTCTTATCAAACTCCCAATCCCATGGAGGATATCAGTGCTCCGGCGGGATTCGACTGGTCGTCTACAAATTCCATAAAATTTAGCGTGGAAGTCGATGATGAGTTTGACGGACAGTATTATTATACCGTAGAAATATTAGATAAAAATCCGCTTGAAGCAACAGCAGAGGATCCCTACAATACTTTAGCCAAAGGAGTTGCCAAGAAAGGAGAAGCTTATCAGACCGAAGTAGTGTCTTCCAAGGATATAAAGTATCTTTATGTCCGTCAGACTGACCCACGTGGCAGGGACCAGATAAAACAAGTGGAAATCAGCGAATCAACTTCCCATGTTCAATGCTCTTTTACAGGTACGTCTGCCATCAAAACGAGAGCTTTGGTAGCCACCAGAGGGAATAACGGAGGAATTGACATTCCTAAAAGAGCAGAACAAAGCTATGACACCAATGGAGCTATTCCAGTAACAAGTTCTTCCCAAGTTTTGGAAGGAGGGAAAGCCTATATTGTAACCGGAAATTTCCAAGGAAAATTTAAAGATACCTCTCTCAGCAACTCCAACAGAGCGACTGTCTATATACAAGGAAATTGGGAACCGGCACAAACTACTACTCAAGACTTCCTGGATATTATTGTTCTGAAGGGTGGAACGATTAAGGGAACGGGAACATACCTGAAACTACAGAATGCAAGTAATTTAACGGTCCAATCCGGAGCCATGATTACGATAACTAAATTGGAAGGTAATGCGCACAGTACGATCTGTAATTTCGGTGAAATAGAAGTGGGTAATCTACTATTAAATTCTTTTGATCTCCTCTATAATGGGAATAAAGTAGATATTGAACACAATATAGATGCCTCTCAAGGAGGAAGTATTCATAATTTCGGAGAATTAGATGTAAAAGAAGAAATAAAATTGAATACTTCTTCAATTGTATACAATGCTGCCGGAAGTGAGTTGGAAGCGAAGAAATATACAGCAGCCGGAAGTAAGAACGTGAACTTCGGAGAAATGGAATTCAAGACTTACAACAGTGGCAGTATCAAGGACAATGGTGAGTACGTCAATACCGGTGGTGCCAAATTATATAACAATTGTATGCTCTTTGTAGACCAAATGATAGCAGGAGGCATTATTTATCTGGATCATGGAGTCATAGCAAAAGAAAAAAAAGATGACAAGAATAAGGATTATTTTGAAAAAGCTGATGATATATACTTTCATAATGACGCCAAACTGACGTTGGCCAATGGTTCAATGATAAAAGCAGAAAAAATAACCATTAACTCCGGTTTTTCAGCTATAGGCGAAGGAGATGAAGCTTCTCTATTGAAAGCAACCGATAAATTACAGATCGAAAGATGGTCAAATAAGTTTAGTGGTCAACTTTATATCAACGGTAAAATCAGTTGTTCCAATTCAAACATGTATCAAGCGGGAAGTGAGGTGATCTTTTCAAGCAAGCCCGATATCATCATAACCGGCTGCAATGGAAAAACGGAACTGCCGGATCCTGCTCCGGAACCTTCTGATCCTAACTTCCCGATTATTGTGGATGACAACCATAATTATACATACCTGTTTGAAGACCAGTGGCCTCTGTATGGAGACTACGACATGAATGATATCGTTCTGGAAATAAAACACAGAAAGACAAGTATAGACAAATGGAATAAGATCACAGAACTCGACCTGACGATTGAGTTAACTGCTGTCGGTGCCCAGAAAGCAATTGCAGCCGCCATCATGTTCGACGAAATTCCGGCATCTGCCATCACGCAGCCTGTTACTTACGCAAACAACTATCGTCCGATATCATTCGACCTTACTGATAAGAATATAGAGAAAGGCCAGGACTATGCGGTAGTTCCCTTGTTTGACAATGCACATGCACTGATGGAGCGCCCGGCAGGTTCGTTCGTCAATACAGTTTCCGGTAGTGACAATAACCAAAAGGACTCCAAGATCATCAACTTTACACTCAGATTCGACCAGGCGTCGGCACCAAGCAGTGATGCACTCAATATAAACAAACTGAATCTCTTCATCATCACTGACAGAGGCAGCAAACGAAAAGAGATCCACGTAGCCGGATATCAGCCAACCAAACTGGCAAATACTGAACTGTTCGGAGGCAACAATGATGCATCTTCCGTAAACGGAAAGAAATATTATATCAGCAAAGATAATCTGGCATGGGGCATCATAGTTCCCACCCAATTTAAATGGCCGTTAGAATATACAAAGATTCAAAATGCATATAAACAGTTTGCCGGATGGGTAACCAGCGGTGGAGTGAATAACACAAAGTGGTGGAACGATTTTGATAATACCAAAGTGTTCCAGACCAATAAAAATTAGAACAGACTATTGAACAGAAGGCTGTGTCAAAACTCACCACAGGAGGACACAGAGTAACACAGAGGCAATTTTAAATTGTTGATTATTAGCAAAAAGACTCTGTGCTACTCTGTGTTACTCCGTGGTAAAAATAGTTTCGACCCAGCCTCTTTTCGTGTCTAAAAGAGAGCCTTCAGATAAAAACACTTCTTTTAGAGAACATTGTTACAGAAATATTATATATATTTGCAGTACTGAGTAAATATACTCTATCTTACACTTAAACAAACAACAAAGCAAACATCATAACGATACTTAATCACATTATGAGAAAGAAGATATTACTTGTTGACGATAAAGAAACGATTGGTAAAGTAGCGTCAATCTATTTAGGCAAAGATTACGATTGCCAGTATGTACAAAATCCGATAAAAGCAATTGAATGGTTATATGAAGGTAATTTACCGGACCTGATAATATCAGACATACGAATGCCGGAGATGAGAGGAGATGAATTCCTGCATTACCTGAAGCACAATGAATTGTTCAAAGACATCCCCGTCATTATGCTCTCCAGTGAAGAAAGTACAACCGAAAGAATCAGATTATTGGAAGAAGGAGCCGAAGACTATATCCTGAAACCTTTCAACCCCATGGAGCTAAAAATCCGTGTCAGAAAAATCATAGACTAAATGCCACATCTCATTTATATCGGGAGACATACTGCTACTATCGAACATTTCTCTAAGATAGCTGAAGGTGCGTTTTATGCCATTCAAAACAGCAAGAAAGCGAGCGAATTTATCGATAAGATTCGTGAAAAGTATGATATAGCGATCCTTTTCGAAGAACGGGATCTATCAAAAGATATTCCTGAGATCCAGTATCTGAGAAAAAAATTCCCGGGTGTATACATCGTCCTTGTCACTGAAGGAATCAATAAAGAAGACAGGCCCGTCTATCTGAAAGCCGGTATCAATAATTCAATGTCGTTTGATTCTACCTCCGAAGCATTTAAAAACATGTCGGAGTTTATGATGCGACGGAAACAGCAAAAAATTAACGATATCAACGAAAAAGGATCGAATTTACAGGCTTTCAGACTGCCTTTATGGAAAAGATTATTTGATATAACTTTCTCGTCGATAGCCATACTCTGCTTATCTCCGATACTGTTAATCACAGCGTTAGCCATCCGGATGGAGAGTAAGGGTGCCGTAGTGTATAAATCCAAACGGGTAGGAAGCAACTACAAAATATTCGATTTCCTGAAATTCCGTTCCATGTATACCGATGCGGACAAACATCTGAGAGACTTCAACCAGCTTAACCAATATCAGGCCGAGGAGGAGGAACAGAACCCGGCGGAAGAAGAACTGCTGATCAGCGATGATATGGAGCTGAATGAGGAAGAAATCATGCTTATTTCAGATGATTTCGTCATATCCGAACAAAGCTATACAAATAAAAAGTCCGTAGAAAAGAAAAATGCGTTCGTTAAACTGGAGAATGATCCCCGCATCACCAAAGTGGGACGCATCATCCGTAAGTACAGCATCGACGAACTGCCGCAACTTATCAATATCCTGAAAGGAGATATGTCCATCGTGGGCAACCGCCCTCTCCCGCTTTACGAAGCCGAACTGCTGACAAGCGATGAATATATCGACCGCTTCATGGGGCCGGCCGGGCTAACGGGACTTTGGCAGGTAGAAAAACGCGGAAGCAGTGGGAAGATGTCCGCTGATGAACGTAAGCAACTGGATATAAAATATGCCAAAACGTTCTCCTTCCAACTGGATATGAAAATTATCCTGAGAACTTTCACGGCGTTTATACAAAAAGAGAACGTATAACCGTACATATGAAACTATGGATACTTTTATTCAAATAACAGATTTTATTCTGTTTCTGTGCTTCAGCCTGTTTACCATCTATCTGGAAATACCGGGAGTGGCAGCTTCTTTAAAGAATGCCACGCGATACCCGAAGACAGGAAAGAAACATAGATTTGCCATTCTGTTCCCTACGGATACTCCTTTCTCTTTTTCGCCCGACTATCCGGAAGAGCTGTATAAAGTATTCACTTACGAAGACCTGACAGAAACCGTAGGTACGCTGGATGAAAAGGATTTTGATGCCGTAATCATCCTCGGAAAAACAACTTGGATTGAACCTGCGTTTCTGAATGAAATAAATAAAGCATTCGATGGAGGAGCCAGAGCTATCCAACTTCATCCTATCACAGAAAACCGTTCTACCCGGAAGCAATACTTTCAGGCATTGAACGAAGAAATCAATCATTCTTTCTTCCGGAAAGGAGCCATCCGCCTGGGAGTATCATCGGCCTTATGTGGTACGGATATGGTGTTAGATCTGGCATGGCTGAAGAAGAACCAAAAGAGCCGTAAGAGTAATCTGGAAAGAAGATTAGTCCGGCAGGGCATCTTCGTCGAATATCTGGAAACGGTAAAAGTCTACAGCAATGACATACGTATCCCACAATATAAAGTAAGATTCTCCAAGGCTCTCTCAGCACTTCCGGAAGCAATGCTCACGGCACACTGGGATTATTGCAACAAGATTTTCAGATGGGTTCTGCCTTCCTGGAGAACAGGCTTAACCGCCATTTTTTTCATCGCAATACTGTTGCTTTGCTACAACTGGACTCTGTCTTTAAAGTGGTGGGCCTTACTTTACGTCCTGATATTCATCGTATGTCTGGCTATCCCGGATTATCTGGTAGGACAGAAAACCAAGAAATAACCAACTCTCCCCGACTATGGCACTGAAAGAGACAATCAAACAGAACCCTGCACTTAAACAAGCCGTACACCGATTCATCATGCATCCAGTGAAAACACGTCCCAACTGGTGGATACGCATATTCTCTTTTCTCTACCTGAAGCGGGGAAAAGGTTCCGTGATATACCGAAGCGTACGCCTCGACCTCCCTCCGTTCA
>OGMJ01001322.1_pt1 | contig 10921 bp, 10 predicted proteins | sample 1573181 | NCBI WGS metagenome assembly OGMJ01 (sample SAMEA2582004, study PRJEB24529) | metagenome | biome: Human gut stool | place: China | collected 2011
AACCAGCGGCAGCTGATTCAGCACGGCAACGTCACGCGCAACACCAATGATGCCTACGCAGTCGGCACGGTTTGGCGTCACGCTGATTTCGATGGTGTTGTCATCAAGTTTCAGGTATTCACGGATATCGGTGCCAATCGGCGCATCCGCAGGCAGTTCGATAATGCCGCTGTGATCGTCAGAAATGCCCAGTTCAGAGAAGGAGCACAGCATCCCTTCAGACGGTTCGCCACGCAGTTTCGCCGCTTTAATTTTGAAATCACCCGGCAGAACAGCACCAATGGTCGCTACCGCCACACGCAGGCCCTGACGGCAGTTTGGCGCACCGCAGACGATGTCCAGCAGGCGATCGCCGCCGACATTCACTTTTGTCACACGCAGTTTGTCAGCGTTCGGATGCTGCGCACACTCAACCACTTCACCAACGACCACGCCGTGGAAGCTGCCGGCAACCGGTTCTACACCGTCAACTTCCAGGCCCGCCATAGTGATTTGATTTGCCAGCGCATCGCTATCAATCGCCGGGTTCACCCATTCGCGTAACCACAGTTCACTGAATTTCATAATCTATTCCTGCCTTATTTAAACTGTTTGAGGAAACGCAGATCGTTTTCGAAGAATGAACGCAGGTCGGTGACGCCGTAACGCAACATAGTCAGACGCTCCATCCCCATCCCGAAGGCGAAACCAGAGTAAACTTCCGGGTCGATGCCAACGTTACGCAACACGTTCGGATGCACCATCCCGCAGCCCAGCACTTCCAGCCATTTACCGTTTTTACCCATGACGTCCACTTCTGCAGAAGGTTCGGTAAACGGGAAGTAGGAAGGACGGAAGCGAATCTGCAAATCTTCCTCAAAGAAGTTACGCAGGAAGTCGTGCAGCGTGCCTTTCAGGTTGGTAAAGCTGATGTTGGTATCAACAATAAGCACTTCAATCTGATCCAAAATCGGCGTGTGAGTATGGTCGTAGTCGTTACGATAAACACGGCCAGGCGCGATGATACGAATCGGTGGCTGCTGGGCTTTCATGGTGCGGATCTGTACGCCAGAGGTCTGGGTACGCAGCAGGCGGGTAGTGTCAAACCAGAAAGTGTCGTGGTCAGCGCGCGCCGGGTGGTGACCAGGAATGTTCAGAGCATCGAAGTTATGATAATCGTCTTCGATTTCCGGCCCGGTTGCCACGGTAAAGCCAAGCTCACCGAAGAAACTTTCGATACGGTCGATGGTACGGGTAACCGGATGCAGACCGCCGTTTTCAATGCGACGACCTGGCAGAGAGACATCAATCGTTTCCGCCGCCAGACGCGCATTCAGTGCAGCGCTTTCCAGTTCCGCTTTACGCGCATTCAGCGCCTGCTGAACCTGCTCTTTCGCTTCGTTGATAACCGCACCAGCTGCCGGACGCTCTTCTGGCGGCAGCTCACGCAGGGTCGTCATCTGAAGGGTTAAGTGCCCTTTTTTACCCAAATATTCGACGCGCACATTATCTAACGCGGCAACATCTGACGCCTGGCTAATGGCCGCCTTCGCACTGGCAACCAGTTCTGCGAGATGTGACATGGTTTTCCTCATTGTGTCAGTGGTGACACTGGTTCGTTGGACTTAGAGCCTATCCCATCAGGCTATTTTACTTGCCATTTTGGTCCCGGGCTGTGCTCGAAATTCTCACGTACTTAAATACGCTCCGGTTTCTCCGCGCTGGCCGTGTCCAGTCTGGCTGCGACAATTACACCTGATGAGACAGGCTTTTTATTTTTCAAAACGCGCATACAAAAAAAGCCTCCACTGGGAGGCTTTCAGGCGCTGTTTTCCGTTTCTCTTCTCACGCGCTAGCCTCCTGGATTCAGGTGCTAAAGTAAAAAAAGAAGCGGAAAATAGCAGCATTCATTGCTTGCGTTACCTTTTGGTACTCTTCAAAAGACCTTTATTGAAAAGGCTACGGCGATAAAAGTCAATGTTTTGATGGCGTTGAAACGAAAAGAGGGAGACTAGCTCCCTCTTTCAACTGGCTTATGCCAGAGCTGCTTTCGCTTTTTCAACCAGAGCGGTGAACGCTACTTTGTCGAATACTGCGATATCAGCCAGGATCTTACGGTCGATTTCAACAGAGGCTTTTTTCAGGCCATTGATGAATTTGCTGTAAGAAATACCGTTCTGACGTGCTGCTGCGTTGATACGCGCAATCCACAGTTGACGGAACTGACGCTTACGTTGACGACGGTCACGGTAAGCATACTGACCAGCTTTGATAACAGCCTGGAAGGCAACGCGGTATACGCGAGAACGCGCACCGTAGTAGCCTTTAGCTTGTTTCAAAATTTTCTTGTGACGTGCGCGTGCAATAACACCACGTTTTACGCGAGCCATATGTGCTCTCCTGTATCTATATTCTAATTAAAAAGTTAAAAACGTTAACGGCTTATGCGTACGGCAGGCACGCGATTACCAGGCCCAGATCGCCTTTGGAAACCATGGCTTTCGGACGCAGGTGACGTTTACGTTTGGTCGCTTTTTTGGTCAGAATGTGACGCAGGTTAGCGTGCTTGTGCTTAAAACCACCTTTACCGGTTTTTTTGAAGCGCTTAGCAGCACCGCGTACGGTCTTAATTTTTGGCATTTTAATAACTTCCACTTCGCATTGTTAATAAACGAAACAAAGGCGAACAAAGCCTGTGAAGCCCGAAGGCTCCACAGACAGTGCTACTTGAAGGCCTTACTGTTTCTTCTTAGGAGCGAGCACCATGATCATCTGGCGGCCTTCGATCTTCGTTGGGAAGGATTCGACCACTGCCAGTTCTTGCAAATCGTCTTTCACGCGATTAAGCACTTCCATACCGATTTGCTGGTGCGCCATCTCACGACCGCGGAAACGCAGCGTGATTTTGGCTTTATCACCCTCTTCGAGAAAGCGAATCAGGCTGCGGAGTTTTACCTGATAGTCGCCTTCATCTGTACCAGGACGGAATTTAATTTCCTTAACCTGGATAACTTTTTGCTTTTTCTTCTGTTCCTTAGAAGACTTGCTCTTTTCATAGAGGAATTTGCCGTAATCCATTATACGACAAACCGGCGGCTCGGCGTTAGGGCTGATCTCGACTAAGTCTACTCCGGCTTCTTCTGCTTTCTCCAGAGCTTCTCTCAGACTCACAATACCAAGCTGCTCGCCTTCCAGACCTGTTAAGCGAACTTCCTGGGCGCGAATTTCGCCATTGATACGGTTAGGGCGCGCCGTTTGAACTCGTTTTCCGCCTTTAATACCTTATTCCTCCAATTGTTTAAGACTGCGGCTGCGAATCTCTTGTTGCAGCTTCTCGATCACTTCATTTACGTCCATGCTTCCCAGGTCTTTACCACGGCGGGTGCGAACGGCAACTTTGCCAGATTCCACCTCTTTATCACCACAGACCAGCATATATGGGACGCGACGCAAAGTGTGCTCGCGGATTTTAAAGCCAATCTTCTCATTTCTCAAGTCTGCTTTAACACGAATGCCCGCATTTGATAGTTTTTGCGTCAATTCGTTAACGTAATCAGACTGTGAATCGGTAATATTCATGATAACAACCTGAACCGGCGCAAGCCAGGTCGGGAAGAAACCAGCGAACTCTTCGGTCAGGATACCGATGAAACGTTCCATCGACCCAAGAATTGCGCGGTGAATCATTACCGGTACCTTACGCTCGTTGTCTTCGCCCACATAGGAGGCGCTCAGACGAGACGGCAAGGAGAAGTCCAGCTGTACTGTACCGCACTGCCATGCACGATCGAGGCAGTCATACAGGGTAAATTCAATTTTCGGACCGTAGAAAGCGCCTTCACCCAGTTGATATTCAAACGGGATGTTGTTTTCTTCCAGCGCAACCGCCAGGTCCGCCTCAGCACGATCCCACATTTCGTCGCTGCCAATACGTTTTTCAGGACGAGTGGAGAGTTTGACGACGATCTTCTCGAAGCCAAAAGTGCTGTACATATCATAGACTAAACGGATACATCCGTTAACTTCATCGCGAATTTGTTCTTCAGTACAGAAGATATGCGCGTCATCCTGGGTAAATCCACGCACGCGCATCAGGCCATGCAGCGAACCTGACGGCTCGTTACGGTGGCAGCTACCAAACTCGGCCATACGCAGCGGCAGATCGCGATAAGACTTCAGCCCCTGGTTAAAAATTTGTACGTGACCCGGGCAGTTCATCGGCTTAATGCAGTATTCACGGTTCTCAGAAGACGTGGTGAACATTGCATCTTTGTAGTTGTCCCAGTGACCGGTTTTTTCCCACAGGACACGGTCCATCATGAACGGACCTTTAACTTCCTGATACTGGTACTCTTTCAGTTTAGAACGAACAAACACTTCCAGTTCACGGAAGATGGTCCAGCCGTCGTTGTGCCAGAATACCATACCCGGCGCTTCTTCCTGCATATGGTACAGGTCGAGCTGTTTACCGATTTTACGGTGGTCGCGTTTCGCGGCTTCTTCCAGGCGCTGCAGGTAAGCGTTAAGTGCTTTTTTGTCTGCCCACGCCGTACCGTAAATACGTTGCAACATTTTGTTGTTGCTGTCGCCACGCCAGTAAGCCCCTGCCGTTTTCATTAGTTTGAAATGATGGCAGAAACGCATGTTCGGTACGTGCGGACCGCGGCACATATCGACATATTCTTCATGGAAGTACAGACCTGGCTTGTCATCATGGGCGATGTTTTCGTCAAGAATGGAGACTTTGTAGCTCTCCCCACGGTTGGCGAAAGTTTCACGCGCTTCGTGCCAGCTGACTTTCTTCTTAATGACGTCGTAGTTTTTCTCAGCAAGCTCATGCATCCGCTTCTCGAGTGCTTCGACATCTTCCTGGGTTAACGTGCGGTCAAGATCAACGTCGTAATAAAAACCGTTGTCAATAACCGGGCCGATTGCCATTTTGGTATGCGGCCAAAGTTGTTTAATCGCGTGCCCTAACAGGTGCGCACAGGAGTGACGAATGATCTCCAGACCGTCTTCGTCTTTGGCGGTAATGATGGACAGTTGTGCGTCGTTTTCAATCAGATCGCAAGCATCAACCAGTTCGCCATTAACGCGCCCTGCGATACAGGCTTTCGCCAGACCTGGACCAATGTCCAGCGCAACATCCATGGGGCTTACAGCGTGATCGTAATGGCGTTGGCTGCCATCAGGAAGAGTTATAACAGGCATTTTATATCCTTATTTGCAGTGGTGACCCACACGAAAGATCACATACAAAGAAAAATTTGTTTATTAACAGTTCATTGCGAAACCATCTAGCCAACAAATGCTAAATTGGTTCGCAATCAGGTACACAAATGAAAGACATTAACCTCTCACCTTCCACCCGGTTGAGCGATGTTAACACTAAAAAAAGGGAGATTGTACCTTTCCGTTTCACATTGATTCGATTCGCAATTCGTTTGTAGTGAGTACACCAGCAAAACGCTTAAAGAACAACTGATAACATCACGGTGCGTCTGAAAGGTTTACTGCGAGCGGATTTACAGCAGCATAAACTGAATCCAGCAAAGTTCGTTGCGTGATTTGGCGGTAGTATTTTAAACGCTCATGAGATTAATGACGAAGTGGTCATATCACAATGATAAAAGTGACACAATTCTTATAACAATTTTTCGTGCACATTTCGTTCTGGCGATAATAATTAATCATCATCCTCAAAACCTCCAGATATATATAAGGCGAACAGATTATGAGTCAAAACGATATCATTATCAGAACTCATTATAAGTCTCCTCATAGCTTGCACATCGATAGCGACATACCAACACCTTCATCAGAGCCTATTAATCAATTTGCGCGCCAGCTCATCACCCTACTTGATACCTCTGACTTAAGTTCGATGCTGTCATACTGTGTTACTCAGGAATTTACCGCAAACTGTCGAAAAATATCACAAAATTGTTATTCCACTGCCCTTTTTACCATTAACTTTGCCACTTCACCCATCCATGCAGAAAATATACTCATTACATTACACTATAAAAAAGAAATCATTTCCTTATTACTGGAAACCACGCCTATTAAAGCTAACCATTTGCGAAGCATACTGGATTATATTGAACAGGAACAGTTAACTGCTGAAGATCGTAACCATTGTATGAAACTGTCTAAAAAAATCCATAGAGAAAAAAACTATACACCCAACAGTAAATCTCAATGGTAGTGCATGTTTTTTGCAATCTCCTTCTGACGCTATTTTTTGTCGCCATCTGTCATTGCAATACGCCCTTGATTCATTGAGAAATGGAAAAGGCAAAGTCAACCTGATTAAACATTACTCCTCCGTTGAATCCATACAGCAGCATGTCCCCTTAGTCCGGGACGCGGAGTTCAGAGCATTACTTCGCCATCCTCCTGCAGGGAGTCGCGTTATCGCGAGTAAGGATTTTGGCTTCGCTTTAGATATTTTCTTTTGTCGAATGATGGCAAACAATGTCAGTCATATGTCCGCGATTTTATATATAGACAATCATACTTTGTCAGTAAGGCTACGAATAAAGCAGTCAGTGTATGGACAATTAAATTATGTTGTGTCCGTTTACGACCCGAACGATACCAACGTTGCCGTCAGAGACACCCACAGGACAGCACGGGGCTTTCTTTCGCTTGATAAGTTCATCAGTTCAGGTCCCGATGCTCAGACCTGGGCTGATAGATATGTTCGCAACTGTGCAATTGCTATTCTGCCCCTATTACCTGTGGGAGTTCCAGGGGCTATTTTCGCGGGTATTGCATCACGAATGCCATTTGCCCCTATACATCCATCGGCAATGTTGTTAATAATGGCTACAGGCCAGACTCAACAGCTTATTACATTATTCAAACAGTTGCCCATACTCCCTGAAAAAGAAATCATTGAAATAATAACTGCGCAGAATAGCGTTGGTACACCTGCTTTATTTTTGGCTATGATGAACGGACATACTGACAACGTGAAAATATTTATGCAAGAAATTCAGTCACTGGTAGATAATCACATCATTCATGAAGATAATCTGGTTAAATTACTGCAAACTAAAAGTGCTAACGAAACACCTGGACTTTATATCTCCATGTTGTATGGATTCGATGAAATAATCGATATCTTTCTGAATGCATTAACCACTCCAATAGCACAAGAGCTTTTAAACAAAAAACTGGTGATGAGTATTTTAGCCATGAAAATACATGATGGTGAGCCAGGATTATACGCCGCAATGGAAAATAATCACCCTTTGTGTGTCACACGGTTCCTCTCTAAAATTAATGGCATCGCCTTTAAATACAAGTTGAGCAAAGCTAACATCATGGATTTATTAAAAGGAGCTACAGCACAGGGAACCCCTGCATTATACATCGCCATGAGCAAGGGTAATGAAGACGTCGTGTTATCTTATATATCGACGCTGGGTGCTTTTGCAAAAAAACATTCTTTTAGTCAACATCAGTTATTTACACTATTGACCGCTAAAAATCATGACAACATGTCAGCTGTTCATATAGCCATTCATCATAAGCATTATAAAACTGTAGAAACATATTATGCTGCTATTAATGCAATCAGCCAAAGCCTGAGTTTTAGTGCTGATGAAATAAAGACGTATTTATAACCAGCTATTTACGATATATATCGATACATAATTTTATTTTTTTCATAAAACGCAGAAACAGTGAGCAGGTGTACAACGCCACCCGACGGCTGTAATAACAAAAAATCCCTTGATGCCTGTCCCTTTTGTTACACTCCGTTATCACGCACAAGAGATATGCAGGACACTGGTATGCCGACTAAACGCTTTGATAAAAAACACTGGAAGATGGTGGTGGTGCTACTGGCAATCTGTGGCGCTATGTTGTTGCTCCGTTGGGCAGCAATGATTTGGGGCTGAGCAGTGACAAACGAAGACAGCCAGACCGCATAACACGGTCCGGCAGATAATTTTACATGCTGTAACCCAGCGATAAAGTTGTCCGACGATCGGTATGTTCCGGTGCGGACTCTGGAGGTTCAGAGTTCCATGTGACGTTGTAAGCCACCTTCAGTCCAAAATGTTCATTAATAGCAACATTTAATGCGCTTTCGGAGTTCAGCGTTGTGTCTTCCGCGCCAAAGACCGAAACACCCTGCGTAAATTTAGCGTTGTCAGTCAACTGCCATGCATAAGCCCCGGAGGCACAGCCCAGCGGCTGGGTTTCACTGGCATTGTCGGTATATTTGTCGTAACGCACACCTGGACCGAATTCAAAGCGGAAACTGTGTACCGGGCCATTCAAAAACTGACGACCATAACCCGCGGTCAACACATCGCGCTCTCGATAGCCGTTATAACGGTCTGTCAGCCAGCTTGCCTGACCAAATAAATAGTCATAATCAGTTAAATTAAAACGGCTACGCCCGCCCGCCGCATATTTTTCTGAAGAACGCTCATCATTAGAAGAAGTATTACTGGCGTTCCCCCACAGCGACCAGGCAGTGGTTTGTCCATACCAGGTCATGGTGGTGTCAGCCGTAAGTGAGGAGCTTTTCGTATTGCCTGATTGTGCAAGATATCCTGCGTTCAGATTACCTTCGAAAGGTTTTTTAGCGCTGGCAGGATCGTCCATGACAGTAAAAACGGAATCATCGGCAGCTGCATTCAGTGACGCAAACATGCCCCCCGCCAACATAACGATGGCAGGAACTGTCTTCAAAAGCTTCATTTATCAAGAGTCCGTACAACAAAAAAAGAGACCATCGCGGTCCCGGAAACTTTCTTAAGGATCAAAGATTAGCGTCCCTGGAAAGGTAACGAATTATAAAAAGGCGCGAATAACTTAGCAATGTATTCTTATTTCATTTTTTGAATAAGCATGTGGCGAAAACAGATTTTTATTTATATATATTTATCTACAAAATTTTAAATAAAGCTCCAATAAATCATATTGTTAATTTCTTCACTTTCCGCTGATTCGGTGCCAGACTGAAATCAGCCTATAGGAGGAAATGATGGTACGTATCTATACGTTGACACTTGCGCCCTCTCTCGATAGCGCAACAATTACCCCGCAAATTTATCCCGAAGGAAAACTGCGCTGTACCGCACCGGTGTTCGAACCCGGGGGCGGCGGCATCAACGTCGCCCGCGCCATTGCCCATCTTGGAGGCAGTGCCACAGCGATCTTCCCGGCGGGTGGCGCGACCGGCGAACACCTGGTTTCACTGTTGGCGGATGAAAATGTCCCCGTTGCTACTGTAGAAGCCAAAGACTGGACCCGGCAGAATTTACACGTACATGTGGAAGCAAGCGGTGAGCAGTATCGTTTTGTTATGCCAGGCGCGGCATTAAATGAAGATGAGTTTCGCCAGCTTGAAGAGCAAGTTCTGGAAATTGAATCCGGGGCCATCCTGGTCATAAGCGGAAGCCTGCCGCCAGGTGTGAAGCTGGAAAAATTAACCCAACTGATTTCCGCTGCGCAAAAACAAGGGATCCGCTGCATCATCGACAGTTCTGGCGAAGCGTTAAGTGCAGCACTGGCGATTGGTAACATCGAGTTGGTTAAGCCTAACCAAAAAGAACTCAGTACGCTGGTGAATCGCGAACTCACCCAGCCAGACGATGTCCGCAAAGCCGCGCAGGAAATCGTTAATAGCGGCAAGGCCAAACGGGTTGTCGTTTCCCTTGGTCCACAAGGAGCGCTGGGTGTTGATAGTGAAAACTGCATTCAGGTGGTGCCACCACCGGTGAAAAGCCAGAGTACCGTTGGCGCTGGTGACAGCATGGTCGGCGCGATGACACTGAAACTGGCAGAAAATGCCTCTCTTGAAGAGATGGTTCGTTTTGGCGTAGCTGCGGGGAGTGCAGCCACACTCAATCAGGGTACACGTCTGTGCTCCCATGACGATACGCAAAAAATTTACGCTTACCTTTCCCGCTAACAAAAACATTCCCCCAGCATTGGGGGAATCATCACCAACCTGTCGGCAACGCGTTTCTCCGACTATGCTCAAAAGTCATGTGATAACAAAGGGGTGAACTATGGCCAGTGGCGATCTTGTCCGTTATGTCATAACCGTCATGTTGCATGAGGATACATTGACTGAAATTAACGAGTTGAATAATTACCTGACTCGCGACGGTTTTTTGCTCACCATGACGGATGATGAGGGAAATATCCATGAGCTGGGGACTAACACTTTTGGACTTATCAGTACCCAAAGTGAAGAAGAAATTAGAGAACTGGTTTCGGGGCTTACCCAAAGTGCAACCGGCAAAGATCCTGAAATCACCATCACGACCTGGGAGGAATGGAATAGTAACAGAAAATAAATGGTTTTTGGGCAATAATCAGTCTGTGGTGTGCGTTAGCTCGTGTTTTTACACCGCATTCTTGCGCTAACCTTATGATCTGGCAGACAACATGGGAGAGACATCATGTGGCAGGCAATCAGTCGTCTTTTGAGCGAGCAGTTAGGTGAAGGCGAAATCGAACTGCGTAATGAACTGCCTGGCGGAGAAGTCCATGCCGCATGGCATTTGCGCTATGCAGGACATGACTTTTTCGTCAAATGTGATGAAAGGGAACTGCTTCCCGGTTTTACCGCCGAAGCCGACCAACTGGAGTTACTGTCGCGTAGTAAAACCGTCACCGTGCCTAAGGTTTGGGCAGTAGGCGCTGACCGTGACTACAGTTTTCTGGTGATGGATTATCTCCCACCTCGTCCGCTGGATGCGCATAGCGCATTTATTCTTGGTCAGCAAATTGCGCGTTTACATCAATGGAGTGACCAACCACAATTTGGCCTCGATTTTGATAACGCGCTCTCCACAACAACACAGCACAACACCTGGCAACGTCGCTGGTCAACGTTTTTTGCTGAACAACGGATTGGCTGGCAGTTGGAACTGGCAGCAGAGAAAGGGATCGCTTTCGGCAATAT
>OGMJ01001324.1_pt1 | contig 10910 bp, 8 predicted proteins | sample 1573181 | NCBI WGS metagenome assembly OGMJ01 (sample SAMEA2582004, study PRJEB24529) | metagenome | biome: Human gut stool | place: China | collected 2011
CACCTTGAAATGCTTTACATCCTGATGGGCCACTGTATAAACGGAAGCTCCTAAAGTCAGGGGATAAAGTAATGATACGACGGATACGTCAAATGTCAGCTCAAACATTTGTAACATGCGGTCGTGTTCATCCAGGTTCCAGTTAAGGGAATCGTATGCCTGATAAAAAGTGTTCAGATTGGCACGTGTGATGGGGACTCCTTTGGGTTCGCCTGTGCTTCCCGATGTAAAAATGATATAAGCGTTTTTTTCTTCTTCCGGCGGGTAGAATTGCAGCCTTGACAATTCCGACGGTGCTTTTCCCGACAGCTTGTCTGTGTTGATTACTCTGAAGAGGTCGGTTCCGAATGCCGGGCGTTTGACATGGCTTGTGCAGAGCAAAGTATGCAATCCGGCCAGTCCTGCTATTTTGAGATTACGTTCTTCCGGGTAAGCAGGATGCAGAATGACATATGTTTTTCCACTGGCCAGTACCGCCAGAATGGCTGCGTAGGTTTCAATCCGGTTTTCCGCAATGATCCCGATTCTTTCATCTTCTATCTCTGATAGCGAATGGGCGACGGAGGCTGTTATTTTGCCAAGTTGGGTATAAGTATAATGTTTATCGTCAATGATAAATGCTTCGTTTTCGGGATAACGTTGCATGGCGGAAAGAATATCATTGGTAATATCCTTCCGGGGAGATGTTGTCATATCCATTAGTTTTTATTCATGTTTTGGGTTTAGGAATTCCTTCTATCTTCTTGAGATTATTTATTAAAAAGACAGGGAAATGAACTGATCTCCCTACGGGCAATGAATTAAAGAACGTTAATTGTGTGATAACGCATTCTTAACCTTGCTTTCCTTCTTTAATTCGTTATATTTGCATTTTATCCGAATAGGGATTTTACTAAAACTGAAAATAATATGAAACCTGTAACCTTACCCTTACTTAAAAGTCTGTACTATGTTCTCTTTGCTATGGTAGTTGTGATAGTGCTTGGCGGTTGTGAGAAAGATGATGAAAATGAAATTCGTTTTTATACCGGTAATGGCTCTGAAGAGCGTCTCCTGGGAGAAGAGGGACTCTTGATGGATATTTTGCAAACACCGGCTATGATTTTTCTGAAAGCTGCATCCGGAGATCAGATAAAAGTCCGTTCGGAAGATACTGCGGTGGTCGACGCTACGTATAATCCGGATTACTTAGGAAAAAGATGCATTGAAGTTCGTGTGACTGGGGTTGGAAAAACTCATATCTGTGTATCTTATCGGGGAGAAGAGCATATTATTCCGGTGGCTGTTGCGTCCCGGTCTGTGGCTTATAGCGGACAATACCGGCTTGAAGGTTTCAGATGCTATCAAGGCAGTAGTAAAGGAGGTGTAGAAATCTTTCCGGAGATAGACAGTTACTGGGAAAGCCGTTTCAATAGTTCGGATGGATTTATTAAGGGTTTTCCAAATGATAAGATTGAGTTTATATCTGTTGATAAGTTGAGATTCTCTTCCGACTTTGAAGATGGTACTTCACTTTCATACGAAAAGTATTTTCAGATGCGGAATGATTCTCTTTTCATGCGTTCCCATGCCGAAAATTGTTGGGAATTTTATGGTAAGGTAAATCATAATGTCAATAGTGATCAATTACAGCTGACCTACTCAATTCATTTCTGGACTTACAGTTCGACCGGGCATTTCACTTCTTTTGGGAGGGGACATGATGGGGGATTTATAGCCAACTATTCTGATTTTTTTTATTATTATCCTGTATTTGAAGACCTTAATCAGATGACATCTGAGAATGATGAAATAGCTTGGTGTAATGTTTCTTATAGTTTTGAATAACATAAACGACGCTCTCTTTATTGATACCTTTTATAGATTCTGGTAAGTTAGATTAGATTGTCTCTATTGAATCGTATAAAAAATCACAGAGAGTTGATGAACTAAATAAATATACAGTTTGTTATTTATCAGTAATTTTATGTTTAACTCTAAAACCTTAGTATTATGAAAAGATCTCTTGTCTTATCATGCGGTGCTGTCATGTCGGTACTTTCTTTCTATGCTTGTTCATCTTCTGATGATTCGATGGTTACACCTCTGACAAGGTCAGATGCTGTTTCGGAAAAGATAGTTTTTCAAGATGACTTCAACCAGACAGATAGTATTCCCGACAAAACAAAATGGGGTTTGTGCAAAAAAGGCAGTCCTGCCTGGAGCAAATATTTATCCGAAAGTTATGATCAGGCTTATGTACACGATGGGAAGTTAGTACTGATTGCCGAGAAAGTGAATGGAGTATATAAGACGGGAGGGGTGCAGTCATTAGGTAAAGCAGAATTTCAATATGGTAAAATAGAGATATGTGCCCGTTTCACCAAGACGGCAAAGGGGGGATGGCCTGCCATCTGGATGATGCCTGCCAAACCCGTTTACAGTGGATGGCCTGCTTGTGGTGAAATAGATATTATGGAGCAGTTGAATCATGACGGCATTGTATATCAAACAATTCACAGCCACTACAAAAATGACTTGGGATTCACTAAGCCTGTTCCAACAAAAACAGTTCCTTACAATAAAGGGCAATTCAATGTATTTGGTATCGAATGGACTCCCGAGTCTCTTACTTTTAAAGTGAATGGAGCTACCACTTTAGTCTATCCTAACTTGCATTTGGCCGATGAGAGCGTCAAAAAGCAATGGCCGTTTGATACTTCTTTTTATTTGATTTTAAATTATGCTTTGGGCGGTGCAGGTACTTGGCCTGGTACCATAACGGATAGTGAACTGCCTGCGAAGATGGAGATAGACTGGGTAAAAGTAAGTCAACCTGTGGATCGTTAACATTGTTAATGTATAATTTCCGTTTTTACTTTCCCGAATATAAACAACAAGTCTTTTGCATGCAAAAGACTTGTTGTCTGTGTTTGAAGAACAAACTTTAATACAGTGTTAAAACTAACTTTCTATATTCAGATACCAAGTGTATTTATCTGTTTGGTTATAAATGCTTTGTCTTGATTCGATGTTTTGAACTCCCAAGAGAGTCTTGGCAAAGAGGAGATGGGGATAACTACTTTTTTATCAACTTCCGGATTTTAAATTCTTTCTCTTTGATGTCCCGGTTTCTTTGATTATGTTACCTGATTTTTCCGTATCTGTGAAATCCGGAATCTTCATTAACGGGTTGTTGCATAAATGTTCTCGTAAATGGGTACTAAGGCGTCTTTCTCCAATATCCATTGGTTGGTGCGGGAGTTCATTTTGTATGCGTATTGGGCTATCAGTTGGTTATCACTGTTGGTGATGTATATATATTTTTCTGATGGGCTAAATGATTCTTTTTCTTTATTCCATACAGAATACTCTACCGAAGTTTCTGTTTCATATCGGGAGACAACCGTCAAAGATTCTTTTTCCCATGCGTTTTTAAATACATTCCATGTATAGGTGGATTTCACCGTTTTCTGATGGTCGGTATCGTAGCTGTATTTATGCATTTTTACCGGACTGAGTATGCCTGAAACGGGATTATCCATAGAATATATTTCACGGCAGACGAGTCTTCCCTTCTCCATCGTATCGTTATGGACAAACTGTTTACCGTTGTTTGTTGCACAAGCAAATCCACATACCGAAACTAATGCTGCAGAGGCTAATACTCTTTTGAAAAATGTAATTGTTTTCATATCCTTTATTGTTTAATTAGTTTATATCTTTCTTTGTTTATTAGACGTTGCTACTTGAATTTAAGTTGCACGGGTATACAATCTTTTTTCAGATTATTTTCTGTAGAGTAAGAATCAATAGGTATGCCAGAATTTAGAAGCTTCATTATTAATAGGTTATAAAAAAAACAGGGTGTCCACAATCGGACACCCTGTTCGTTTTTTCTTTCTTGTTTGTTTTAAATCAGATCAAGAACCAATGGAATATCATCGGGGGTAATACCTTTTCCTATGATGATATCCTCGTCCTTGCGGAACATCTCAAGGAACTGCTCTTTACTGCCATAGAGTTCTGCGGCTTTGGAGTAGAAAGGCACGGCTTTCTCTATATCTCCCAATGACCATGCCACATGACCGGCATTCAGGTAGTCTACCGGCATCGGCTTTTGGGCAATCACTTTATCATAGTACTTCATGGCTTGTTCACGTTTTCCTGTCATGAACGAACACCAACCGATGGCACGCCATGCTTTGATGCAATCACTTTCCAGGAAATCGAGTTTGAAGAAGTAGTTCAGTGCTTCTTCGTAATTCCATGTCTCTGCCAGGCAATTGCCAATATAGAAAATTACTTTAGTGTCTTCCGGCAATACTTCTTCCACTTTTCGGTAATATTCCAAAGCTTTGCGGAATTGTCGGTCGAGACGATAACAAATGGCTAAATGGCGATTAGTCCATAAGTTGTTCGGTTTGAGGGTATCTGCTTTCCGATAGGCTTCGATGGCTTGTGCATATCGTTTTAGTTTTTGCAGAGAGTAGCCCTGCTTTTGGTAAACTTCAGCTTCATTCTCTCGTGGGACCATGTAGGCGACTTTGTCATAGGCTTCGGCTGCTTTTTCCCAGTGCTCTTTTCTGAAGTGAAAGTTGGCTAAAGCCAGCAGGGCATCCGGGTTGAACAACATGTCTTCCAATGCCGGATTGCTGTACAGGCAGATGGTCTCTTTGAACAAGTCGCGAAATTCCTGTCTTCGCATATTCAATTTGAAGAAGCGGTATAAGTCGTGCAGATATTGGTTACTTACCGTATCGGGGCGTTCGGAAAATTTCTTCAGTGTTTCGGCTTTCGACTGATCTGCCAATTCTTCCATTTGTTGTTCCGTGAGCTGGCTCAACATCATGTCACGCTGTGATTGCGGCAATTGCTGCATGGTGAAGAACAGCGAATACTTGTCACTGTTACAGAAGAAACCAGACTGCAGGATGATTTCCAACAGACTTCCTCCTTCTGTTTCCCGGTTACGAAACTCTTTAATGACAGCCGATTGTTGCCTGTCGAAAGGATAGAACCAATTGGAGATTTCCCTGAAGAACGGATAGCTTTTGAGTTGTGCAAATGTGCTCATATATACATCGGCACCTTCCAGTTGCAATTCGTTCATTTCACGCAACTTGTCACCCAGTCCGGATTTTTCTATAGCATCGGCCCAGTCGGGATTGGTGTCATCTTTCTCTTCATCGGACTCTTCGAAACCAAACTTCATGTTGCGCATGGGAGACATGCTTTTCAGCATTTCGGGAATGATTTCCTCACGCATTTTTTTGTCGATTTTCTCCGTTTCCTGACTGAGAAGTATTTGGATATGTACGCGTAGCAGTTCTTTTTCGAACGCGGTTTCTTCCATCAGTGCCGTGATACGTAAATTGATTTCCGGATAGAAATCGATACGTGGTGAATAGGCATGGAGAATAAAAGCGATTCCTACCAGAGCCCGCTGGCTGATCTGTACATTGGGGTGACGGTAAGCATCTATCAGCCACAGAAGTTTTCGGAGATCGAAACATTCCATCAGACTAAGGGTAACGGCACTTGTAAAAAGGCAAAGATCGTTCACCGGAAGTAACTCGGACTGAAGCATGGATTGTGCAGTTGTACTTTCTTCCGTACTCCAGTTGCTATTGGTCCAGGTTTGCAGGAACAGAATCCGCAGATTATCTTCGTGACGTTTCAAAACTTCATCCATGTTTTGATCCGAAATGAATCCGCTTACGGCCAGGTCATCATTGAACGATTCAAGCGTGTGTATCAGCATCTCCAGGGTAAGGGGAGAAAGTTCCTCAGTACGTCGCGTACGATATTGATGATAATAATGGCTTGATACGCTGTCGAGTAGTGTAATACGTGCCTGATCGGTGATTTCAAGAGTATCGGCCAGCAATCTTTGATATAATTTCTTACGCTCCGGGTCTTCTACCCCCTGGCGCATGTATTGCAGCATATAGTTGTACGAAGTCTGTATCTGCTCCAGGCGGGTACGGAGCGACCATTCCGGACACTTCCAGAGGAATGATTCCAGTTGAGTCAGCGCCTCCTTCAGTCGTTTTTGTCCGATCAGGCGGAGGATGTATTGATATTGTTCGTTGATAAGTTGTTCGTTCATAATTTACTTTCGTTTATTGTTTCCAATCCAAGTGAGGCGTTTCCATAGGCCTTCGAAGGGACCATGTTTAAAGTGACCGAGCCACCAGGAACAGAAGGCCATTTGAAGAAGTACAAAAAGAATGCCAAAAAAGAAACTGTAAGTAATTCCTAAGAAACGTCCCAATTCAAACCCCCAGTGGTAGAAAAGAAGTGAGCCAATGACGGATTGTCCGATGTAGTTTGTCAGACTCATCTTGCCATACGAGGTGAAACGCATCAGGAATCTGCGGTCTTTGACACGGTAGAAAGTGATAAGCAGTCCGCTGACCAGCAATACCATGAAGCTGAGGTTGCTCAAAGAGCTTATGATCAGTTGCAAGGGAATCAGGAGGGCATCGCGCGTGATGAATCCCGGCAGCATGTTATTCAGACCATATAATGGAAAGAAACATAAGAGTGACATACCTAATGCTTTGAGCCAGCGTTGTTCGTTCTGTTCGCTATAAAGGAATAGTCCCTTACGTCCCACCAGCATACCGAAGAGGAAGAGGGCAGGCGTTTGCAGAATGCGTCCGTGCTCCAATGCCCAAGTCAGGTTGGCAAGTTGCCCTTCCCAGAGGTTCATGCGGATCGTTTCAAGGAAGGTACCGTTTTTCTGCACGTCGAAAGCAATCCCGAAGTAGTGGGAAGCCAGGCTGGGACCGGGTACATAATCCGGGTTGCAGAGAGCATAGATCACTTTGAACCAATCTATCGGTTGCAGGATAAGCAGGGTGGCGAAGATGGCTACACTGCGGCTACCGAGGCGACAGAACAGAGGGAGTATCAGACCGAGCATGGCATACATCGTCAGTATTTCACCTGTAAAAAAAGCAGCGTTGAACTGTCCGATGATGAACAGTAGCACCATCCGCCAGATGAACCGGAGGCGAAAATCTTTACCACGGCGTTGTTGGTTGTTATCCTGAATATAGAAACTGAAGCCGAACAGCAGGGCAAATACGGCATAAGCTTTGTTGCTGAAGACAAAAAAGAGCCCGTTCCAGATAGCTCTGTCAGTAAACTTCATCCATTCGCCGGGGATGGCATCCGGAAAGGAGTAGAAATTAAAATGTTCGATACTATGCAGGATGATGATCCCCATCACAGCCAGTCCTCTCAGTACATCGGCCACGTCTACACGGGCATTGGGTTCGCTGATTTTATGTTCCATTGATTATCGTTTTAGAATCTTACCTGTACCTGCGCCTGAAACAGGTTACTGTCTTTTCCCTTATTCCGGTCGCAAAAAGTATATTGTGCTTGCAGTCTGCATTTGGGATAGAACCAATATTGCAGTCCGGCTATGTAATTCGTCTGTTTTCGGCCGATGGCTTTATCTGCGTTGAAATAGTCATATGAAGCTACGAGGTCGAAGTTGCGTAGGAGCCGGCAACTTCCGGTGGCATAAAAACCGTCACTTTTCACAGTTCCGTCCTTTCCCGCCAGATATTCGGAACGGAGGCTGAACGGGCTTGCCGTGATGATACCTCCTATACTCCAACGGTTTTTGGTGTAGTTTTCCCCTGCCGGGATACCGGTTATTTCCGAATCGGCGACGGCATGTCCTGTTCCTTTTATAAACGAACCACCTACCGACAGCCATTTCAGTGGATTTACCATCAGATTGCCGATGATATCTTTTTGATTGTTTTTATCTTTGATATTGAGTCCTTGTCCGTTCATCACCGCCAGTTTGTAGTATAGCAGGTCGTTCAGTAATCCTCCGTGGATCATCGCACCGATGTCGCGTCCCGATGTCATGCCACAAGCTACGTCACTGCCGCTTACCCCTGCCAGATAACACACAGACTGTGAGTAGCAGTTAATCAGTTCCACTGTCGTGGGTGATAATTCGTTCTCGATCGTATAAGGGACTTTAAATTCTCCGATGCGGGCTTTCAGTCCGGGTAGAATCTGATAATCGGTATAAACCTCGAGCAGCATACCTCCATTGTAAAAGTCGTACATGAAATCGCAGGTCCAACGGTCGGTGATTCGTCCGTGAGCCATGAAAATGATTCGTTTGATGTCGAATGTATTGGTTTTCTTCGCTGCATCGTCATAAGTATATCCCAGCTGCGCATATCCGGCAAGGGTGATCCGTTCTTTTAGCGTATTGACGACTTTGTTTACCGTCATACCCTCTTTTTTTTCCTGTGCATTCAGGTTGCCGCTTGCCAGTAGCAGCACAAGTGTTAATAGGAATGTGTTTTTCATCTTTACTTTGTTGTATTTATTATGGTTTGAATTGGCCGGGAATGAAGGTCGTATCTACTAAGTTTTCACCCTGATAGTTACCGGGGATTGCTCCTTTATTCTTCAGCCAGGTAATAGCTTTTTTTATGTCGTGAGAAGACGGACACATGGCAGGTCGATAATCGGGCAAGTCCACCTGGGCAGCCACTGTTTCCGGCAGTCCGAATTCTTGTGTTAATATCTCCCCCCATTTATCCCGGGGATAAGTTTGCAGGTATTTCACGCCGAGATTGTATCCGGTGATAAACCTCCTTATTTCTTCGTTTTTTTCTTTGATGGCCTCTTCTGTGAAAGCCGTTCCGGCGGAATGTATCCCCATTTGGATTGTATTCAGCAATACTGTGTGTCCGTCGTTTACCGCGATTGCCGTTGCCGGACCGGGCAAGAAAGATGCTGTGCTCTGTCAGTTTTCCACCATCATAACCCTCAAAAAAATGTTGTTGATTTCGGGTTTGTTCGCTTCACCGGGAGTAAGACGGGCCTGTTTCATTACTTCGTCGGTGGCATACTCTATCAGGGTATTGCAAGAGATGGCAATGTTTTTCCCTTTTAGGTCTTCCGGATTCCTGACATCATATTTTTTGCTTGTTATCAGGCTAAGGCAGCCATCATTTTCCATAACCAGACGCAAACGGACTCCTTTGGTCTGTAAAAGGGCGGCACACGGATAGTTGGTGAGCATACCATCCAGTTTGCCCGATAAGAAAGCAGCGTCACGATCGGTTGCCGAGGCATAAGTGATGAAGTTGACTTTTATATCCAGCGAATCATAAACACCGTAACGGGCGGCAATCAGATGAGGCAGTCCGTCGAAAGAAGGCATTAGTCCGAAAGTCAGAGGCTGAAGTTCGGATGACAGCGTATGTCCCTCTTTTTTGTCTGCACAGGCTGATAAAAGAAGCAGTAATATGATGCTGAAAAAGGGTTTCACTCTTGACTTTTTCCTTTTAAAAAAGGCAACTCCGTGAGGGGCTGCCTTTTCTGTTTTATAGTGATTCACTTTAGTCTTATTCCTGAATAGCGGCAATACCCGGAAGAACTTTTCCTTCGATTGCTTCAAGCAATGCTCCACCGCCGGTAGAAACATAAGATACACCGTTTGCCAGGCCGAACTTGTTGACACAAGCTACAGAGTCGCCACCGCCAACGAGTGAGAAAGCTCCGTTCTTAGTAGCTTCTACGATAGCTTCGCCTACCGAGCGTGAACCGTGAGTGAAGTTTTCGAATTCGAATACTCCCATTGGTCCATTCCAGATAACAGTCTTAGCATCTTTAATAGCTTCAGCATAGATAGCTTCTGTCTTCGGTCCGATATCTAATCCCATGAATCCAGCTGGAATGTTTTGATCTTCAGTTACTGTAGCTTCAACGTCCTTGAATCCATCAGCAATTCTGTGATCTACTGGTAATAAGAATTTAACTCCATTAGCTTCAGCCTTAGCTATCATTTCTTTAGCATAGTCCATTCTATCGTCTTCACATAAAGAAGTTCCGATTTCGTATCCTTGAGCTTTTAAGAATGTGTAAGCCATTCCTCCACCGATGATGATTGTATCAACTTTTTCTAATAAGTTGTTTATAACAGCAATTTTATCAGAAACCTTTGATCCACCTAATATAGCAACGAAAGGTCTAACTGGGTTGTTTACAGCTTCTCCTAAGAACTTTAATTCTTTTTGAATTAAGTATCCACATACAGCTGTATCTAAGAATTCAGTAACACCAACTGTTGAACAGTGAGCTCTGTGAGCAGTACCGAATGCATCGTTAACGAATATATCAGCTAAAGAAGCTAATTCTTTAGATAATTCTTCTCCGTTCTTAGTTTCTTCTTTTCTGCATCTAGTGTTTTCTAATAATACAACGTCTCCGTCTTTCATATCAGCAACAGCTTTTCTAGCGTTTTCTCCAACAACTTCTTCGTCTCTAGCGAAAACAACTTCTTTACCTAACATTTCGCTTAATCTTACAGCAACTGGTGCTAAAGTCTTAGAAGCATCTTTTCCTAGGTGTGAGCAAAGTATAACTTTAGCTCCATTTTCAACTAAGTATTTGATTGTTGGAAGAGCTCCTACTAATCTATTTTCGTCAGTGATAACGCCTTCTTTTAATGGTACGTTAAAGTCACATCTTACTAAAACTCTTTTACCGTTAACTTGAATATCTTCAATTGTTTTCTTATTAAAGCTCATTCTTTTCACCTCATAATTTTTTTCATAGTTTATTTATAATTTTAAAAGAGGCCCGGTCTTATAAGTATGCCTTAGAGACCGGACCCGTTTTAGGATCTTATAAGAGTGCTTTTATAAGCATCTAAATCCGTATATAATTATCTATTAAAATTAAGCTAATTCAGCGAAGTATTTAATAGTTCTAACCATTTGGCTAGTGTATGAGTTTTCGTTGTCATACCATGAAACAACCTGTACTTCGTATAAATCATCTGCAACTTTGTTAACCATTGTCTGAGTTGCATCGAATAAAGAACCAAATCTCATTCCTACGATATCAGAAGAAACGATTTCATCTTCGTTGTAACA
>OGMJ01001325.1_pt1 | contig 10902 bp, 7 predicted proteins | sample 1573181 | NCBI WGS metagenome assembly OGMJ01 (sample SAMEA2582004, study PRJEB24529) | metagenome | biome: Human gut stool | place: China | collected 2011
AGGCTCATCTTGTAGACCTCGTCGGCGTTGCAGCCACGGGACAGGTCGTTGATGGGAGCGTTCAGGCCCTGCAGGATGGGGCCGTAGGCAGCATAGCCGCCCAGACGCTGTGCGATCTTATAGCCGATGTTGCCAGCCTCGATGCAGGGGAAGATGAAGGTGTTGGCCTGACCGGCGACCTTGCTGCCCTTGCACTTGACCTGTGCGACCTCGGGAGCAACGGCTGCGTCGAACTGCAGCTCGCCGTCAATAGCCAGCTCGGGGGCCATCTCCTGAGCCTTGATGACAGCGTCGTGGCTCAGAGCGACGGTGCCGCCCTTGCCGGAGCCCTTGGTGGAGAAGCTCAGGACAGCGACCTTCGGGTCGATGCCGAACAGCTTAGCGGTCTTAGCGGTCTCGACAGCCACCTCAGCCAGCTTGGCAGAAGCAGCCACCTTGACCTCGCCGGTAGCCTTATCGACGGTATCGGTGTAGTCGATGTTGACGGCGCAGTCGCCCATCGCGATGCGCTTCAGGCCCTCTTCGCCGCAGTCACGGTCCAGAATGAAGCAGGAGCTCACCAGATGAGCGCCCTTCTTGGTCTTGACCAGCTGCAGAGCGGGACGGATGGTATCGGCGGTGGAGTAGGTAGCGCCGCCCAGCAGGCAGTCAGCCTTGCCCATCTTGACCAGCATGGTGCCGAAGTAGTTGGACTTCTTCAGCAGAGCAGTGCACTCCTCTGCGGTCTGCTTACCCTTGCGCAGCTCGACCATGGTGTTGACCATCTCATCGAAGCCGGCGTAGTTCTCAGGGTCGATGATCTCAGCAGCGGAAATATCAAAATTGCCAGCAGCGGCAGCAGCCTTGCACTCTGCCTCGTTGCCAACCATAACAACCTTCAACACGCCCTCAGCCAGCAGCTTGCTTGCGGCCTCCAGGATGCGGGGGTCATTGCCCTCGGTAAAAACGATCGTCTTGGGGTTTGCCTTCAGCTGGGCTACCAGGGGTGCAAACATATCAGCCATTGTTGATTACCTCCGAAATTACTTTGCAATTATTCCGGGCATCACAGATATGCCCTTCTTTTTTATTCTAGCACAGAGTCAGAAAACTTCAAGACAAATCTTGAATTTTGTGGTATATTTTAAGGAAGAAATCGTGCGATGATTTGTTAAGAAAATGTCATTTAGTTTGTGAGGAGATACCAAGCTTATGGATTGGGAAACACTGAAAACCGACTGTCTCGCCTGTCAGCGCTGTCCGCTGCACACCACCCGGCACAACGTGGTGTTCGGGCAGGGCGTGGAGAATGCCGAGGTGCTCTTCGTGGGCGAAGGCCCCGGCCAGAGCGAGGACGAGCAGGGCCTGCCCTTCGTGGGACGCAGCGGCCAGCTGCTGGACAAATACCTCTTCGCCATCGACCTCGACCGTGCCTCCAACTGCTATATCGCCAACATCGTCAAGTGCCGCCCGCCCCAGAACCGCGACCCCCTGCCCGCCGAGAGCGAAGCCTGTATGCCCTGGCTGCGGGAGCAGTTCCGTCTGCTGCGGCCTAAAATCGTCGTCTGCCTGGGCCGCATCGCCGCCCAGCGGATGATACGCGCCGACTTTTCGGTGACGAAGGAGCACGGCACCTTTATTGAGAAGAACGGCATCCTCTTCATGGGGACGTTCCACCCCGCCGCCCTGCTCCGTCAGCCCCAGAACAAGCCTGAGGCTTTCGGCGACTTCGTGGCCCTGCGGGATAAAATACACGAGGTGTGCGAGCATACCTACACTCCTTCCGTCGCCTCCGGCGACACCTCCCTCTAAGAGGGAGGCTTTGGCATTCCGCAAGATTTTGTCTTCGACGGGAAACTTTCCCGTCTTGTCAAGGGCTCCCTCATTGAGGGGGCTGTCTGCGAAGCAGACTGGAGGAGTACACCTTTCACCTCATTTTTGCATACCCTATAGCAAAAGTGAGGTGTTTGAGTATGAATGCTGTACGCAGCAATTCTGTTGATTTCTTTCTGGGCACCACCACCCCCGCCGGGTTCAAGGGCTATTTTGAGCCGCTTCGGCGGGAACCGGGGATGCAGATGTATCTCATCAAAAGCGGGCCGGGCTGCGGCAAATCGACGCTGATGAAGCGGCTGGCCGTCAAGGCCGAGCAGAAGGGGGAGCCTATCCAGCGCATCCACTGCGCCAGCGACCCCGACAGTCTGGACGGCGTCATCTTTCTCGACAAGCGCGCCGCCATCGTGGACGCCACCGCGCCCCATGTCATGGAGCCGGACGCCCCGGGCGCAGAGGAGCAGGTGGTGAGCCTGTACCACACGCTGGACGCCGACGCCCTCCACGCCCACGCCGACGAGGTGAAGCGGCTCTTCGCCCGGAACACTGCTCTGCGCAGCCGGGCCGCGCGGTATATCGCGTCCGCCGGGAGCCTGCTGCTGGACAGCCGCCGGGCTGAGGCTTGTAGTGCCAACTTCGAGAAAGTCCGCCGCTACGTCAAGCGGCTCTGCGCCCGGACTCTCCCCCGCCTGCCCGAGGGGGCCTCGGCCAGCGAAGAGCTGCGGCTGCTGTCGGCCATCACGCCGAAAGGGCCGGTCTTCTACCGCGGCACCGTACAGGCGCTGGCCGACCGGTATGTGGTCTTCCATGACGACTACGGCGCCGTCTCCCGCCTGCTTCTCGAGCTCATCCGGGCCGAGGCGCTGGCCCGGGGCTACCACATCATCACCTGCCCCTGCGCCATGCACCCCGACGACAAGATCGACCATCTCTTCATCCCGGCCCTCCGGCTGGCTTTCCTCACCGACAACCGGTGGCACCCGGTGCAGCTGTCCGGCGTGCAGGCCGTCCGGTGTACCCGTTTCGTGGACCGGGAAAATCTGGCGGGCTACCGCGCCCGTCTCCGCTTCAACGAGCGGGCGGCAGCAGAGCTTTTGGAACAGGCCGCCGACCTGATGGCACAGGCCAAAGCCTGCCACGACGAGCTGGAGACTTACTACCGCGCCGCCGTGGACTTCGGCAAGGTGGACGAAGCTGCCGCCCAGTGCGCCGGGATGCTGGGGCTGGCGTAGTTTTTGGGAAAGTTTGTCGTGTGCGAATGCCTCTCCCTTTGGGAGAGGTGGCATCGCTTGCGATGACGGAGAGGGCAAGCACGCTGCCAAAAATACAGCTGTTGTGATAATATCTCTCTGACAAAGAAAGTGCCTATCGCTGTGCGGCGGCTCCATCGTGCCGGGCTTGCCCTCTCAGGCGCTCCCGCGCCAGCTCCCCCAAAGGGGGAGCCTTATACAAGATGATGCCATAAAAAAGGAAGTGACCCGCTATGCCTGCTTTTCGCCTGCCTGTCCGCCAGCTGGTGGAATTTTTGCTCCGCACCGGCAGCATCGACAGCCGCTTTACCGGCTTCGACCGCGCCAACGAGGGCGCACGCATCCACCGCAAGCTCCAAAAGGCCGCAGGCGAAGGCTACGCCGCCGAAGTCTTCCTCTCCGGCGAACGGGAGGCGGCGGGCATCCCCTTCACCATCGAAGGCCGGGCCGACGGCATCTTCACCGACGAGGCGGGCGTGACGGTCATCGACGAGATAAAGACCACAGCCGTCCCCGCCGACGACATCGCCGAGGACATGAACCCCTGCCACTGGGCGCAGGGAATGGTCTACGGGGCGCTGTATGGCCGTCAGCAGGGGCTGGAAAAGCTGGACGTCCGGCTCACCTACTACCAGATCGACACCGACGACATCCTCCGCTTCGTGCGGCATTTCACCCTCGAAGAGCTGGAAGCGTTTTTGCAGGATCTGCTCGAGCGGTACGCCCCCTGGGCGCAGCGTCAGCTGGCGTGGAAGGAGCAGCGGGGCGTAAGCCTTTCGGCGCTGGATTTCCCCTTTCCGGCCTACCGGCCCGGGCAGAGGGCGCTGGCAGGCGAAGTCTACCGCGCCTGCACTGCCGCGCCGTCTAAAAGCGGCGTCCGGCTCTTCTGTCAGGCCCCCACCGGCATCGGCAAGACCATGAGCGTCCTCTTCCCTGCTCTGCGGGCCATCGGCACCGGCTGCGGCGAGAAGCTGTTCTACCTGACGGCCCGCAACACGACTCAGTCCGCCGCCGAGGATGCCATTGCGCGGCTGCGGGCGTCTGATCCCAAGCTGGCTCTGCGCAGCGTGACCCTGACAGCCAAGGAGAAGGTCTGCCTCCACCCGGATGCCGAGGGCCATCCCGCCTGCCTGCCGGAGCTCTGCCCCTACGCAAACGGCTACTACGACCGGGTGAACACGGCCCTGAAAGCCCTTCTGGACGACGGCACCGGCCGCTTCGACCGGGCCGCGCTGGCCGACGCCGCAAAGCAGTTCACGGTCTGCCCCTTCGAGCTGGGGCTGGATCTGAGCGAGTGGTGCGACGTCATCATCGGCGACTATAACTACCTCTTCGACCCCGTGGTGCATCTGCGGCGGTTCTTCGACAGCGCGGGCGACTGGCTCTTCCTCGTGGATGAGGCCCACAATCTGCCCGAGCGGGCGCGGGCCATGTACTCGGCGCGCTTCTGCAAGAGCAGCCTCACCGAGGCAAAACGCGCACTCGGGCGGGGCAAAAGCACCCTCAAGACCGCTCTGAGCAAGGCCGACAAAGCCTTTTTAGAGGGACGGAAAGCGGTCTCGACCCTCGCGCCCCGGCGGGGCAGCACTGCCGCCGAAGAGGACGACAGCGGCCAGACCTCACTGCTGGGATCTGCGGAGACGCCCGCCATCGAGCTGCCCGCCGCCGACTACGCTCAGGGCGGCACGGTGTTCTGCAAGGAGCTTCCCTCGGCCCTGCTGGCCCCGCTGCGGGCGCTGACGGCCCCCTTGCAGGACTGGCTGGAAGACGATCCCGACGCCGAAGCCCACGCGGCCCTGCTGGAGCTCTACTTTGAGGTGCAGGACATCCTGCGGGCGGCGGAACGGTACGACGAGCATTTTGCCGCCCAGCTCACCGCCCGGGGCAGTGACCTTGAATTGCAGCTGCTCTGCCTCGACCCGTCCCCCTTCGTGGACGCAAGCCTTTCGGCAGGGCGGGCGGCGGCTCTGTTCAGCGCGACGCTGACGCCGCCGGGCTACTACCGCACCGTCCTCGGCTGTCCCGAGGCCCGGGCCGTGGCGCTGGAAAGCCCCTTCCCGGCAGAAAACCTCGGGCTCTACTGTCTGCCCTCCATCTCCACCCGCTACCGCCAGCGGGAGGCTAGCATCCGGCCCATCTCGGACGCTCTCGCGGCGCTGGCGTCCAGCCGGGTGGGCAACTATCTGGCCTTCTTCCCCAGCTATGCCTATCTGCGGCAGGTGTGGGAAGACTTCACAGCCCGCTACCCGGACATCGGCACACTGGTACAGGAGAGCGGTCTGGACGACGCCGGGCGGGCGGCGTTCCTCGAGCGGTTTTCGCCCCGCCCGGAGAAGACGCTTCTCGGCTTCGGGGTCATGGGCGGCATCTTCGGCGAGGGCGTGGACCTGGCGGGCGACCGGCTCATCGGCTGCGCCATCGTGGGCGTGGGCCTGCCGCAGGTGAGTCCCCGTCAGGAGATGCTGCGCCGCTACTACGACGCCCAGAACGGGGCGGGCTTCGACTACGCCTACCGCTGGCCCGGGATGAACAAAGTCCTGCAGGCCGCCGGGCGGGTCATCCGGACGCAGGAAGATAAGGGCGTGGTGCTGCTCCTCGACGACCGCTTTGCCCAGAGCGAGTACGCCCGGCTCTTCCCGAAGCATTGGAGGCATCTGGAGTATCTGAGGGATACGAAGGAGCTGAAGAAAAAGCTGGAAGATTTCTGGAAAGGCTAAACCTCTCCGTCAGCATCCTTGCCCTCTCAGGCGCTCCGCGCCCATGCCGGGTTGCGGCTCCCAGCGTCTGCTGCGCTGCCGCTTGCATCCTGCTGGCCGCGGCCCCAACAGCTCCTCCCTGTTTCCGCCGCTGGCGGCGGTCGTCGCCGTTGCCCCCAAAGGGAGAGCCTTTTATATGGAAAAAGAGGCAGACTCGCATCTGCCTCTTTTTCCATGCACTTATCGCTTTGCTCTCGCCGTCTTTTTCCGCATGATGTCCCACGAGGGCATCTGGCTGCGCAGGGCATCCCACGCCGTCATCCGGACGCTCGTCCGGGCGCGCAGACCTTCGAAAGCCTCATCGAGGTACTGCATCTCAGCCACAGCATGCATCGCGTGGTCGGAGACGCAGAGACGGCCCAGCGGGGTCTTACAGAGCGCCAGGACCATGGCGTCCATCTTCCGGCGGCCGGGTGTACCGGCACGGTAGCAGTCGGTGCTCTCCTTGTCGTCCACGGGGATGTGGGCGGCTTTCAGCATCTCGCAGGCCTCCCACGCGGCGTCGAGGACCAGGTCACGCTGCTCCTTCGTCGCCTTGGAGAGGTCGCCGCTGCAGGCGTAGCAGAGATAACAGGCCGGCAGGATGAGGGCGAGGTGGCACTTGAGCCATCCGTCCATGTCGCTGACGAAGGTCAGCTTGTACTTTGCGCCCTCGAAAGCTGTCTTGACCCGGTAGCGGAAGACGCCCGAAAGGGGCGCAGTAGCCCCGCCGATGGTCATACCCACGCCGACGTGGGCGCTGACGACCTTATCGACATCCCGATGGCCGCCGCTGCTCTGGAAACCGAAGGCGATCTTATCCGCCGGGCGCTGCATGGCCTGCATGACCTCCACGGCGTGGGGGTCGTTGCCCACGAAGACGAAGTATTCGCTCCTGTTCTGCTTGAGGATGGGCAGCACATCGGGCAGCTGCCCGGCCTGCATCGTCACGAAAACGAGATCGTAGCAGTCGTCCGGGGCCAGCGTGTCGATGGTGGCCACCCGGTCCACCGTGGTGCGGCACTGCGCCCAGTGGCGAATGACGAGGCCCCTTTGGTCGAGCCTCTCCTTCCACTCGCCCCGCGCCAGCATGGTGACGACATTCTTTTTGTTCTGCAGCAGACGGTGGGCCAGCTCACAGCCCTGCACGCCTGCACCATAGACCAGTATCCTCATCTCTGCCTGCCTCCTTATATAGGCCCCTCTCCGGGGCCGGAAGTCATCAGTGCTTCAAAAACGAGAAGAAGCCCTTCTTCTCATACGGCTTTTCCTCCGCGCCGGTCACAGTATAGCCCGTGTCGGCGATGGCAGCCTTCAGGGCCTCGATGTCCAGCGGCTGGGCCGAGACGATGACCGTCTCTCCCTTCGTGTGGGAGGAAGTCACCTTCTCCACCTGCGCAGTCTTGCGCACCACCTCGTTGACGTGGCTCTCGCACATGCCGCACATCATGCCGTCTACTTTCAGCGTCGTCTGAACCATTGGTCAGTACCTCCTAAGGATCGTTATCCACTGGGCAGACTGCACAAGCCGCCCGGGTGTTTTTCGTCATTTTGTTAGTTTTGCCTAACTTTTTATGGCAAACAAAAGGCCGTCGGCCCCGCGCACCCCTCAGCACCCGAGGCAAAAGACCCTGTTTTTCTGTTTCCGCTTTCATCATACCACACCGGTATGGTAATTGCAAGTGCCGGTTCCTCACAGTACACGGGTGTGGTATATTTCTCCCGTCTCTACGTCTTTCCAGTAGAAGACGCCGTTTTCCAGAATCATATAGCTGTGGGGACTGTTTTCCTTCGGGATGCTCAGGGAGCCGGGGTTGAGGCAGACGTTCCTCTGCCCGAACTCCGTCCACGCCGGGACGTGGGTGTGGCCGTGGAGCAGGATGTCCCCTTCGGCCAGCGGCGGCGGGTTCTTTCCATTATAGATATGCCCGTGGGTGGCATAAATGAGCTTTTCGCCCGCCGGGAGGATGCAGTAATCCGCCATCACCGGGAGATCCAGCACCATCTGGTCCACCTCGGCCTCGCAGTTGCCCCGGACGCAGCAGAGTTTGTTTTTCAGGCCGTTCAGCATCGGGATGACCTCTTTCGGCGCGTAGTCCCGGGGCAGGTCGTTCCGGGGGCCGTGGTAGAGCAGGTCGCCCAGCATCAGCAGCCGGTCAGCCCCCTCCCGCTCAAATGCCTCCACCATCTTCTTGCAGTAATAAGCCGACCCGTGCAGGTCGGACGCGATCATCCATTTCATGGCGCTTTTCCTCCGTTTCTGTCTGGCTTTATTGTATCACGAAATGGCCGCTTGAAAAGCCTTTTGTGAAAAGTCATACTTTTTTCCTTGACAATCCACCCGTTTCGTGGTATCCTATCGCAGGCCGGTCAGAAAGGCTCTTCCCGTACTGTCCTTTCCGGCCCGCATCCCGGTGCCGTCCGGCGGCGTCCCGTAACGCCGCTTTTGCGATGCACTGTATTTCTCGGCACTTCAATAAAACCCGTGTGGATTTTTACAGCATAGATGTTTGCTACTTTTCGCCACACAATGGCCCGCTTTAAGCCGCCGTTGTGTGGCTTTTCTTGTGCGGAAATTTCAGGAAAGGAAGCTTTTGCCCCCATGAACGATACTTTTATGAAGACGAAGCCGGTGTTCCCGCTGCTGGTGTCGATGGCTCTGCCCAACGTCATCTCCATGCTGGTGAACTCGCTGTACAACATCGTGGACAGCCTCTTCGTGGCCCAGATCAACGAGCAGGCCATGACGGCCCTCTCCCTCGTATTCCCCATCCAGAACTTCGTGAACGCCGTTGCCATCGGCTTCGGCATAGGCATCAACGCCCTCGTGGCCCTTTACCGGGGCGCAGGCGACCACGACAGAGCGGACGCCGCCGCCACCCACGGCATGGCCCTCTCGGTGCTCCACGGCATCCTCTGCACACTGGCAGCTACCGCCATCATGCCCGGCTTCCTGGCCCGGTTCACCGCCGACGGCACCATCGTCTCTATGGGCGTGACCTACTCCACCATCGTCTTCCTGTTCGCTACCGTGAACATGGCCAGCCTCGCCTTTGAGAAGCTCTTCCAGGCCGTGGGCCGGATGAAGCTCACCATGACCGCCCTCATCTCGGGCTGTGTCTGCAACATCCTGCTGGACCCCGTCCTCATCTTCGGCCTCGGCCCGGTGCCTGCCATGGGCATTGCAGGCGCGGCGCTGGCTACCGGCATCGGACAGGCCGCCACTCTCGTCATCTACCTCGTGGTCTACAGCACCACCGAGTCGCCCGTCCATCTGCGCCGGAAGGCCCTGCGGCCTGACCTCTCTCTCGAAGGCCGTCTCTACGCCATCGGTGTGCCTGCCATCCTGAATCTGGCCCTGCCCTCCCTGCTGGTCACCTTCCTCAACGGCCTGCTGGCGGCCTTCTCCGAGAGCTATGTGGTGGTGCTGGGCATCTACTATAAGCTCCAGACGTTCCTCTATCTGCCCGCCAACGGCATCGTGCAGGGAATGCGCCCCCTCATCGGCTACAACTACGGTGCAAAGGAGCACGCCCGGGTGGCAAAGCTCTACCAGCTCACCCTCGGCATGAGCGCCGTCATCATGGCGGCAGGCACCGTCATCTGTATGGCCGCTTCCGCGCCCCTCATCGGCCTGTTCTCCTCCAACCCCGAGACCATCGCCATCGGCCAGACCGCCCTGCTCATCATCTGCCTCGGCTTTGTGGTGTCGGCGGTGTCCACCACCTCTTCCGGCGCACTGGAAGGTCTGGGCAAGGGTGCGGCCTCGCTGGTCATCTCCCTCTGCCGGTACGTCATCTTCATCATGCCGCTGGCGTGGCTGCTCTGCCGCCAGCTCGGCCCCACCGGCGTCTGGCACGCCTTCTGGGTCACGGAAGTGCTGTCGGCTGTCATCGCTTTTGCGGTGTATCGGAAGAGCGTAATTAAGAAGTAAAAGAAAGCCCGATGCATCGCATCGGGCTTTCTCTGTTATCTGTCTTCCGGCACCAGCGCACACACCAGCCGCACCATCCACGGCAAAAACGGCAGCCAGAGCAGGGCGCAGCAGACGTTGAAGGCGGTGTGGGCGTTGGCGATCTGCCGGGAAATGACTTCCAGCTCCGGGCCTTTGGGGGAGATAAGCTCCACCAGCCGGACGAACCAGGGCAGCAGCACCGCCGCCAGCAGACTCCCGCTGAGGTTGAAGCAGCTGTGGGCCAGCGCGGCGCGGGCGGCGTCCTTCCCCTGCCCGATGCAGGCCAGCAAGGCCGTGACCGTCGTGCCGATGTTGTCCCCTAACAGGACCGGCACCGCCCCGGCAAGGCCCAGCACGCTGTGGATGCCGTCCGGCCCGGCCTGACGGGCCACGTTCTGCAGCAGCGCGATGGTGGCCGAACTGCTCTGCACCACCATGGTCATGGAGAGGCCCAGCAGGATGCCCAGAAGCGGCGACTCCTTCACCCGGGTCATCCAGTCGAGAAAGACCGTCTGCCCGGCCAGCGGCTGCAAAGCCCGGCCCAAAATGTCGATGCCCTCGAAGAGCAGCCCGAAGGAGAACACCGCCTCGCCCACGGCCTGCCAGCGGGGCCTGCGGGCCGCGAAATCGAGGAGGAAGCCCAGAAACAGCACCGGGTATACCAGCGTCTGGACATCGAAGGCGATGAGCTGGGCCGTCATGGTGGTGCCGATGTTGATGCCGTAGATGACGGCCACCGCCCGGGGCAGTTCCAGCAGCCCGGCGCTGACGAATCCGATGACCATCACCGTCGCCGCAGAGCTGCTTTGGAGCACTGCCGTCACGGCCAGCCCGGTGAGGACGCCCAGCAGCGGCGTGGCCGTCAGCCGGGCCAGCAGCCGCTTCATGGCGTCGCCCGCCGCCCGCTGCAAGGCGCGGCTCATCCTGTCCATCCCGTAGAGGAACATCGCCAGCCCGCCGAACAGCGCAAAGAGCATCTGCATCCCCTGCTCCATCCGCACACCCCCTTGTCCGTCAGTGTATGAGGGGTGGACGGGCGGTATGACGGGAAGCCTCGTCTCTTCGCCAGAGGCTCCCCTATTAGGGGCAACAACGACGACCGCCGCCAGTGGCGGAAACAGGGAGTCGTTGTTGGGGCAGCGGCCAGCAA
>OGMJ01001332.1_pt1 | contig 10855 bp, 10 predicted proteins | sample 1573181 | NCBI WGS metagenome assembly OGMJ01 (sample SAMEA2582004, study PRJEB24529) | metagenome | biome: Human gut stool | place: China | collected 2011
TTCAATAAGATTGAGAGGAATTACACCTGGATTTTCAAGGCTATAAGTAGCACCCAGAGGAATATAAACGGATTCATTAGCAGTAACTAAGAAAGTTTTGTTATTTAACGTTACTTTTGCTGTACCTGAAAGGACAATCCAATGCTCTGAACGATGATGATGCATACGTAAGGATAGCCCTTCCCCTGGTTTAACGACTATCTTTTTGACCTTATATCGCTCGCCCTGATCTATAGCATCAAACTTTCCCCAAGGCCGAAATTCCTCGCGATGTGATAAATATTCAGAGCGTTCTTGCATTTTAAGCATTTGAACAATTTTTTTAACATCCTGAACTTCGGATTTTTTTGAAACTAGAATTGCATCTTTCGTCTGAACAATAACAATATCCTCCACCCCTACAGCGGCTACTAAGGCTGACTCCGAATGAATATAATTATTTTTTGTATTATAGGTCAGAATATCACCTTTGCAAACATCCCCTGTAGGAGTTTTATCACTAATGTCCCATAATGATTGCCAAGATCCAACATCGTTCCAACCAATATCAACGGGATAGACTATACAACGCTTTGTTTTTTCCATTACTGCAAAATCAATTGATTCCGATGGGCAATTTTGAAAAACATCTTTCGAAAGTCGTATAAAATCAAGATCATGGTAGGAAGAAGAAACTGTTTTTTCACATATATCGTATATATCAGGTCTGTATTTTTTTAACTCATCTAAATATACTGATGCTTTGAACATAAACATCCCACTATTCCAGAGATATTTACCTGAGGAGATATACTCTTCAGCCCTTGAGCGATTAGGTTTTTCAACAAATTGTTCCACGTGATAGAATGTATTACCAACTCCACGTTGTGATTCTTTAACTATACTCCCTTTTTCTATATAACCGTAACCGGTTTCTGCATAATCAGGAATAATACCAAAGGTTAAAATATTTCCTTGTTCAACAATTGAAATGGAATTTTTAATAGCATTACAAAAAACATCTGTTTTGTTTATAACATGGTCAGCTGCAAGAACTAAAAGTATAGGATCTTGTTGTTCATTACGCTTTAAGGCTGTAAATGCTGAAAGTGCTATAGCTGGTGCCGTATTTCTTCCACATGGTTCAAGAATAATGTTATCGCTTAATTGGTTTATTTGACGCAATTGTTCTGCGACCACAAAACGATGCTGCTCGTTAGTTATTACTAATGGAGTTTCGCAAGAAAGCGGGGATAGTCGTAATAAGGTTGACTGTAATAAAGTATTCTCACCTGATAATTGCAGAAATTGCTTCGGATAGTGCTCTCTTGAGAGGGGCCAAAGACGGCTCCCCGTACCACCAGCCATTACAACAGCAATCAACGGTACATCAGACATTTTTGACATCCTTTTTATCTAAACCAATAACAGCTCTTGGATCATGATTAAAATAAGCTCGGCTGTTAGCGTGAACATTGTCACTGGCGAGCAACGCGTCCGGCGTCAGCCAGCGGTAATCGTCATGCTGCTCATCCGGCAGTAACAGCTCTTCTTCCGCTACTCTGAAGCGAAAACCGAGCACCACATAGTGAGTGGTGAAATCCGTGCCGGAGAAGTTATCGTCATAAAAGTGCTGCCAGACACCGTAAAACTGGCCTGCTGTTATCGGCAGACGCAACCCCAGTTCCGCCATCGTCAGCCGCTCAAATGCGGCTTCCAGCGTTTCGTCTTTCTGCACGCGCCCTCCCGGCACAAACCAGTAACCCTGCGCCGGGCGGTTGGTTCTTTTGCCAAGCAGAAACTCGCCGCGACTGTTCTCGACAATAAAGTCGAGAGAGACAAGCGGGGTGGAGCGCACTACCGTGGCAAAGTCTTCCTGACGTAAAAACATCATTACCCCCGAAAGCGGTCTTGATTCTCAAGGAACCACTGGTAAGTGCTGGCAAGCCCCGCTTCCAGTGAGATTTCGTGATACCAGCCAAGCTGATGCAGGCGCGTCACATCAAGCAGTTTGCGCGGCGTACCATCCGGTTTGCTGGCATCAAAAACCACCCGACCTTTGTAACCCACCACTTTGGCGATGGTTTGCGCCAGCTCGCGGATAGTGCAGTCAACGCCCGTGCCGACGTTAATGTGCGACAGCATCGGCTGGGTGTTCTCCAGCCAGACTTCGTGCGCCAGCTCCATGACATGAATGCTCGCCGCCGCCATATCATCGACGTGCAGGAATTCACGCATCGGTGTACCGCTGCCCCATACCACCACGTCCGGTGCATTCTGTGCCGTCGCCTCGTGGAAGCGACGCAGCAATGCAGGGATCACATGCGAATTACTCGGGTGGAAGTTGTCATGCGGGCCATACAGGTTGGTCGGCATGACTGAGCGGTAATCGCGTCCGTACTGGCGGTTGTATGATTCGCACAGTTTGATCCCGGCGATTTTGGCAATGGCGTAAGGCTCGTTGGTCGGCTCCAGCGTGCCCTGCAATAACTCGCTTTCTGCCATCGGCTGTTTTGCCAGTTTCGGGTAGATACAGGACGATCCAAGAAACAGCAGTTTGTTCACGTCGTTCTGATGCGCGGCGTGAATGATGTTGCTCTCAATCATCATGTTCTGGTAGATGAAATCCGCCGGATAGGTGTTGTTGGCAACAATGCCGCCCACTTTCGCCGCCGCCAGATAGACCTGGTCAATGCGTTCGCTGGCAAAGAAATCATGCACCGCGCGGCTGTCCAGCAGGTTCAGCTCGTCGCGGGTACGTAATACCAGCTCCACATCACCGCGCTGTTCGAGCTGCCGCTTGATGGCAGAACCGACCATCCCACGATGGCCAGCGATAAAAATGCGTTGTTTACTCATGCTTATGACTCCAGCGCGATCGCCACGTCGTAGCCGTGAGATTTCAGCAGAGAGTGTTTTTTCGCCGCTTCGAGGTCATTAGCCACCATTTCAGACACCATCTCTCTGAGGGTGATTTCCGGTTTCCAGCCCAGTTTTTCGTGCGCTTTGGTCGGGTCGCCGAGCAGCGTTTCAACTTCAGCCGGACGGAAGTAACGCGGATCAACGGCGATAATCACATCGCCCGGTTTAACGCCCGGCGCGTCATGCCCGGTGACGGAAACCACAATGCCCTTCTCTTCAACACCCGTGCCTTCAAAGCGCAGTTTGATGCCAAGCTGTCATGCCGCCATTTCCACGAACTGACGCACGGAATACTGAACGCCGGTAGCGATGACGAAATCTTCCGGCTGTTCCTGTTGCAGCATCATCCACTGCATTTTTACGTAGTCTTTGGCGTGGCCCCAGTCACGCAGGGAATCCATATTGCCGAGGTACAGGCACGACTCCAGCCCCTGGGCGATGTTGGCGATTGCGCGGGTGATTTTGCGGGTAACGAAGGTTTCGCCGCGGCGCGGGGATTCATGGTTGAAGAGAATTCCGTTACAGGCGTACATGCCGTAGGATTCGCGGTAGTTAACGGTGATCCAGTAGGCGTACAGTTTGGCGACCGCATACGGAGATCGCGGGTAGAACGGCGTGGTCTCTTTCTGCGGAATTTCCTGCACCAGACCATACAGTTCAGAGGTGGAAGCCTGATAGAAACGGGTTTTCTTTTCCAGACCGAGGAAGCGGATCGCCTCGAGCAGGCGCAGCGTACCCATCGCATCAACGTCTGCGGTATATTCCGGTGACTCAAAAGAAACCGCAACGTGGCTCATTGCGCCCAGGTTGTACACTTCATCCGGCTGCACTTCACGCAAAATGCGTGTCAGGTTGGAGGTATCACTCAGGTCGCCATAATGCAGATGGAATTTCGGGTTGCAGGTGTGCGGATCCTGATAAATGTGATCCACGCGCTCGGTGTTGAATGACGATGCACGACGCTTAATACCATGCACCTCGTAACCTTTTTCCAGCAGAAACTCTGCCAGGTAAGAACCGTCTTGTCCGGTTACACCGGTGATGAGAGCGACTTTTGACATGTCTTATTCCTCTGTATTTTTTGAATTTATTCAGTTTCAACGCGTTCGCGTATCACCACTGCGGGATTCCCCCGGCAAACCACATTTGCCGGAAGCGATTTAAAAACACTGCTTCGTGCACCCACGACGGTGCCGTCGCCAATCGTGACGCCAGGGGCAACAAAAACATCGGTTGCCAGCCAGCATTTCTCGCCAATCACAATAGGCGTGGCGTTAATGGTGAAATGTTGACTTGCATGGTCGTGGCTACCGGTGCATAAATAACTTTTTTGCGATATCACCGAATGTGCGCCAATGGTTATTTCACCGAGGGTATATAAATTGACGTCATCGCCGACCCACGCGTAATCACCTAAGGTTAATTTCCACGGATAGGTAATTTTTACTGACGGACGAATAACTACGTTTTTTCCTATTTTTGCGCCGAATAAACGTAATAAAAATGCCCGCCAGCGATACAATACTTGTGGCGACCAGGCAAATATTGTTGCCTGTACTGCCCACCATAATTGCACTTTAATAGCGTTGCCGCCCCGGAACCCTTTCGGCACCGAGAATCCACTTAAATCCTGCATCGTTTTCCCTTATATTCAGCTTTTGTTATATAAGGCTTTCGTCTTTGAGGTAGTACGCTGGCGTAAATGCCAGGATAATTCTGCCCAGAAGCCAGGCACATGTAATATTTGCCGTTGGACTTTTTTGGCGTCAGCACACAATTCCATATTATTGGTGGTTGATACCCCACCCATAGAAAATTCAGACACCAGGCCATTGAGTTTTTTAAATGCATAACCTGCTTTATACATTTTAGCTGCCAGCGCGTAATCAGAAGAAACTTTATATTCCAGGTCATAACGCCATTTTTTCAAACCGGATACCGGGAAAAATATCGCCTGATGGCTGGCGGGCAGGCTGTGATAAATATACCAACCCGGTTTAGCACTACGCTTAATTTTATGCCCGTCGCCAAAATCCAGCAGCGCATCGCCGGTGATCATCACGTTATCTTTTTGCATTTTTAACTTACGGACAAAATTTGCGGCATCCTGATGAAAAATATCGCCCGAATTGAGAAACAACGCGAACTTGCCTTGTGCCATCGCAATGCCCTTGTTCATGGCGTCGTAGATACCGTTATCTGGCTCGCTGACAAAGCGTAGGTTATAGATACCATTGAGATTTTCCAGGTACTCACGGGTGCCGTCATTGGAACCGCCATCGACAACAATCCATTCGAAGCTGATATCGTCCGCCTGCGCCAGATGCGCCAGCGAGGCATGTGTTTTGACTATCCCTTCGAGGTTACGAAACGCGACAGTGATTATGCTAAGCAACATGTTCTTATTCTTACCTCGTAATATTTAACGCTTTTCGCAAAATAAACGGACAGACGATTAAAAATGCATATTCCGGGCTAAATATCGAACCGGTAAAAAACAGCGAAACCGGAGTAAAAAGATATAATTGCACGCGAAAATTGCGGTTATCACCAAAAGCGTTGATCATCATTTTTATCACTTTCCCCATGTACCACAGCGATAAAAACACTGCGAACCAGGAAAAATAAATAATCAGCAGATACAAACCATTGTCTATGGTTTTTCCGACATCCGCACCGTTAAATATTCCGAATGATGCGACATATTCATAAAGTGAGCCAAATCTGACTACACCGTCAATATGGGTCAAAGAATAACCGACCATCACCAGCGGACCGACAATACGATAATATGATGACGATCCTTCCGTACCTAAATCGCCCAGACGGGTGGAAATATAAGGAAACGCGATTACCACACCAACCAGGAATACAGCCAGAGAAATCAATGCTAACGGTAACTTTTTCTTAATCGCCTCTTTATTCAGATATTGAAATGCCCACTCCAGCAAATAAAACAGGATAAAGGTCATAACCCCTGAAAACGATCCGGATAATATTATCCCTGCGAGAATCATAGCATCTGTTTTAGGCGTTTTGATACCAAACTGTTTGATGCTGAGCCAAATTGAGATTAATGCCAGAGCGAAAAATGCCGGTTCGAAATAAAGTGCTGTCGTGCGCTTGCCGCCGAATTTAATGAAATTCAGCACATAGCTGTTGCTGTAAATCAGATATTTCGAAATCGACTCCATAATACTGCTGCCACCGGTGAGGATAATTTGTGCCATCTCCACCGCCGCCAGCGCCACCACCAGCCCGACCACCAGATAAAAGAAACGTAATATCTTGCGATGGTTGTGTGGCGAAATTGTTTTAAAACGAATACTCCACACCATGCCAATAATGATCACAATATAGACAAACAGCATAGTTGAAGTGACGTATTTACTGGCATCCAGCGACTGACCAAACAGATAGTTAAACGCCGTGAGTCCCGCGCCAATCCCTAAGGCAATCATCAATTTTTTAACGCTGATGCGTTCTAAAAACAGCAGTAACAAGACAGGTAAAAAAGTGACGATGGTGATGGGGAAACTTTCGCCAAGCTGGGCGATTTTGACGTTAACCAGCAGATAAATCAGCGGCAGCAACAGGTAGCTACAGATTCTGATAGAAGTTGACATACTCCTCCAGCATCTGTTGTCCACTGTAGGCGGCGCGGCTGCGTTGGCTGAACTCAGCCAGCGTGGTACCAAATATCGCCTGCGCGATTTCCGGTTTGCTTAACTGCACCAGTTGCAGCACCTCTTCTTCGCTGACGGTTTTACCGCCGGATTTTTGCAACACTTCCCGCGCCGCATCGCTATGGGTGGCAATCACCGGCACGCCAATCGATAGCGCCTCACACAAAATCAGCGCGTAGTTATCGACCAGAGAAATGAACACCAGCGCATCCATCTGATTGAGCGCGCTCATCAACTTGCGCTTGTCAGTTTCAAAGCCGTGATTAACCACGTTGCCAGCGGTGAACGGCGAGAACTTACCAAAGGTATGCAGTTCGATTTTGTCGCCCAGCGCCATCATCTCACGCACCAGTTGCTGGTTAGTTTTGCCGTCGTAACGCAGGTCATGCGCCACCACCGCGATTTTCGGCTTGCCCTGGGTTTCGCGCACCGGAGGCAAGTCCGCCAGAATCGCTTCGGTTGCCATATCAATACCATTATTGATAATCCGGCAACGCCCTGGCCCGTACAGACTATTGAAAGCGTCAGCCACATGTTGGCTGGGGGAAATAAACTGACAGCCCAGCGCCAGCATCTCGCGGAATAACTGGCGTTTGCCCGCCACCAGCTGGTGCGCGCGATCAATCTTCACCGGCGGATAGTTATTTAAGGTCGGGCATTTCTGGCAGCCCGTTTTCCAGCCTTCGCAACCGTCGGTAAAGGCGCAGCGTCCGGTAACGCTCCAGTGGTCGTGTAACGTCCAGACCAGAGTGACGTCCGGTTTATGGTTTTTCACCTTTTCGCAAAAGCGCACCACGCTCTTAAGATTCAACCAGTAGCTGTGCAGCACATGCAAATGCAGGATCACCGGGCCCGGTGTGCGAGTAATGGTGCGATATAACTCATTGAAATTGCCGAACAGATCGCGATTAAACAGACGAAACAACGCAATGTTCGCCATCGCGGTCATCCGCGGCGTATGTTTGATGACCTGCGGATAGTTCTGATGGCTGACGCTCTCTTTGCCGCCTTTGCCGTAACCGTAGACAAAATGTGACGCCAGCCCCTGTTGCAGCGCACGCTGGTGAAGATCTAACGCCACACCTGCTGCCCCGCCTTCCGCCAGTCGCACATTAAATTGCAAAATATTCATTTAATTACCTTCACTCGCGCTTTTTCTCCCACCACCAGCGCGTTGTCCGGGACAGAGTCGAGCACCACGCTGCCCGCGCCCACGGTGACATTGTTACCAAGCGTGATATCACCAAGAATAATAACGTTGGCACCGAGTTCGACGCCGTTGCCAATGTGTGGACATGCCATGTTATCGGCACCCCGATTGCCGATAGTGACGCCGTGGCGAATGGTGAAATCATCCCCCGCCACCACGTTTTTATTGATCACTACGGCGTAACCGTGATGGATAGTAAAGCGGCGGCCAATGGTCGCGGCGGCCTGGATTTCATAACCGAAAAAGCATTCGGTGATAATGCGATACAGCACCAGCAGCGGGGCCTCCCACAGAATGTTGAGGACGTTCTTTTTGCGCCACACCGAACAAAAATGAGCAACACGATAGGCAAGAACCATGCAGCACGGGCGTAAACTCCAGCTGTTGGCACGCAGATCTTCCAGCATCTTTAGCGCCCCCGAATACCATCAGCCAGACGTTTGCCGTTACGCACCGACAGCAGCGTCAGCAAAGTGCGCCAGGTCATACGTTTATTGCGGATCTGGTAGAGGGTAAACAGCTGATATTTTTTGCTTGCACGGTCAAATTTATCTTTGTGCTTGCGGTAAAAGTGGAAGTACCCGGAGAATTTTTTCGGTGACGAGGTGATCTGCATTTCACCGTGATTGATATGCAGGATCTGCGTCGCCTCTTCTACTTTCCACGGTTCGCCGTACTCCACCACCATCCGCAGGAAGATGTCGTAATCCTGTGCCGCTTTCAGTTCGGTATCGAACAAACACTCTTTGAAACGCCATGCCCAGGTAAAGACCTGATTGCCAATGATATTGCGTTTATAGAACAGGCGGCGTGAATACGGCGATTTGGGATATAGCGGCAAACTTGCTGGTTGGGAATAGACTTCGCCCTGGCAAACGTAGTCGTTAGCGTACAAAAAGGCGTGAGTGACCAGTTGCTGTTTATGGGCGAGGAAGACGCTCAGACGGTTGGGTGTCCATTCGTCATCGTCATCAATCCCGGTGATGTATTCCCCTTGCGCCAGCATAATCGCCTGGTTACGTACCGCGCACGCCCCGCTGTTAATGTCGTTGTGAATGTAGGTGATACGCGGATCGTTGAGGGCAGTGACGTACTGTTGCAGTTGTTCCCAGGAGGTGGAGCAATCATCCACGATGATCATCTCCCAGTTGCTGTAGTCCTGGCGCAGGACCGATTTTATCGCCCGAATCGCCAGTTGTTGGCGGTTCCAGGTCGGCATATAGATTGAAATCAGCGGATTGTCTTTCATAGGTTGTTCTCCCGGAGTGTCGAGATGTTCTGCCGGTTTATAAGCTTGTTTACGGGTTCTGTTGCCGGATGCGGCGTGAACGCCTTATCCGGCCTACGGGGCGGTGCGAATGCAGGCGTCGTTATTTCGCATCCGACTTATATTCGTATTCGTAATAGCCATAATCCTGATACGCGCTGGCGCGGCGGAAGATGGAGTTCAGAATCACCCCTTTCACCGGAATACCGTTTTGCTCAAAGCGGCTCAGACTGGTTTCCACTTCTTTCAATGTGTTGACCGCATAACGCGCCACCATTAACGTGGTTCCGACATGACGACCAACAATTGCCGCATCGGTCACTGCCAGAATCGGCGGCGTATCAATCAACACCAGGTCATAGTTTTTACTCGCCCAGTTCACCAGTTCGGCAAAGCGTTCGCTCATCAACAGTTCAGAAGGATTTGGCGGCACCTGACCGCGCGGGATCAGGTCAAATTTGGCAATAGAGGTCGGTTTAGCTGCGGTAGTAATATCGCCCTGACCAATCAGAATTTCCGACAGGCCATTGACGTTATTGGTGCCCAACAGCTCGTGGGTGTAGCCTTTGCGCATATCGCAGTCGATCAACAACACGCGTTTATTGGTCTGGCTGATCACCGCCGCCAGGTTGGCGCAGACAAAGGTTTTACCAATTGACGGGCTAACCCCGGTCATCATCAACACATTGTTCTGCGCCTGCATCATCGCGAAGTGCAGACTGGTACGCAGACTGCGGATGGCTTCAATCGCCAGATCGGTTGGATTCCCCACCGCCAGTAGCTGGCTCTGTTTATAGCGTTTAATCCCTTTGATGGTTTTGACGCTATCGCGCGCTTTCTGCCATTCCGACAACGGGATGCTGGCATAGACGCTGATACCGTGTTCTTCCAGCACCTGCGGGCTTTCGATGCCGCGATTAAACAACGAGCGCAGCAGCACACCCACGATAGAGAGCATCAGGCCAAGAATAATCGCCCCAAGGATAATCAGCCCTTTCTTCGGTTTCAGCACGCCAGGCTGAGTGATTGCCGGGTCAACAATGCGCACATCGCCGACGGTGCTGGCCTCGGTGATTTTCAGCTCCTGCTCTTTATTCAGCAGTTGCATATAGACCTGCTGACCAGACTCGACATCGCGGGTCAGACGGACAATCTCCTGCTGGGTTTTCGGCATCGCCGTTACGCGACCGTTAAGTTTGGCTTTTTCGTCTTCCAGCGCCTGACGTTTCTCCAGCAGCGTGCGGTACGCCGGGTGAACTTTGGTGTACAGCTTGGAGATTTCCGCCTCTTTAAAGGTCAGTTCGTTCAACTGGGCGTCGATGTTCACCATCGAATCGAGCACCGCTTTCGCTTCCAGCGGCAGATCAACAGAATCTTTATCCTGACGGAAGGCATTCAGTTTGTTTTCGGCAACATCCAAGCGGCTACGTACTTCCGGTAACTGTTGCGCGAGGAAAGCGAGGCTTTTCGACGCTTCCGCCGATTTGCGCTCAATATTTTGTTCCTGATAGTTACGGGCGATGCTGTTAAGAATGTCGCGGATCTGTTCGCGATCTTCACCGGTATAAGTCAGGCTCAGTACGCCTGCGTCTTTGCCGTTCTCCGTTACCGTCAGGCTGTTTTGCAGTTGGTTGATCATCCCCAGCGTGGAGTATTTGGTGACGGTAAACTCACTGCCCGGGCGGGCGTGAATGGCTTCAACCATCAGCGTGACGCCTTCTTTTTTCAGCATCTGGCCCGCTTGCCCACGGGCGCTAAAGCCGCCATCACTGCTCAGGGTGTAGTTTTTAT
>OGMJ01001333.1_pt1 | contig 10846 bp, 7 predicted proteins | sample 1573181 | NCBI WGS metagenome assembly OGMJ01 (sample SAMEA2582004, study PRJEB24529) | metagenome | biome: Human gut stool | place: China | collected 2011
TGACGTTCACACATCCGTTCTGTGAAAAAGTAATGAGAATTGAGTCGGAAATGCCAAAAGATTTGTCTTTTCTTTTGCGTTAAAATATATTAGAATACTTAATGTCATGTAAAAAAAACGTAATGATTGTGTAAAAGCCTGAAGAAATCATTACAACATTAAGTAGAAAACAAAAGAGAGGATAATATCATGTTAGTTATGCTTACAGAACTGCTGAGTGGACTTGCACTGTTTTTATTCGGTATGAAGTTCATGAGTGAGGGGCTGCAGAAGGCTGCGGGTGATAAGATGCGTGTCATTCTGGATCGTGTAACAAAGAATCGATTCATTGCAGTTATTTTTGGCGCGATATTTACTGCGATTATCCAGTCGTCTGGTGCAACCACCGTTATGGAAGTCAGCTTTGTAAATGCCGGACTTCTTACACTGGAACAGTCCGTTGGTATTACATTTGGTGCCAACATTGGTACAACAATTACTGCACAGCTTGTTTCTTTGAAACTGACTGCCATTGCACCGTATATCATCTTTGCAGGTGCATGCCTGATGATGTTTGGCAATAAGCCGATAACAAGAAAGATTTCAGAGGTAATCTTCGGTTTTGGTGCGTTGTTTTTAGGAATTAACAGTATGACAGGTGCATTGAGCAGAATTCCGGAATATCCAGTAATCATGCACTGGTTTTCTTATCTTAAGAATCCATTTATCGCATTACTTGTTGGGTTACTGTTTACAGTAGCAGTACAGAGTTCTTCTGTAACTGTCAGTGTGCTGGTTTTATTAGCGGATTCCCATCTGGTTGGATTAGGAAGCTGTCTGTACTTTATTCTTGGTGCCAACATCGGTTCCTGTACACCAGCAGTTATGGCAGCAATGAATGCAAATAAGAATGCAAAACGTACAGCCATGGTACATTTCTTATTCAATGCATTAGGTATGATCATTATCGGAACGATTCTGTTCTTTGCGAGAAATCAGATCGTCGATGCGATTTCTGTTCTCGGTGGAGCAGATAATGCGAAACGTTTCGTTGCGAATGCAGATACAGCATTTAAAGTATTCCAGACGATTATTTTCCTTCCATTTGCATCACAGTTTGTAAAACTTACGAAACTTTTTATTCCTGGAAATAAAGAAGGTGAGGAAGAGGATAACGGATTACATCTTGAATATATCAGAAAGGCATCAAGCAAGTTTGTGCCATCTACAGCCGTAGTAGAAATACGTGCCATGCCTGTAACGGTTGCTGCCGGTGATATGAAGTCGCTTGTTTTATCGGTCGGAATCCTGAACAAGGTCGTTTCATCGCAATTCCACGAATTGTTAATCACACCTCCCAACAGGTAAACTTCCGGCAAACGGAATGAAATTGTTTTTCCTTCTGTAGTCACTGCGACAATTACCAGATACCATCCGGATTTACCAATGCCAATATTGCCTCCTGAGGATGTTAATTCGGCGAAATCAATTGCTTCCGGAGATAAGATTTCTTCGTCATAACCAAAGTCTCCTTCCCATTTTCTAACCGGAGCAAACTTGATTTGGTCTCCCGCCGTATAATATTGTATACTCCAGAACATTCCGGGAGTCTGTGTGACAGGAACCATTTCAGGAGCTACTGCCCAATCCCACCCAAGACTGTACGGAGATCCATTGATGTACATGTGCTCGGGTAGATCCTCCTTGATTGTGTATGTATAATCTTCTACATTAATCGTAATTTTCATTTTCTTTCCGCCGGCGCAGGTGAGATTATCCGGGTCGGCTCCTTCTTTATCCCTGAAAGCCAATAATCCCGGATCCGGATCTTCTATTACTTTGGAAGCACCCAAGGCTCTTTGCCAGGCATCCGGAGCTTCTATCGCACTTCCCGGGACAATCTTGAAATCAAACTTCTCTTCCGACTCGACGACTACTGAAAAGAGATACTGATTGTCTTTGTCTACTTCGAGCTTTGTGGCTGTCGATTTGTCCATCTGCCAGCTGTTTAGATCACCTACTATATAGTATTCCGTATCCACAGCCGGAGTTGCGACCGGAGTGATGGCAGATTGCATTTCCGGGTATTCAGTCAGTGAAGTTGCTTCACCGTTGGTTGTCATGACTACCGGTGTCAGCTTTAAAGTGACTTCGCGCTCTAAAGATTTTTGTGACTTATACAAACTTGCCACTTTTTGGTCAAGTTCTGTCAACCTGACTTTTATATTCCCATCTTTTACTTTTGACGGTAGATTTAATATCTGCCCTTCGGCAACTAATTCTATATTACAAGCTGTGAGTGAGAAGTTTTCTGCAATCGAAGAAACAGAGGCGATTACCACAGAATCGCCCGGCTGTTCTTCAAGTTTCATACTGGCAACCGGAGTTATATCTACCATTGCAGTTATAGCTTCTTCCTGGGGATTGGACTGGGGATCAGCCCAGTCCTTAAAATCTTCATCGCAAGCGGTGAAAGCTGCCGAAGCAAGCAACAGACACGCCATATATGATAATCTTTTCATGATATTCAGTTATTAAAGTTAACGATTATTGAGTAACGGAACCTGTTTTCTGAACAAAGTTCAGATTTATTTTCTGCCCTGCCTTAACGTTTATCGCATATTCAGGACCTATTTCCGACCAACTGTCAATCACACTTTTGTTTTCACGGAACACGATTTTTCCATTAGGTATAGCGAACTCCGTACGCCACCAGTCTTCTCCCGGAACTTTGACGGACATACGCAATTCTCCGCCTCCGGTGCATACCGGTGAAACAAAGTCTGCATCTGCCGTTGTTGGTGCTTGGAATTTGCCTTTATCGCCGAATGTCCAATCTCCTATAGCATTGCCTATCAGACAAACTTCGCCCGGAGCAATATCCAGCGTAAAGGCATAATCAGTCCCTTTGATGCTTACAGACATGATCACTGTATACCAGCCTGTGACATTAACGCTGATATTTTGTCCGCCAAATCCATCATCCGATCCGGTGAATGCATCCGAGGCTATTGTCAGACGTGGATCGTTGAATCCGATGTATTCTCCTTCTTTAGTACCGAACTTGAACATATCAGTGCCTCCGAAATAGAATAAACCGAAGAACTTGGACATTCCGTTTACTGCTGCCAAAGGCACCCAGTTGCTCCAATTACTATCTGCCATCGAGCCATTGATAAATATACTGGAAGGTAATTCGAGAGGCGGTACAGCTTTATATCCCAATACTTTGGGAAGTTCAATTACATTCGAAAAAGCGATGCCACGACCACTATTGGTCAGTTCCGCTTTCAGGCGTACATAAACGGGTATGGGAGTGGTCGGAAATTCTTCATCGGAGGATGCACTCCACAAGTCTCCCAGTGCCAATGCAAATTCTAAAGCTTTCACTTCCATTTTGGCAGAAGAATGGGTAGTACCCAAAGTTGTATAATTAGCTTCCGTATTTGTCTCTGCATGAGCGTCAACGAAATTTTCTTCCAGTGAAATTTGTACTGAATAAGTGGTTGCCATCGGAATCCCGTAATCCGGTTGTGTACAGGTTAATTCCAATGATTCGGAGTTTTTAAGGTCGTACACGTTGTTGGAAGCAAAAGCTGGCACATTCAGTACGAACGTATCCGGTTCGTTCAACACAGGGTTGCTGTCACGGTCTGCTTCACAGGCGGACAGAGCTAGTAGCCCCATTGTCAATGTAAATAGTTTATATAGGTTTTTCATTGTTTTCAGTCTTTAAAACGTGAATAAAGGTTCTATCAATATCCCGGATTCTGAGTCATATTTGTATTCGTCAGCGTTTCTGTTTTCGGTATCGGATAGAGATTATAGATCGAACTCACACCGTTTCCTTCAAAGGAACCGCCTTTCCAATCCCAGAGGTAGGTGCTTGAGGTGAAATAGCCATAACGGATCAAATCTGTGCGTCTGAATCCTTCCAGATACAATTCGCGGGCACGTTCATCCAGAATATAATCTAATGTCAGGTTATTGGCAGAGGGTATTTCTGTTGCTTTGGCACGGTCTCTGAGGGCTTTGATATCCAACCAGGCATTTTGTTGTGCATTTGCGCCGCCTGCTCTCAAATAGGCTTCCGCGCGAATCAGATAAGCTTCCGCCAAACGGAAGAACGGAATGTCCGTATCAGGAATTTTAGCATCGTGAGCGGGTTGTCCGTCCGAGCGCAGATTACTCCATTTCATAAATGAAAGTCCGTCGGTGAATTTACCTACACTTTCCAGTTCGGCTTTGCGACCGGTTGTATAGAACAAGGCGCGTTCATCTTTTGCAGCAGCCTGCACATCTCTCACATTCTGCCATTTATTATCGGTATATTCGGTGAAAGGAATATCCTCACTGTTTGCGAAGAACTTGTCAACCAGTGCTTTGCGTGTACGGATACATTCCCAAGGGTCATTTGTTCCGCGATTCGGCATGTCGCTCTTTTGCGTTGCAGCAATCAGGAAGTAACTTCCTCCGTAACTCTTTGCTTGTACACCATCCTGACGGATAGAAAGGATGATTTCTTTTTTAGCATCGGGATTTTCATCATTGTCTGCCATAAAAAGTTGTTCGTAATTTCCACACAATCCGTATCCATTGGAGGGATCGAGCACTTTGCCGGCATAGGTGATAGCATCATTCCAACGCGGTTGTCCGGTGTATACTTCGGCATTGAGATACAAACGGGCACGCAGCAACCAGCAAGCAGCTTTGTCGGCACGTCCGAAAGGAGCTTGACGCGGTTCGCTCATATCATTTTCGATGCTTTCCAGTTCGCTTTCAATATAAGCGAACAGTTCGGAGGCCGTCTTTTGAGGAGGATTCTCTTTGGAGAAGTGTTCGGTGAAAGGAGCTTTTCCGAAGGTGTCCATCAGATAATAGTAAAATAAGGAACGGAGAAAACGGGCTTCGGCACGTTGCTGAACGGAGGTAGCATCCTCTTTTCCGGCGATCTGATCCAGGAAGAAATTGCAGAGTGTGATATTATATGCTAAACGATTATATAATATTTCTGTCTGCTGATGAGAGGAGTTCCAACGCATATAAGTTAGTTCGGGGATACCGGCATTTTCTTGCCAGGTCCATATCATCTCATCAGTGCCATATTCATTGTTAGTGAAAAGAGCGCGATAGAAACAGGATTGACCTTCGTCCTTTACTGCGATATCCGGATCTTCGCTCAATTTTTGTCCGGTAAGTCCCAGTGAAGCGTATAGTTTGGTAAAGTACATATCTTGGTCGAAGGTGGCAGTCATCTGAGGATCGATTGGAGATATATCCAGGTCATTGATACAGGAGGTCATTCCGGTGGTCAGGCTAAGGAACAACGCTGCTGAAACTATTGATTTTATATGTTTGAACTTCATAATAGTCTACTTTTTAATAAATTACAATCTTAGAACTGAAGACTTAGCCCGAACAGGATAGTGATCGGATGAGGATAAATGTTCCTGTCAATACCTGCTACTCCGGCATCATTTCCTGAACTGATAACCGATTCAGGATCGAGTCCTGTATACTTGGTGATAACGAAGGGATTCTGTACAGTACCGTAAATACGGCCGTTGATACCTTTATAAGCCTGGGACTTCAGTAAATTTTTGAAGCTATAACCTACTGTTATGTTATCACAACGCAAGAATGAAGCATTCTCAACGAAACGATCGGACAGATAATAGTCTCCCTTTCCTTCAAATCCCAGATTCACGGCAGCTGTCGGGCGGTTGGAATAGTATCCATGATTAAAGATTCCTCCCTTGCCGACACTGGATTTACTGGCCAGTACGTCATTGTACACATAGTTATTCAGGCTGGCACGGAGGGCAAAGCTTAAATCCCAATTTTTATAAGTGAATTTGGAAGTCAGTCCCATCAATACGTCAGCGGCAGGTTTTTTATAGATATATTTGTCCGAAGCGTTGATGACACCATCTCCGTTACGGTCTACGAACATGTTTTCAATCGGTTTTCCATCCTTATCATACACTTGTTGGTAAACGAAGAATGAGTTCATCGGATAACCTACTTTCTGTACCTGGCAGGTTGCACCGCTAATACCAGTAGATACACCTCCGGTTTCTACATAGTAATTAGAATCATCTCCTCCGGTCAGTTTAGTGATTTCATTTTTGTTCCAAGTGATGTTATATCCCAAGTCCCAGACAAAATCTTTGGTTACAATAGGTTTGGCATTGATGGTGAATTCAAGCCCCGTATTTTTTAATGAACCGATGTTGCTGATCAGTTGGGTATTAAAGTTAGTCCCCGCCGCAATCTTTACGGTATTGATTAAATCGTCGGTTTTCCGGTAATAGTAATCCATCGAGCCGGAGATACGTCCGTTCAGGAAAGCAAAGTCGAAACCTGCGTTATAAGTCGTTGTCTCTTCCCATTTCAGGTCTTCGTTATAAGCTTTAGGACGCATAGTGCCATAATAGGTATCCCCGAAAGGATAATAACCTCCGGCTGCGTTGACGCGGTACAGTGCCATATAAGGGAAATCATAATCGTCGCCTAAGTTCTGCTGACCCGTGATACCCCATCCGAGGCGGAGTTTCAGATCTGACAATACTTCTACGTTTTTCAGGAAATTTTCTTCTTTCAGTTTCCATCCCAAAGCAACAGAAGGGAAGCTACTCCAACGGTTGTCTTTAGAGAAACGGGAAGAACCGTCCTGGCGGAAAGTGGCTGTCAGCAAATAACGGCTAAGTAATGTATAATTTACGCGGGCAAAATAAGAAACTAATGTACTGTGATGTCCCCAGGCTGTTTGTGAGCGCAGATTCGGATTGTAGGCTTCGCCTGTTAACGGATTTGTTCCTTGTCCGACTTTATATCCGGTATAGTGGAAATGTTGCTCTTCACCACCCAGTATTACGTCGACATAATGATCCCCGATTTCTTTGGAATATTGTGCATAGGCATTCACCGACAGGTTATATTTGTAGCCGTAGTCAGTCCCGTTCCAACCATAGTAATAAGAGCCCGGGGCATAAGGTGAATTTACATTCTTTTCCTTACCTTCCGAGTAGTCACCGCCTACGTTAGCATGGATATGCAGGTCAGGGAGGAAGTGGAATTTATAGTCTACTTCTACATTGCTGATAAAACTGGTGTTTCTGGAAGTATGTTTCTTTAGTTTCAGTAGGGAAACAGGGTTGGCGGTTGAATTACTTTCCAGTGTAAGCGGCCATTCCGGATCGTTATATGAACTACCGTCACTGGTCGGTTGGTAGAATCCACCGAAGTTTTTGTACATGTCCGAAGAGTCATATACAGGTTGGGTCGGGTCCATGGTCAAAGCTGCGCCGATAGCCCCGTCGTCAGCATAACGTTGGTTGGCCCACATCATTTTAGCATTGATATTGAACTTCAGGTGATCTTTAAAGAAAGAGGGTGTCAGATTGACGGAGGCGGTATAACGCTCGAAATTAGATGTCATCAGGATCCCATTCTGATTGGTGTAACCGAAAGAAACACGATAAGGCATATTTTTCAAACCACCGCTTACAGTCACGTTATGGTCTGTACTAACGGCTGTCTGGAAAATTTCTTTCTGCCAGTCAGTGTTTGCTTCACCGAAGGGGCTTGGAGCATTTCCTTCACCATAAAGTTTGGATACGTATCCTTTGAATTCATTGGCATCCATTACGTCTATTGTCTTTTGCAGTATACCGGCGGAAACGTTACCTTCATAGTTCACCTGTGGTTTGCTGCCTGCTTTCCCTTTCTTTGTAGTGATGATAATCACACCATTAGAAGCACGTGAACCATAGATGGCGGTGGCCGAAGCATCTTTCAAAACAGTGAAAGTTTCGATGTCATTCGGGTTTACCATTGCCAAAGGATTAGTCAAACCTTGCACACCGCTATTATCCATTGCCAGTCCGTCGATAACGATCAACGGATCGTTTTTGGCGTTCAATGATGAACCACCGCGAATACGAATCGTAGCTCCTCCACCCGGAGTACCGCTGGAAATTACATTCACACCGGCTATTTTACCTGTTATCATATCCTGTGCGCTGGTGATTACTCCTTTGCTGATTTTATCCGGCTTGATGGCAGTAACTGATCCCGTCAAGTCGTTTTTCTTTACTGTTCCGTAACCTACAACGACTACGGCGTCCAATACTTGAGAGTCATCTTCCAGTGTGACCATTACCGAAGGAGCTGCTTTAATTTCTGCTGCTTTGTAACCGACGAATGTAATGGACAGAATAGAATTTTGAGGAACATTCAATGTGAAGTTACCGTCAAAGTCAGTGATGGTACCCGTTGTGGTACCCTTGGCAATGACATTGGCGCCAATCACGGGTTCGCCCATAGCATCTTTCACATGTCCTTTGACTGTGATTTGCTGTGCATAAGCGCCCAATGATAAAAACATCCCTATTAACAAGGGGAGAATCGTTTGAACGATTCTAAATTTAACTTGCTTCATGCATTTAAAAAATTAAAGTTAACAATATAGTAATATTATTTCTCTCTCTTAAAAGTTTCTTTAAAAATACCTATTGAAAACACTTTTTTTAAGACTATCCTTTATTTATAGTCTTTTCAATCCCTTAAACTCTGATTTGTTTTTCACCTCTTTGATACTGATTGCGTATCCACCGCCATTGGCAGCGTGCAGATTCAGTTTGCTTTTATTATTCAAGATACCTTTTTTGATGGTGTATGCCTGCGGGTTATCTTTCCAGTCGGCATCTTTGGCATCTTCGTATACGGTAGCGACGTATTGTTTTCCCGGTTCCAGGAAATCGAACGTTAATTGGGAGTCGTGGCCGTTTTCACCGGCTGTGCAGCCTATGTACCAGTCGTCCGTTCCTTTTGCTTTGCGGGCAATTGTGATGTATTCTCCCGGTTCTGCTTCCAGATAGATTGTTTTGTCCCAGTCGAGAGCGACGTCTTTGATAAACTGGAAAGCATCCATAAAGCGTTCGTAGTTTTCCGGAATATCGGCAGCCATCTGCAAAGGGCTATACATGGTGACATACAATGCCAGTTGGCGTGCAATGGTTGAACGTACCTGGGAGTTGTTTGCCGGATTCATCTGGTTACAGTGAGTCTCGAAGATGCCGGGAGTGTAATCCATCGGACCACCGACCAGGCGTGTGAAAGGCAGAATCGTCGTGTGGTATACTTTATTTCCTCCAAATGATTCATATTCTGTTCCACGTGCGGATTCATTACCGATCAGATTGGGATATGTACGGCAGATACCGGTTGGACGGGTTGCTTCGTGTGCATTGATCATGATTTTATAATCGGCGGCTTTTTTCACGGCATACAGGTAATGATTATTCATCCATTGACCGTAATGATGTTCTCCGCGTGGAATGATATTACCCACATAACCGCTTTTAACCGAGTTATATCCATTGTCTACCATGAATTGGTAAGCTTTATCCAGGTGACGTTCGTAGTTGCGAACAGATGCAGAAGTCTCATGGTGCATCATCATTTTAATTCCTTTGCTTGCAGCATAACGATGGATTTCCTGTACGTCGAAATCAGGATATGCAGTCAGGAAGTCAAATACATAGTCTTTGCTGTTGCCGAACCAGTCTTCCCATCCTTCATTCCAACCTTCTACCAGCACTGCATCAAATCCGTTGGCTGCGGCAAAGTCGATGTAACGTTTCACGTTAGCTGTATTGGCAGAATGTTTGCCGTTCGGTTTGGTTTTGGAGTAGTCTGTAACGCCAAGTTTCACGCTGGTCAGTTCATCTGTATAAGCCCAGGAACCTTTTCCGGTAATCATGTCCCACCATACGCCTATATATTTCACCGGTTTAATCCAGGAGGCGGCGTCTGCAATCTTACAAGGTTCGTTCAGGTTGAGGGTGATGCGGGAGGCGAGAATGTTACGTGCATCATCACTGACGATGATCGTACGCCACGGAGAGTTGCACGGAGTCTGCATGTAACCTTTATCCCCTTTTGCATCCGGTGTCAGCCAGGATTCGAATATCATGTTTTTGTCGTCCAGATTGAGGTGCATACAAGAATAATCAATCAAAGCGGCTTCGTGCAGATTGATGTATAAACCATCATCTGTTTTCATCATCAGTGCCGTCTGTACACCTGTCGGTGAAAATGGGGTTTGAGAAGAATTTGGAGTGATCGCCTGTTGCATCAAACCTCTGATTTCCGATAGACGGGAGATGGTGTAGTCGTACTCTTGAGTGTCGTAATCGCCCGGTATCCAGTATGCGATATGGTTGCCTGCCATGGCAAATTGGGAATGTTCTTCCTTGATAACGAAGTAGTTCAGTGATTTCTGTTGCGGAAATTCATAACGGAATCCCAAACCATCATTGAACAGGCGGAAGCGAACAACGATGGAACGGTCGTTCATTGGCTGAAACAGAATGACTGCCAGTTCGTTATACTGATTGCGGATTTCCTTTTCTTCTCCCCAGACTGGTTGCCAGGTTTCGTCAAAGGTAGTCGTTTGCGCATCTTTCAGCTTGAAGCCATTATAAAGATTGGATTTAGAATCGAGCTTGGTGAGGTCTCTGCGGTCTACCCAGTCAAAGTCGGTTCTGGTATTATCTTCTTTTTTCAATTCCAGTCCGAGAGTGCTCGGCTTAATTACCACCTTGCCTTTGTAAGTCAAGTCGTAGGTTGGTGCGCCTTCTTTGTTAACCTGAAAGGTCAGAACCAGATTGCCATCCGGTGAGGTCAGTTTCTGTTGTGCATTCGCAATGAATGAGATGCAAAGGAATGCGATGATCGAAAAAAACTTTTTCTTTTTCATTCTATTTATGGTATTAAATTGTAAGCTAACCGATATTTCTATTCCTGTTTGTTTCGGATATTGCAAATGTAGCAACCACCTTCACTTTTTTGCTTGATTAGA
>OGMJ01001334.1_pt1 | contig 10837 bp, 10 predicted proteins | sample 1573181 | NCBI WGS metagenome assembly OGMJ01 (sample SAMEA2582004, study PRJEB24529) | metagenome | biome: Human gut stool | place: China | collected 2011
CAGGGCGGCGGCGCATAGCGCCGCAAGCAAAGCCACAGTGCGGCTTTGCTTAGCCCGCGGTTCCCAACGCGTAGGAATGTCTACCAAGAAAGATGTCGCCCGACCATTCGGTCTGAGTTTTTTTGTTTGTGGTGGGCGGTACATGACGAGAACCTGAACAAGCAAAGGCAGGGTATCATCGTGGCGATGGTATCCTGCCTTTTTCGTTGAATATATGAAGAAATACATGTTATTGGACAAAATGGTGTGTTATACTCATCTTGTAAGACCCGTGATTGCAAAGAATGGAGGAATTATTATGGGATTTTTGGATGCAATATTACATGCGGCTGCAATTTCCGCAATTGAAGCTCGCAGAGAGGTTCGTCAGGAAGAACAACGAGCAAGGGTATCAATGAACCAGTGCTTAGACGTTGAAGATGCTCTAAATGATTTGTTTTCCCGTACAGGAAGCCCTGCGTTCTATATTCTAAGTACTCGAAATTATGAACTCGAAGTTTCCAAAATGAAAGATTGGATGCAAAGCTATAAGGAATATCTTTCCTTAGGGGGAGAGGCAAGTGTTATTAAGTATGCTGAAGATATTGACACCGAATTGAAATTTATAAAGGGACTTTCTATGATTGGAAAGATTTCCGAACAAGATAAGTATAGAGATAAACTGGAATTTATTCGCAGAAATACAAATTTATCTGATCCATATGCAAGACCAGACTCAAAAGAAGGTTTTATAGAATCTTTGTCCTTCGGTGGAATCGATAGAGCAGGGGCAATATGGTTGCTTGAGCAGTGCAATGTGAACTGGGACAAACAGGCTATAAGGTATGCACAAGAATACATTGAAGGGGGTTATGTTCATACAAAAAAACAATTAATTAATATATTGCTCGATGCAGGATTCACGGAAGCACAGACTCGAAAAGCTACCGATTCATGGAAAGGATATGATAACATAGATTGGGATAATCAGGCTATTAAATTTGCCCAGGACTGCATGGAATGTCATGCGGTTTCAACAAAAAGACAACTAATAAATGTAATGGTTTATGATGGCTTTACGTTAGACCAAGCTATAAAGGCTGCTGATGTTTGTTGGAAAGATTAAGCAGGGTTTGGGGCAGGCACGCCCCAACAAGTTCGCGTTTGCGACGCAACAAACGCCCCAGTGGGGTGTTTGAGCAGCAGCCCGGTCTTGCGTTAGCAAATAGCACAAAACCCGGAACCTTCTCAGGGCCAAAACGGCTCAAAAAGGGTTCCGGGTTTCTGATTTTGCGCTATTCCTTTGTGCAAGCTGCTATCGCATTTTTATTTTGCAACAGCCCCTCTTTTTTATTTCCGGAGATTTTATTTTCGGGTATAGGCTTCCATGCCGTGCTCGGCGGGGTCGTAATATTCCATCAGGGTGATGTAGTTTTCCGGGTAGTGGCAGAATGCCGCACGCAGAACGCTGTCTGCCGGGCTGTTCACGCTCATCAGGCTGAGGATGTAGTACACCAGCATCCGCAGCACATCGCTCTCCACCTCGTGGCACAGACCCACCGCCAGCACCGGCACCACCACCTGCTGCGCCCGCAGCGGCACGATGGCCCCCACCTGCTCCAGAATGGGTCGGCTCATGGCCGAAGCCGTCATCACGCAGCGCAGCACCTTCGTCCACGACATTTTGCGGATGTTCTCCATGCTGCGCAGCCGTTCCATCACAGCTTCATCGTCCAGGATCACGCCCTCGGCTGCCTCTTTCTCCGAGAGGGTAAAGGCACACTGCAGCATATCCATAAAGGCAGCTTCATATTTTTCGTGGTAATTTGCGGCGCTTTTGCAGAACGCCAGAGCCGCCGCGATCACCGAATCCACATCTTCCTTTGTGGCCAGCTGGTCGAACCGCAGCGGCACGCCGCCCATCCGGCTCTCGATGATGCTCAGATCATCCAGCTCGTTCTGGTACGCCGTGGAGGGCAGAAAGCGGTCGTTTCCGTTGCGGTGGTAGCCCCACTCTTCCGGCATCACGCGGGCCACAATGTCGCCGCTGGAAATGATGTTGAAGATATTGCTTACATCCCAATCCGTTTTCAGTCCGCCGTCTGCAGTGTGGTTGTTGTCGTAGTCCGCCTGCAGATCCGGGCGATCCGCTGCCGTCAGTGCCGCCGGTGCGGCAAAGGTGTAAACAAAGGTATTTTCCTGCGCGATCTGCGGCAGCTGCTGCCGGATGCGCGCCGCCGTCAGGTTTGCCACAGCCGCGCCGCGGCTGTAGCCGCCCAGCCAGAGCTTGATGGTGCCCAGCGTTCCCGCTGCAGCCTCGGCTTTTTTCAGGTAGTCCTGCAGATCCTCAAAAAAATGCTCTGCTGCTGTCACAAAGCCATAGTGCCCACCGCCTTCGCCCACATGCAGGTTGCTGGCCCACTCGGCACCATAGCCGACACCGCGCAGCATGGCTGCAATAATGGTGGTGCGCTGGCCATCCTGTACCAGTGTTTTCTGCGCAAAAGCACAGCCCGCGGTATCCACCGGGGTGTTCAGGCTGCACTGGTAGCCCGCATAGACCGCATTGGCAAAGCCAAGCTTCTGGTAGGCATCCGCAATGCTGTCCTCACGGCCCGCTTCACCCTCCACCCAGTAAAGCGCATCGCTCTGGTAGGTGTTGCCACTTGCCGCCACAAGGCCCAGCGTTGCCAGTGCCAGCTTGTGGCTGTACTGCAGCGCCGTGTTCTCAAAAAAGGCATCTGTATAATAAAAATCGTGGGAGAGATCTGTTTCGCTGTGGTCGCTGCGGAAGGCAAAGGAGTAGTAATCCTCCGGCACCGCGCTGCCCACCACAGCCTGTGCGGCCGGCGGCAGCAAAGCCTCTGCCGCCGCGTGCGGGGCCAGCACGCCTGCCACGGCAGCTGCTGCCGCCTTGCAAAAGGCACGTCGTTTTATGGTCTTCATCTTTCTGCTCCAATCAAAGCTTCTGCATAAAACCAGCCTGTTTTTCTAAGTATAGCGGATTTTGCACGCTGATACAATCGCTCTTTTTTATAAAAAAACAGTCCATGCTCCACACACAGACTGTTTTATGGTATAGTATAAAGGTGTCCGGCTCACCTCAGCTCGATCTGCCTGCAGTAGTCCACGATGTGGTGGAACATCTGTTCCACTGCCGGAGCCATTGCGGCGGGGCGCTGCACAGCCAGACCCACCACACGGTCTTCCTCTGGCTCGATGGGATAGATCTTGATTGCGGCCTTGCAGTCGCGCAGCAGCATCTGCGGCATGATGGAAATGCCCAGACCTGCTTCCACCATGGCGATGTTGGACTGGTCGTCGATGACATGGCAGCGGCGCTCGGTGCCGATCTTATATTTTTTCAGGAACTGGCGCATCTCAGCATCGGTGGCATCGCACTGCACAACGAAGCTTTGGCCGTTCATCAGGGCGGGAGTCATCACGCCGTTTTCCGGTTCGGGCCAGTCCTGCGGCACGATGCACAGCAGCGGCTCGCGGAACAGCTCGGTGAGGTTGAACTCTTCACGGCAGGTGGAGGAAAGGAACGCGATATCCACCTGACCGGTTCGCAGCCATTCCTTCACATCGTCGTAGGTGCCCTGATACACCTCGATCTCGATCTGCGGGTAGTGGGTCATAAAGCTTTTGAGCAGGCCCGGCAGCAGCGAAGCACACACCGAGTTGAATACGCCCAGCTTCACCTTGCCCTTTTCCAGGCCGTTCAGGCGGGCGATGCTCTGCTTGAGGGCCTCGTCGCTGTTGAGCACATCGCGAATAGAGGGATACAGGGATGCGCCGTAGCTGGTCATGGATACGCCGTTCTTGCCGCGGTTGAACAGAGCAAAGCCCAGCTCCTCCTCCATTACGGCAATGGCGTGACTGATGGCCGAGGGGGTCAGGTGCAGCTGCTGTGCCGCCTTGTTGAAGCTGCCCTGCCGGGCCACGGCATCAAAAATCTCGTAGGAAAAAAGCGTCATGCCCAAAGCCTCCTTCCGTTTTTACTGGTTCGGAGACGCCCGATTCTCTGTGAATCTTTTTCATCTTTCATTTGAGATAGTTCAATTATATTCTTGATTGTACTATCCCGCGCCTTTTCTGTCAAGCATTTTTGCCCGATTTATGCGCCTTTCCGGCGTATTTTATCAAAGATGACGCAGGAGCCTGCCAGCCTGCGCCGTATCATTAAAAAAGCACAAAAAGTAGATTTTTTATCAAGTGAGGGATTCCTTATGACCAAGACTGCCAAAGCCCCTGTCCGCTGTGGACTCAGCGGCACAGCGCTCAAATACATCGCCTGCATCACCATGCTCATTGATCACATCGGCGCTTCCTGCATCGAAGCCGGTATCCTGCTGCCGGCCCTCGCCGCCGGTGCTGCCAGCTGCGGTGGCATCCCGGTCAGCACCCTGCTGGCGGCAGACCGTGTGCTGCGGTATATCGGGCGGCTGGCCTTTCCCATCTTCTGCTTTCTGGCCGTGGAGGGCTTTCTGCACACCCACGATGTAAAAAAATACGTCCGGCGGCTTCTGCTGTTCGGCCTTCTGAGCGAGGTGCCTTTTGACCTTGCCTTTTTCCGCACACCGTTCGCCCCGCAGCACCAGAACGTTTACTGGACGCTGGCGCTGGGCGTGCTGGCTATGGCAGGGCTCAAGCGCTTTGAAAAGGAAAATGGCCTGCCCGGCTGGCAGGGGCTTGTGTGGGCGGGCGGCTGCGCCGCGCTGGCGCTGGCTGCCAACACCGACTACCACGCCATCGGCGTGCTCATCATCTGCACCCTGTACCTGACCCGCGCAGACCGCAAGCGGCAGTGCCTTGCAGGTGCGCTGCTGTTTTTGTTCGAGCTGACCGCGCCGCTGGCCTTTGTGCTGATCTGGTTCTACAACGGGCAGCGCGGCGCGTGCAGTCCGCTGCAAAAAAAGGCCTTTTACTGGTTCTACCCGGTGCACCTGCTGGTGCTGGCAGGTATCACGAACCTTATGCTATAACAGCAGAAAGCCCGCCGTCCAAAGACAGCGGGCTTTTTTACAGCTTCTCACATCGGGAACATAACGCCCGTCAGCAGCAGCATGGCAGGCACTGTGACCAGCATACACACGGTGGAGTGGGCCACCGCCTGACTGGCAAGGGTCGCTTCGGTGCCGGTCTGCTTGGCCAGCACAGCGGCAAGGCTGCCGGCCGGGCAGCATGCAATGATGGACAGGCCGGTGCGCAGCACATTGTCCAGCGGCAGCAGCCACAGCAGCAGCATGAACAGCAGCGGGAACAGGATGCCGCGCAGCAGGGTGACCCGGTACAGGAAACCGGTGTGCAGCAGCGCACGGATGTCGCTGTCTGCCAGCAGCACACCTACGATCATGAGCGCCAGCGGGGTGGTGCAGCCGCCCACCGCACTGCAGAACTGCTGCACCGGTGCGGGCAGCCGCCAGCCGGTGGCCAGCAGCACCAGCATAGCCACCGTGGCAATGTTGGTGGGGGTGATGAAGGTCTTGAGCCGGATCTTCTCGCCAGGGCGGAACAGGCACACCACATAGGTAAAGAACCATACATTATAAGAGGCCATGGCCATGCCTGCAAACACAGTGCCGCGCGCGGTGCCCAGCAGGGCACTGCACAGCGGCAGGCCGATGAATCCGCAGTTGGGCATAGCTGCCGTGCCCACCAGCACCGCATACTTGCCCGGCGTGTCATGGTGCAGCCAGCTGCTCAACCGGCACAGGCCGGTGGTCACCACAAACAGTGCCAGCAGCAGCACGAACAGCACCCCTGCCTGAGTGAGCAGCTCCGGCTCACCGTCCACGGCTGCACCAGCCAGCATGGTACAGGGCAGCAGAAGCTTCATGATAAAATCCGACAAAAACTTGCTGTCACGATCCTTGATAATGCCGCTGCGTGCACCTACATAGCCCAGCAGCACTTCCAGAAAGATCACCGTGATCTGACCCGCCAAAACGCCAAACGCCATTGGTTTCTCCTTTTTGTTCCACAAGCCGCATTTTTCCTTTACAAAGGAAAAAGCCCATTGATTTCAACGAATCAACGAGCTTTTTCTTGGCGGAGTAGGAGGGATTTGAACCCTCGCGCCGTTGTTTAGACGACCTACGCCCTTAGCAGGGGCGCCTCTTCGGCCTCTTGAGTACTACTCCAGAGCAAAATGCGTTACACTTATTCAAAAAAATGGCGGAGAGAGTGGGATTCGAACCCACGGTACGTTGCCGTACGGCAGTTTTCAAGACTGCTTCCTTAAACCACTCGGACATCTCTCCTTGTGGACATCCGCCTTACGCCGTGTCGAATGCCTATTTAATTTACCAGATTTGCACGCCGGTGTCAAGCCTTTGGGGCAATTTTTTTCTTTCAGTCCTTAAAAACAAAATTTACCACAACCTTTTTGGGTCTTGGCCTGTTTCAGGTCTTTACAAGTACACCTTTTTGTTGTATAATAAACACAAGAAAATTCCCTCGCGGTGTAAAGGAGAAATATACCATGTCGTTTTCAGAACTTTTGAAGCAGTGCCGCAAAAAGCAGGGCATCAGCCAGGCTGAGCTGGCTTCCAAACTGGGCGTGACACAGCAGGCTGTCGGCAAATGGGAAAGCGGCAAGTCCTCTCCCGATCCGTCTACCGTGGCCCGCATTGCCGAGCTTTTGAACACCACAGCAGATTATCTGCTGGGCCTGTACCGCCCGGTAAGCAATGTTTCCGCCCCGGAAGAGCGGTTCTTTGGCAGCTATTCTGAAAGCCTGATCCCGGTGATCGGTACGGTAAAGGCCGGTTACGGTGCCCTCGCCTTTGAGGAGGACTACGGTCAGGAGTATGCCCGTGTGAAGGACCCCTCCAACTATTTTTATCTGGTGGTGCGCGGCGACAGCATGGAGCCCCGCATTCAGGACGGCGACCTTGCCCTTGTGCACAAGCAGGACACACTGGAAAACGGCGACCTTGGCGTGCTGATCTACGGCGATGAGGGCGAGGGCACCCTGAAGCGCTATATCCAGCGCGGCAACTGCGTGGTGCTGCAGCCCTTCAACCCGGCCTACAGCGAAATGGTCATCAAGGGTGAGGACCTGAACCATCTGCACATCGCCGGCCGCGTGGTGGAGACCAAGGCGAAGTGGTGAGCCATTTAACCATTTGAATGGCCTCCGTTTCACTCTGGCCATAATCAGCGGAAAATTATTTTTATTTTCGCGTTTGTCGCGCCCTGCGGGGCGCTCCAAACGCATTTTCACGAAAAAGGCCGAAACCATAAAAGCCATCTGCAGCTCTGCGCATGGCTTTATTTTTTGACCCTTTTTCCCACTTTGGAGGTGTATTCTGCATGGAACAGACCCTGATGGACAAGCTTACCATTCTGGCCGACAGCGCCAAATATGATGTTGCCTGCACCTCCAGCGGCGCTTCACGCACTGCCCGGGCCGGAACGCTTGGCAGCTGCTATGCACCGGGCTGCTGCCACGCCTTTACTGCTGATGGCCGCTGCGTGAGCCTGCTCAAGGTGCTCATGACCAACTGCTGTGCCTTCGACTGCAGCTATTGCGTCAACCGCAAGTCCAACGATATCCCCCGTGCCACCTTCACGCCCCGGGAATTGGCCGAGCTGACTGTGGAGTTTTACCGCCGCAACTACATTGAAGGGTTGTTCCTTTCCAGCGCGGTGCTGGGCACGCCGGACTACACCACCGAACGGATGCTGGCCGCCCTGCGGCTGCTGCGGGGCGAATACCGCTTTGGGGGCTACATCCACGCCAAGGCCATCCCCGGCACAAGCCCGGAACTGTTACAGCAGCTGGGATATCTGGCCGACCGCCTGAGCGTGAATGTGGAGCTGCCCAGTGAGCAGAGCCTGAACCTGCTGGCCCCGGACAAAGGGCGGCACTCCATTTTCCGGCCCATGAAGCAGATCGCAGTTTCCGGCGCGCAGAGCAAACAGGAGCTGACCGTCTACCGCCATGCGCCAAAGTTCGCACCCGCCGGGCAGAGCACCCAGATGATCGTAGGTGCTTCGCCGGAGACAGACTACCACATTTTAAAGCTCACTGAGGGCATGTACCAGAAGTACAGTCTGAAACGGGTGTTCTACTCCGCCTACATCCCGGTAGCCGAGGACGCCCGCCTGCCTGCGCTGGACACCAAACCCCCGCTTTTGCGGGAGCACCGGCTGTATCAGGCTGACTGGCTGCTGCGGTTTTACCAGTTCAAGGCAGACGAAATTCTGGATGAAGCCAACCAGAGCTTCAACCCCTACCTCGACCCAAAATGCAACTGGGCCGTTCTGCACTACGGGCTTTTTCCGGTAGATGTGAACCGCGCGCCCTTTGAAATGTTGCTGCGTGTGCCGGGCATCGGCCCCAAAAGCGCCCGGCGCATCTGGCACGCGCGCAAGCTTTCCAGCCTTGGGCTGGACGAGCTGAAGCGCATGGGCGTGGTGCTCAAGCGGGCACAGTATTTCATCACCTGCAAGGGTTTTGCGGGTGCGCACCCGGGCCGTGGCACCGCCGGGCGGGAACGCATCACGCAGGCGCTCATCGACCCCAACGTGTTCGGCGGCAGCTGCGAACAGCTCAGCCTGTTCACGCCGCCTGCGGTGGACGATCTGATCACGCAGGGCGTGGCACCGCGCGCAGCCATGCGCATGGTGCGGGAGGAGGCGGTGCAATGTCTGGCGAAGGCGCTGTAAATGTTCAAGTTCAGAAAGCCCGCAGGCTCCACGATGCGGATGTGGTGTACCTCTACGACAGCAGCTTTGAAGGCTTTCTGTGCTGCGTGTTCGAGAGCTTTGCCCAGCATGAGATTCCCTTTGCGGTATGGACACCCCAGCGGGAAACTTCCACCCTGTACCCGGTCAAGGACATCCCCACCGACCACGCCAAGGCTCAGCGGGTGTTTGCCAGCTTTGGCAGAAAGCTTGGCCCCGAGACAGAGTACCTCGTCAGCCGGGATTTCCTCTCCGGGCGGGAGGACAAAGAGCTGCTGCTCATCCGCTTTCTGCATCTGGCCTTCGCCCTCGGCCCCGGCACCGTGAAGCGCACCGGCCACCCGGACGTGGCCCCGCTGTATGAGATGAAGAAAAGCCTTGACTGGGAAGTGGACAAGTTTCAGGGCTTTGTGCGGTTTGAGGAGCACGACGGGATGCTGGGCGCCGTCATCCACCCCAAAAACTACATCCTGCCGCTGCTGCGGCCCCACTTTTGCGGGCGCTTCCCGGAAGAGAACTTTATGATCTACGATGCGGTGCATCAGGCTGTGCTGCTGCAGGAGGACCACAAGGCCCGGCTGCTGGAGCTGGCTGCACCGCTGGAGCTGCCGCCGCCCAGCGAGCGGGAGCAGCAGTTTCAGGCATTGTGGAAGCAGTTCTACCAGACGCTGGAGATCAAGGCCCGTCACAACGAAAAAGGCCGCATGAGCCACTGCCCCAAGCGCTTCTGGGCCGATATGGTGGAGATGAAAGATGAATTTTAACAAAAACGTTGCATCTGCGCCGTTGCAACCCCCAAAACCTATGGTATACTATAAGAGAGATCCGGCAGGCTTTCTGCCGAACACTCCCGCACTGCTGCGGGGCAACACAAAAGGAGTATTGTAGCGTTATGGTTCGCATTACTATGGAAGACGGCGGCATCATCGATATCGAGCTGAACGAAGAAGCCGCTCCTATCACCTGTGAGAATTTCAAGAAGCTGGTCAGCGAGGGCTTTTACAACGGCCTGACCTTCCACCGCGTGATCCCCGGCTTTATGATCCAGGGCGGCTGCCCGCTGGGCAACGGCACCGGCGGCCCCGGCTGGAACATCAAGGGCGAGTTTGCTGCAAACGGCGTGAACAATCCGCTCAAGCACACCCGCGGCGTGATCAGCATGGCACGCGCCATGAACCCCAACAGCGCCGGCAGCCAGTTCTTCATCATGCATCAGGATGCACCTCATCTGGACGGCCAGTACGCTGCCTTTGGCAAGGTGGTTGCAGGCATGGACGTTGTGGATAAGATCGCAGCTGTCCGCACCGACTGGAACGATAAGCCCACCACCCCGGTCAAGATGAAGACTGTGGAGCTCATTGAGGGCTGATCCCCTCAAAAATCCGCCTTGCTTCTCTTGACTTTTGCGCGTAGCTGCATATAATAGAGCTAGGCAATGTGACGAAGCCTGAACGTGGATGCCACGCAAAAAACAAAGCCCCCCGGTACTAGCACTACCGAGGGGCTCTTTTTAGTGCTTACTGCCCTTGCCGATCAGGCTGTCAAGCCACTTGCACAGATAGTAGGCTACTACTTGTGCTCCGACAGTCTGAATGAATGTGACGAATCCATTCATGGGTGCCACCTCCTTTCCGCGCTTGGGGGACATGGAGAAGGGCCGCAGAGACAGTATAGCACAAAAAGCGACAGCGTGCAATTTTGACACACTGTCGCTTTTCTTTTATTTATATTTACGATGCTGCCGTTTTTCAGCAGCCTTCCTTTTCGGCCAGCTTGCGGCCCATGAGCACGCCCATGACCGAAGCCATCATCAGGCCGCGGGTCCAGCCGGAGGAGTCGCCCAGACAGTGCAGGCCCTTGATGTTGGTGTCAAGGTTCTCGTCCATCTTCACCTTGTTAGAGTAGAACTTCAGCTCCGGGCTGTACAGCAGGGTCTCGTTGGCGGCAAAGCCGGGCACCACCATATCCAGCATCTTGATGAACTCAATGATGTTGGTCATGGCGCGGTAGGGCATGGCGGCGGTAATGTCGCCTGCCACGGCATCCTTCAGGGTGGGCTTCACGTTGGACTGGGCCAGCTCCTTCTGCCAGGTGCGCTTGCCGTCCAGGATGTCGCCGTAGCGCTGCACCATGATGTGGCCTGCGCCCAGCATATTGGTCA
>OGMJ01001346.1_pt1 | contig 10772 bp, 10 predicted proteins | sample 1573181 | NCBI WGS metagenome assembly OGMJ01 (sample SAMEA2582004, study PRJEB24529) | metagenome | biome: Human gut stool | place: China | collected 2011
CACCCGATCGGAGCATTTTATGGATCAGCGAAATGACTCTGCCGTCTTTGATTTTAAGTGACAGCTTTCTGATTAGTCGGCTGTGGTTCACCGTGTCAAAGAATTTGGCCAAGTCCATGTCCACTGCCCATCGGTAGCCTTGATCTGCTTCTGCCGCTATGATTCTGAGAGCATGGTGAGCACGCATGTTCCGTCTGAACCCGAAGCTCCGATGTGAGAAGTCCCTGTCGTAGGCCCAGTCGAGTACTTGGGCTGTTGCTTGTTGCACAAGACGGCCTATGACTGTCGGAATTCTCAGATCCCGGAACTTGCCGGGTTCGTCTTTTGGAATGCTTACTCTTTTCACAGGGGAGGGCCTGTAAGTTCCCTCCTTAATCGTCTTTGTAAGCTGGCCGGGATGGTTACGTATCCAGTCGAGCAGTTGCCCAACTTCAATTCCGTCAATCCCGGGAGCCCCTCTGTTGGCTACTACTCTTTTGAGTGCTTCCTTCAGATTAGATGGCTCCAGTATCGCCTCTAAGGTAATGCCTGCGTATAAATTGAGGTTATGTGTGTCTCCTTCTGTTTCTATGGACGCGGGCGGACCCTTTTGTGCAGGTTTAGCCGCATTCCGTGCGCCTTGCCCGCATGAAGGTTTTTCATTGTTTCTATCCATGATTCCCTTTGTCGTAGTTACAGTAACACACCCCGTTAAGATTCGGGCCTTCCTCGCCTACTGCTACCGAGTACTATGCCGTCTGCTGACCACTCACGGCAAGCTTTACTCCGCCAAGCCGATTGGCTTGCGTCCGTGAGTTCTCCTCGGGTAAGAACGAACTCTTTCCCATCATGTACCTTCGGTCTATACATTGCCGTCTCCGTGTGGCCTTAGGGCTTCAACTTGTTATGCAGTCTTACCCGACAGCTTATGCCTGAGACCGTTCCTGTTCGTAAGGTCAATGGTTTGCCTCGGGCTTCCTTCAGTCGGAACCTCGCGATTCGGGCCTTGCCTTTGGCCATGTGCTTGGCGCCACCGCCTGCACTTCGGGACTTTCACCCTATAGAATCCGCTCATGCCGAGCGCACATAAAAAAGCCTCCGCATCTGCGGAGGCGAGTGGTCAAAGCAACAGATTAATGGTGAGCTCTGGCTTCAACATGCTTTTCCCACCGAGCCATCAGCCACGGAGAGCAAGTACCGAGGACGCACAAGAGGATGAGCATCCAACAGAGCGGGGTGCTGAAAAGGATCGAAGGATCGCCGTCGGAGAGATAGAGCGAACGGCGCAGACCGTTTTCCCCGATCGGTCCGAGGATCAAGCCCAGCACGATGGCGGCCGCGTTCAAATCAAACTTGCGAACGAAGTAGCCGATGATGCCGAAAATGAACATGATGATCACTTCCACAAAGTTGTTGTGAATAGCGAAAGAACCCACAACGCAAAGCAGGAAGATGGAAGGAATCAGAATGGAGTCGGAAAGGCGGGAAACCTGAGCAAACATACGGCAGCCGACGAGACCGACGCCGAGCATCGCAAACTGTACAAGCACGAAACCGGCAAAGAATGTATAAGTCATCGGAGCGTAAGTCGAGAACAGTTCCGGACCCGGCTGCAGACCGTGAATAATCAAACCGCCCATTAACACGGCTGTTACGGAGGCCGTTGATCATCAGAGCAGACAGCATGATGGCCACGCAGCCGTCCCCCGGGATACCCAGCGTCAGGAGGGGAATCAGGGTCGCGCCGGTCACCGCGTTGTTGGCAGCTTCGGAACCGGCCACACCGTCAATGGAACCCTTGCCGAATTCATCTTTATGTTTGGAGAAGCGGCGCGCTTCGTTGTAACCCATGAAGCAGGCGATTGTTGCGCCGGCGCCCGGCAAGATACCTAAGATGTTGCCGATAATCCAAGAACGAGTGATGGTCGGAGCCAGTCTCTTAATATCGGAGCGGCTCAGAAGAAGGCTGCCCGTGAATTTAGCGGCTTTTGCGCGTTTCTTAATCGCTTTTTCTGCCAGGATCAAAACCTGAGACATAGAGAATAAACCGATCAGCGCGCAAGTAACGTTGACACCGTTGTAAAGGGTTGTGCTGCCCATCATGAAGCGTTCGACGCCTTCCATCGGGTCCATACCGATCGTAGAAATCAGAAGACCTAAGATACCGGAGATGAAACCTTTGAGAAGCGATTTAGAGGAGACACCGGCGATCACGGTTAAGCCGAAAATCGAAAGCCAGAAATATTCCGGGCTCTTGAACTTCATTGCCAGTTCGGCAAGGAACGGAGAGAAGAAGTAAAGAGAAATACAGCTTAATAAACCGCCGCAGAAAGAGGCAAAGCAGGCAACAGCAAGCGCCTTAGCGGCCAAACCTTTCTTTGTCAGCTCGTAGCCTTCAATAGCGGTTGCGGCAGAAGCAGGCGTACCCGGGGTATGAATCAGAATCGCGGAAATCGATCCGCCGAAGATACCGCCTAAGACGATCAAACCGGTGGCTTGATCCATACCGAAAGTCACCGGAAGCAGGAGGGCAACGCCCATCGCTGCGGACAAACCGGGCAAACAGCCAATCGTAATACCCAGTGCAGTGGCACCGATCATCAGAACCAATGTAAGAGGATTCATCGCATGGATGAAACCCATGCCCATCAAGGAGAGTGTTTCTAACATGGCTTCTTCTCCTTATTCAAACCAGACCCCGAGGGGAAGAGGTACATGCAGGAACATCGAGAAAACCAGATAAGTCACAATCATGATGCAGGCGCAGCTGATAATTGCGGGGATCGGTTTTACCTTCAGGAAGAATTGGGCCAGCAGCAGATACAGAACGCTGGAGATGTAATAGCCCAAATAGTTCACTAAGGCCATATAAATAATGCAGCCAGCCAAGACGCCGAAAAACTGTCCGGGCAGGAAACCGGCGAACAGTTTTCTGAAGTCATTAAGAACAACTCGGTGGCGGTAGAAGGAATAGAGCTGCTTACCAAGAAATAGAGTGTTGCAGAGGTAAAGCGCTGTTAAGAGAATTAGAGGGTAGGATTGAGCGGCCGGCGGCAGCTGGAGCGTCATGACCAAAAACCAGGTCGCAACGCCATAGACAACCGCGATGACGCATAAGTCGGACTCTTTCATGTTTGTGACTCTTGTTTAATGAGGTTGTTTATGAGCCTGTCGAGATTATGAAAAACAGGGATTTATCCCGCTGAAATAATTACTTACATAGCCCATTCTGAGTGATTCTACATCAGGGCTCATTGCCGACCAAAGGTTTTAATAAGGCGCTTCGCCGGAAGATTAGAAAATATTCCAAAAATTCAATCGATTATCAATTAACCCAATTGTGTAATTTTTGTTGTTTTCACGGAAAGATATTTTGGGTGCATGAAATTGAGCCGAATTTGGCCTCAATTGTTTTTTCGGACAACAAGTACTTTCCACAGCCTAAAAAAAATCTCCTTTTTCGTGCTCGCCGAAGAATTAGGCAAAACTTCTAGAAATACGTGACATCGGCTCCTTAGACATATCCCTAGTATGTACACATCGATCATTTATTGATTTTTTCATTTTTAACTTATGGGTGCGAAGCATGAAAAAACTACTTTGTGCTGCTTTAGTCGGAGCTCTTATGACCACTTATTCAGCTGTCGCCGCGGATTTTTCTAAGAATCCTTACGGCCTGGTATATGACAATGCAATTACAGAAAACGTTGCCGGTAAAGTAAATATTCATCCTGTTTCCTATACAGTCGACGGCATTCGCGTGGCTGCCAACGTCTACACACCGGCCGGCTACGATCCGAAAAACTCCTATCCCGCCATCGTTGTTGCTCACCCGAACGGCGGCGTGAAAGAACAGGTTGCCGGTCTCTTTGCCGAGAAACTCGCCGGTATGGGTTACATCACTGTTGCAGCCGATGCGCGTTATCAGGGCGCCAGCGGCGGTGAACCGAGACACACCGACAAACCTGCCAATCGTATTGAAGACATTAACGGTATGGTTGATTACATAAGAACCTATCCGGGAGTGAATGCAAATGAAATCGGTGCATTAGGCATCTGTGGCGGAGGCGGATACACGCTTGGCGCTGCTCAGAAAGATCCTCGCATCAAGGCTGTGGCCACTATTTCTATGTTCAACAGCGGCCGCGTCCGCAGAAACGGCTTCCAAGATTCTCAGATGGATACGATCCAGCAGAGACTTGCTCAGGCTGCCGAAGCCAGAACCTTTGAAAAAGAAGGCGATGTTCGGTTAGTCGGTGCTATGAATCTGACAGACGAACAGGCAAAGAAACTGCCGTTCGCACTTTACAGAGACGGCTTCTTCTATTATTTCCGCACTCATGCCATCCCAATTCCACTTTCCTCTACACACAGAGCAGCCTGATGGATTTGATGAACTGGGACGTTGACGATCGCATGGCGATGATTCATCAGCCGCTTCTCATGATCGCCGGCGATGTTTCCGACACTCGTTACATGACCGATGACGCCTTCAAGAAGGCAACCGGTACAAAGGATAAAGAACTTTATTTGGTTAAGGGCGCTCAGCACATTGAAACTTACTGGGTCCCGAAATACGTCAATGAAGAAGCTGCCAAGCTTCAGGAATTCTTCGGCAAGTATCTAAAAAAGTAATCTGAAGGCAACTTCCTAGAGAGCAGAAAGCGCAGGGCGGATGAAACCTCCTGCGCTTTTTGTATTTCAGAAACAGGACTTAAAGATTCCGGATCAGCGTCTCAAAATTTCAATTCTTTGTTCTTCGGTGAGATGACCCATCGAAAACTCGCATCCGCAATACTGCTGGTTATAGAAACCGTTTTCTTTAAGCAAAACACCGCGGCGTTCCTGCAGTCCGCCTTTTTTCCAGTTTACGTCCCAGTAGGTGCTTTCCGGAATTAAGGATTTGGCGTGCGCTGCTGCTTCTCTAATTTGTTCTGCTCTCTTCCATCGGGATCCGGCCAAAGTCGTTGTGTAAAGTTCAATGCCTTCACGTTTAGCGCATTCTGCTGTCACGAGAAGGCGGTGCTTGAAGCAAGCGAGGCAGCGGCGTCCTCTCTCGGGTTCTTTTTCTAATCCGATAACAGCAAGCCTCCAAAGGTCGTGCCGGTAGTCCCCGTCAATGACGCGGATTCCCAACGATTGAGCGTAACGATCCAGTTCGTTTTTACGAATCAAATATTCTTTAACCGGATAAATATTCGGGTTATAGAAAAAGATCGTCGGACGTACGTCATTTTGCAAGAGCCACTCCAAAATAGCGGCAGAGCAGGGTGCGCAGCAGGAATGCAAAAGAACTTCTTTGGGGAGCGGCCCCGAAACCAGAGAACTCATGCTGATCTAAACAAAAGAGTAAAAACAAGATTAGCGCCGAAGTGGAAACCGGAAAGACGATCTTTTCGGTGCCGCTGTCGGCGCTGCTTTTCGCTTATTTATTCGCGAATATTCTTAGATAATCAATTAGGCTGTAGGACCGGTTTCAGTCATTTCAGAGTCGTTTGCGGGAGCCTGCTGTGCAGCAGCCTCGGCAGCCTGCTGCTGAGCGATATCCTTATGGATCCACTGCAGAACAGTTGCGCGGTTGACTTTCGTTAACTGAGAAATAACGTTGTAGGATTTGCCTTCTTCCTTACGCAGACGAAGCACTTCGGCTTTCTGTTCGGGTGTGTAGGACTGCTGGCGAGCGCCATGTTCTGCACGGAAAGTCCCGATCAGGAAACTGCGATGCCAGTCGCGTGCTGTGTATACGGGAATATTGAGAGTTTTTGCACAATTTTTGTAGCTTCCGCCGGCCTGGAAAATCGCCAATGCTTTCTGACGAGTTTCGAAGGAGTGTCTGGGAAGAGATTTGCGGCGGGACGCGTACGGGGCCTTCGCAAAACGAGCCAGGCCTCTTGCTGTCTTGATTGTCTTTGGCATAACTAAATGCTCCGGTATGCTGATTATCAATGTGGTTTGTAGTGCTCATCAAACTTGAATAACTATTTTATTATCCATGTTCTCTGAGCTATGAGTAATGATACCATTTAGGGTAAAAAAGATTATTGTTGTTAATAACTAATTAAATAATATTTTTTTCAAGAGAATCACCCTGACACGTTACCATTCCTTGCCCGACCTTAGTTTTTTTCCTATAAATCGTTCTACTATTCAGTGTCTGATCTATATAGGAGGAGCTCATGTCCATACTCAAACCCGGACTTGCAGAACGCTATGAAAGGGTAAAACAATCACTGACAGACGACGAATCGCGCTGCGGCAGAAAACCCGGCAGCGTCTTTTTACTTCCTGTTTCAAAAACGTTCGGCATTGAGGCATTAGAAGAAGCAGTTAAATGCGGCATGAGGACCTTCGGGGAGAACTACGTCCAAGAAGGGTGCGAAAAAATCGAATATTTTAAAAAGATGCATCCTGAACTGGCGATAACCTGGCACTTTATCGGACACCTTCAGTCCAACAAAACCCGCCCTGTAGCTGAACATTTCGATTGGGTTCAGACGGTAGACCGCTTAAAAATCGCACAGCGGCTTTCTGAGCAAAGACCCGCAGATATGCCTCCCTTAAATGTGTTAATCGAAGTTCATATCTCTGACGAAGAGAGCAAAAGCGGCTGCCAGCCGGCCGACGTCCCGGCACTTGCTCAAGCCATCACATTGCTTCCGAACTTGAAGCTTCGAGGCATCATGGCCATTCCGGCACCTTCGGATAATGAAGAGGGCAAAAAGGCTCCGCTCAAAGAAATGCATGCAATCTTCCTGCATTTAAGAGATGAGCTGAATTTTGATATCGACACGCTCTCGATGGGCATGAGTGCAGATATGGCAGAAGCTGTGGAATGCGGGAGTACCATGGTAAGAGTCGGCTCGGCAATTTTCGGACCTCGAGACTATACCAAGAAGGAGTAAAAAGCATGGACAGAAAAACAATCGCCTTTATCGGAGGCGGCAATATGGGCGAAGCCATCATTTCTAAGATGGTTTCCAGTGATTGGAAGGGCACCGATATTCACGTCATTGATCACAATGAAGAGAAATTGGAGCACCTTGCATCGGCTTACGGCGTTCATACGCACAAAGAACCGGGCTCCTGGCTCGCAGAGATTGACGCTGTTGTTTTGGCCGTTAAACCACAGCAGCTCCCGGACGCAATCAACGCTTCCAAAGAATGGATTGAAGATGCATTGGTCATTTCTATTGCTGCCGGCGTTCGAGTTAAAGACCTGGAGGCCATGATCGGCCATAACTGCATTTGCCGTACTATGCCGAATACACCCATGAAAATCGGCCTCGGCGTCTGCGGACTTTATTCCACACCCGAAGCAGAGCCCGACCATCGCTTTATTGTCAAAGTTTTTGCAGCCTGCGGCGATTTGATTTGGTGTACGAAAGAAGAAGAGCTGGACGGCGTAACAGCAATCAGCGGTTCCGGTCCCGCTTATGTCTTCAGATTTATTGAAGCCCTAACCGAAGCCGGACTTCGTTATGGCTTTAACGATGTCCAGGCCAAGAGAATGGCCATCGCAACGGTTCTCGGTTCAGCCGAACTGGCAAAGCGCAGCGGTGAGTCGCCGTCTGTCCTTCGTGAAAAGGTAACGAGCAAGGGCGGCACAACTTATGAAGCGCTCAAAGTCATGAATGACCGTCACTTTATGGAAATGATGCAGGATGCGATGGACGCCTGCAAGAAGCGTGCCGTCGAACTCGGCGACGCTTTCCATGAAAGCGTAGAAGCTTCGAACAAATAATTATTGGAACGAGGCCTTCGAAGAAGGCCTCTGCTTTTTAGGCTTCTAAATACTTTTCTTTAGACTGATACCAGCGAGCAGCATGCTTTTCTGCCCGCGGATCTTTTTCACGAATCCATTTATCTGCCATCGCCATGGCTTTCTCGACTAAGAAGCCGTCGGTTTCAAAATCTGCAAAACGCAGAAGGGCAGCTCCGCTCTGACGAGCGCCTAAAAACTCACCCGGGCCTCTCAACTCCAAGTCTCTTCTGGAAATTTCAAAGCCGTCTGTTGTGTCATTGAATACCTGGAGACGTTCTTTGCCGATCTTTGAAAGCTGGTCGCCGAAAATCGCAAAGCAATAACTCTTGATCGATCCTCGGCCGACGCGTCCTCTGAGCTGATGGAGCTGGGCGAGCCCGAAACGTTCAGCGTGTTCTATAACCATAATCGAAGCGTTCGGAACATCGACACCCACTTCAATCACAGTTGTAGACACTAAAAGCTTCGTTTCTCCTTTAACAAACCGCTCCATGACAGCGTTCTTGTCTTCCGGCGTCATCTTGCCGTGCAGAAGCTCAATCTTGAACTGAGGGAGAATTTGTTTGATTTCTTCACATGTCTCAGTGGCTGCGGTAAGGTCAACTTTTTCGCTTTCTTCGATGAGCGGACAGACCCAATAAGCCTGCAGACCGGCTGATAAAGACTTGCCGATCCATTCGACTAAATCGCCTTTGCGGCTCATGGATACCAATTTCGTCGAAATTTCCTGCCTTCCGGGAGGCAGTTCATCAATAACGGATACGTCAATATCCGCCAGGTAGCTCATGGCCAGGGTTCGAGGAATCGGTGTTGCCGACAGCATCAGTAGGTGCGGCATCATGCCGTTTTGCTGAGCACGTATTGCCAGGCGCTGGTCCACGCCAAAACGGTGCTGTTCATCTACGATGGCAAGCCCTAATGCTTTGAATTTGACGTCCGGCTGAATAATTGCGTGAGTTCCAACCACCAGTTCGGCACCGTCTTCGATTGCCGCAAGAGCCTCTCGCTTTTCTTTGGCTTTTTGTTTGCCCGAGAGCCAAACCACACGGACGCCAAAAGGCTCCAGCCAGGAAATAATCTTTTTGAAGTGCTGCTCGGCTAAAATTTCCGTCGGCGCCATAAGGGCGGCCTGATAGCCGGCGTCGATCGCCTGACATGCGGCAAGGGCTGCGATAACGGTTTTGCCGCTGCCGACATCGCCCTGAACCAATCGATTCATGGGACGTTCGCTTCCAAGCGACTCGTAAATATCTTTCCAGACACGGATTTGAGCCTTCGTCAGTTTGAAGGGCAGAGAATGGAAAAACTTTGCCGTCAGAGAACTGTTATCGCCTTTACGCAGCGGCATCACCGGGCCCTTGTTCATATCCCGCATTTCACGAGATTTTTTAAGGGAAATCTGCTGAGCCAAAAGCTCATCGAATTTCAGACGCTGCCAAGCCGGATCCGTTCGATTCTGCAAAGGGCCGATCGGAGCCCCGGCTTTCGGGTGGTGCAAAGAATTAATCGCCTCAGCAAGTCCAGGAAGGTGCAGTTCCTGCCGCTCTTCTTCGGTCAAGAGGTCGGAGATATCCACGTCCATTAAAGCACGGTCAATGCGCTTTCTGAGCCAAAGCTGAGTGACACCTTCACCGGCAGGGTATACAGGTGTCAATGTTTTGGGCAGATCGCCTTCGGCTTTCGGTGCGCGAACCTTCGGATGGATCATTTCAAGGCCGCCGCCGAAGGCGGCGCGCGGGTTTCCGTAGAGTCGGACGCGTTTTCCGACTTTCAGCAATTCACGAATAGAAGGGTAGTAGTGAATAAACCGAGCCTTGAGCATATCGGTTTCGTCATCGATCCAAGCCTCAAAATTTCCGAACCGATTGTCGCTGTTGTTAGTGACAACGCCTTCTACCTGCGCATCGACACCGACCTCAAGCTCCTCGATAGGCGTAATAGAAGTCTCATCTTCATATCGAAGAGGCAAATGAAGGACAAAATCCCAATCGCTGACCAAACCTAATTTTTTTAGGCGTTCGGCCAGAGGTGCCATTTTTTGTCCGGGTTTTCGTTTCCAAGAAATTTCTGCCACTTTCCTAACAGCCTATATAAGAAGAGCTGCCTGTAAGGCAGCTCGGATCCTCTTTATTCGTGAGTCGAATGCTTTACATATTGCATTCTATCAATTAACTTTTCAGCGGTTAGCTCGCATATTCATTGTCAATGCGTAGCGGTCTCCCGGATGGTAAGACTCCGAAATTTCGAGGATGTTCCGCTTAATACCCATGTAGTGGCGGAGAATACGGAGAGAAGGTGAGCCGACCTGAGCATCCAGATACATTGCGGCTTCTGCAGGAAGGGGAACGGCGGAAATCTTCTGGACGACTTCAAGACACTTTTCCCCGTATTCTTTCCCGATCAGTGTTGAAAGAAGGACTAAAGGATTTAACCGAGCCAAATCCGGCAGACGGGAGTATGCGGCGTTCACATAAACGGCCGTCCAAACAACAGGCTTTCCGTTGTCTGTCGGATTGGTTCGGACATTAGAAAAACGCAGGAAGCGCAGGTACCTCTCGCATTCCAATCTCTTGGCAAGAACGTGGTCAACAACACATTCCTGAGTTCCCTGAACAACTCTTTTATGTGTAGAGGACAAACCGTCGATATCCGCAAATGAGGTGTAGGTATGGGCATAGGTCTCGTCGAATCCCACGGACACGACTTTAGAACCCAATCTTGGCCACCGTTTAATCAGCCCCATACGTGTGAGGTCTGCAAGTGCGAGTCGGACGGTATACCTACTAACGTTATATTTCTCACAGAGCTCCATCTCGGTTGGCAAATACGAATCGAGGGGATAATCACCGTTGGTGATACCACGAGTCAGATCATCTGCGAGCCTTACCCAGCGTGCGTTTTTCATATAAGGCCTTCTCAAATAAATTATCTTTTTATGACATTAATGTTACCCCTATAACACAATAGGGCTAATGGCTAGCCATTGAATATCTAATCAAACCTATACATACTCAGCTTCCTTTGGAGGGTG
>OGMJ01001348.1_pt1 | contig 10762 bp, 8 predicted proteins | sample 1573181 | NCBI WGS metagenome assembly OGMJ01 (sample SAMEA2582004, study PRJEB24529) | metagenome | biome: Human gut stool | place: China | collected 2011
TCTTCCAGCAGATTGCCGTATTCGCCGCGCAGCACGATATCCAGACGGGGAAAATCAATACATAAACTGCCCACCGGCAACGAGGCAGGCTGGCTGGCAAACCAGACGCGCCCCAGTAGTTGCGGGTTAAGCACCAGGCCGCTGAACAGATCGGCGAAAAATTGTTGATCGGCGGGCAAGCCTGGTGCTTTCATGAAAGTTCCCGATTAAAGATGCATTAACTGGCGAAATTCTTTCACTTTGCTGCGGCTGACCGGCACTTCAAAATCCAGATCTTTCAGTCGCAGAATGTAGGTGTTATTAAACCACGGTTCGATTTCGCGGATTTTGTTCAGATTGACACAAAATGAGCGATGGCAGCGGAAAAAATGCGACGGCGGCAGTTTGCTGCAAAATTCGGTAATGTTCATCGGCATTACGTAGGATTCACGCCGCGTATAGACAAAGGTCATTTTCTCGTGCGCTTCGGCGTAATAGATATCGTTAATTGGCGTGACGATTATTCGCTCATCTTTCACCAGATTAATGGTGTCATTCTCACGCGTTACCGTCGCGGCAGGCGTGCTGCTGGTCTGCTGTTGTTGCCAGGCCGCTTCCAGTTTTTGCAGCATCCCGGTAATACGTGACTCCTGATACGGTTTGAGAATGTAGTCAAACGCCTCCAGTTCAAACGCTTCTACCGCATGTTCTTTCCACGCGGTGATGAACACAATAAACGGTTTATGGGCGAACTGGCTGATGTTTTGCGCCAGCAACACGCCATCCAGCGACGGAATATTGATATCCAGAAAAATGGCGTCGACGCGGTTATGCTGCAAAAACTTCAACACGTCCAGACCGTCGTCAAAGGTGCCGACAATCTCCATCTGGCTGTGCTCTTTAATTAGCCAGCTCAGTTCCTGTTGTGCCAGGAATTCGTCTTCAACAATGATGACTTTCACAATATCACTCCGGCTCAAAGCAATAACGTAGCCTGTGAGGCGACTGGGGTGCGTTGGTTAGGAATGTAAAACGCAATTTCCGTCCCCGGCTCCAGGCGGCGGATATGCAGCCCCTCGCCATACAATAACTTCACGCGATGATGGACATTCAGCAGGCCAATTTTATTGCCCGGCATTTCATTCGCTTCGACCCGCTCAATCACCTTTGGATCGATGCCGTGCCCGGTATCTCGCACCGCAATGCGTACCCGATTTCCGCACTCTGCAACGCTGATGGTGACAACGCCTTTACCTTTGCAAGGCTGAATACCGTGGACAATGGCGTTCTCCACCAACGGCTGGATCAGCAGGCTGGGAATGCAGCAATTCACCTCTTCATCAATATCATAGATAACCGTCAGCTTGTCACCAAAGCGGGCCTGCTCAATGGCAATATAGTCTTTAATTTGATACAGCTCTTTTTTGATATCGATTTGCTCATCGTCTTTTAATTCAATGTTATAGCGCAGATAACGCGACAGATTAAAGATCAACTGGCGAGCGGTATCCGGATTCAGACGGATTGACGATGAAATAGCGTTCAGAGCGTTAAACAGAAAATGGGGATTAATTTTGCTTTGCAGGGCGCGAAGCTCTGCCTTATTTGCCATTTCACGTAGCTGCTCGGCGCGTGAAACCTCCAGTTGCGTGGAGATGATTTGCGACAGACCGACCGCCATTTCCTGTAATGACGAGGTGATCTGATGCGCGTGGCAGTAGTAAATTTTCAGCGTTCCGGTCACGACCCCTTTCTCCCACAATGGGATCACCAGCATGGAATGAATCTCTGGTGTGCGGTGGGCTTCATCATTGTTTTTAATGATGATTTTTCCGTAATTCATCGCCTGACGGGTAGTCGGGCTAATGAAGTCATCGCCATTCTGATAGTTATGTTCACCCACGCCAACATAGGCCAGCACATGATCGGTATTAGTAATCGCCACCGCATCGGCGTGAATGTCATCGCGGATAATTTCGCAGACCTTGCGTAATGACTCGCTATTGACATGGCGAAACAGCGGTAGCGTTTTGTTGGCGATATCCAGCGCCAGCTTGGCCTGCCGCGCGGCGCTGGCCTCTTTTTCGCCCTCAACGCTTTGCACCAGAAGCACAATAAAGCCGATACAGACGCTACCGAGGATCATTGGAATGCCGATTTTAGAGACGATATCGATCCCCAACGCGGTAGTTGGTGCCCAGACAATCACCAGAATCATGGTCAACGTTTCACACAACATGCCGCCGAGAATACCGACGCGCCAGCGCTGTGCTTTGGGGATTTTCAGGTTGATCCAGCCCGATATACAACCCGCCAGAATGCTGGTGATAAAGCAGGGGATCGCCGTCACGCCGCCGATATCAATTAAATACCGGTGAATACCCGCAATCACGCCGGTAATGATGCCTACCCACGGGCCAAACAGAATCCCGCCGGACATCACCGCGATAATACGTACGTTCACCAGCGAGCCTTCTACGGGAACGCCGGACCAGGTGCTGAACAGGGCGAACAGCGAGAAAATGGCGGTAACGGCGAGCAATTCTTTTGGGGAGTGCGCCGACTTGTGCAACAGTTCGCGAAACAGGCGGATACGGATGAGAAAGAACAGGCAGATAAGCATTAACGCTGCCCGATCGAAGACCGCCAGCAGCATGTTGAATATTTCGTGCACGGGTGACTCTGAATAAGGATTAAACCTCTATGATAGGTAACCTGAAGGCTGATGACCAGCAGGCCGTTTTTGAGGAAAAACCACAATTTTAAAAGGGGATTGATAGATAAATGGTGTATTAGCAATGCATCTCTTGATAATGCACTTCTGGTTAGTAAATTTATTGAAATTATTATGTTAATAAAATGAGTGGTAATTTTCTTGTTAGCGCAGATAAATTTCCTGTTTTTAAAGCAGAGTTCCTCATTTAACGTCATTAATAAAATGTTCTAAAACGCTGGACAGACAGAAATTAATCAGGCTATTTTCAAAACAGCCACCATCGTGGCAGCGTCGCTCGGACGGTCCGGGCGCTAACGTTAATCTGAGGAAATTATGGCTGACACTCGCCCTGAACGTCGCTTTACGCGCATTGATCGTCTCCCGCCCTACGTTTTTAACATCACCGCTGAACTGAAAATGGCTGCGCGTCGGCGCGGCGAAGATATTATCGATTTCAGCATGGGTAACCCGGACGGTGCGACTCCGCCGCATATCGTCGAAAAATTATGTACTGTGGCCCAGCGCCCGGACACGCATGGTTACTCCACTTCACGCGGCATTCCGCGGTTACGTCGCGCCATTTCCCGCTGGTATCAGGATCGCTACGACGTTGAAATCGACCCGGAATCAGAAGCCATCGTCACTATTGGTTCGAAAGAGGGCCTGGCGCATCTGATGCTGGCGACGCTGGATCATGGTGACACGGTGCTGGTGCCGAATCCAAGTTACCCGATCCATATTTATGGCGCGGTGATTGCCGGGGCGCAGGTACGCTCAGTGCCGCTGGTGGAAGGTGTCGATTTCTTCAACGAACTGGAGCGAGCCATTCGTGAAAGTTATCCGAAACCGAAGATGATGATCCTCGGCTTCCCGTCAAACCCAACCGCGCAATGCGTGGAACTGGAGTTCTTCGAAAAAGTAGTGGCGCTGGCGAAACGCTACGATGTGCTGGTGGTCCATGACCTGGCCTATGCCGATATCGTCTACGATGGCTGGAAAGCGCCGTCAATTATGCAGGTACCGGGTGCACGCGATGTGGCAGTCGAGTTCTTTACGCTGTCGAAAAGCTACAACATGGCGGGCTGGCGTATCGGCTTTATGGTTGGCAACAAAACGCTGGTCAGCGCGCTGGCACGTATTAAAAGCTATCACGATTACGGCACCTTTACGCCGTTGCAGGTGGCGGCGATTGCGGCGCTGGAGGGCGATCAACAGTGCGTGCGCGACATTGCCGAACAGTACAAACGCCGCCGTGATGTATTGGTTAAAGGGCTGCATGAAGCGGGCTGGATGGTTGAAATGCCGAAGGCTTCGATGTATGTCTGGGCGAAAATCCCGGAACCATATGCGGCCATGGGATCGCTGGAATTTGCCAAGAAGCTCCTTAACGAAGCGAAGGTTTGTGTCTCGCCGGGGATTGGCTTTGGCGACTATGGTGATACGCATGTTCGCTTTGCACTGATTGAAAACCGCGACCGTATTCGTCAGGCCATCAGAGGGATTAAAGCGATGTTCCGTGCCGACGGTTTACTACCCGCCAGCAGCAAACATATTCACGAAAACGCGGAATAAACACCGTCGTCAGAAATGCAAACAGGAGCCTGATGGCTCCTGTTTTTCATTGCACAGTTTGCTTTTAGATCATCAGGGCAAAAGTACCGGCCCAAACGATGACCATAAAAGAAATGCCCATAAAGAAATATTTCACTTTACATCTCTCCGCGTAATTACTGTTACGCCTGAATGACTTCATTACACCTGATACAGTGAGTTGACACCGGGCAAAGCGACCTTAAAAGCCCTGTATTTTACCGTGGGCATCACCCCAGAATTCTGAGCTAAACTGCTCGAGACGGCGCTAATGTACGCCTAAAACTGAAACGAGACAAGAGGCATTTTCTTATTTACTTTTAGTAACTTACAAGTGTCTCATATCGGCGACAGTTTAATTTCTGACGGTAATAATTAGATATTCAGCGAAGGAAAAAACCTTAAGAAAAAAGCCATAAAAACCATGAGGTTATTATGGCCGATTTGAGGAGGGAAAGAGTAAGAGCAGTTTGTTAAATGTACAACGACGATTCTCCCACCGGGCGCGTTTTAAAGCGACGGTGGATCCAGAGGTACTGCTCCGGTGCGCGCATGATCTCTTTCTCGATAATCTTGTTCATATAGGCAGCGGCTTGATTTTCATCTGTCGGGTAGCCTTCCATCTCTGGGGTGATGAACAAACGATATCCGCTGTAATCCGCTTTTCTTACCATCGTTACGGTCAACATGGCTGCGCCAGAGAGACGGGAGAGAACATAGGTGCCATTGGTTGTGGCGACATTTTCCACCGCAAAGAACGGCGCGAAGGAGCTGCCTTTACGACCATAATCCTGATCGGGAGCAAACCATACCGCTTCACCTTTCTTCAGTGCACCGACAATGCCGCGCAGATTATTTCTGCCGATCATCGCTTTGTTAGAGCGCATGCGCCCACGGGTCTGCACCCATTCCATCAGCTGATTATTATGTGGACGATAGGTAGCCATCATTGGTTGGCACAGTCCCATCACGCGGCCGCCCAGTTCCAGCGACATAAAATGGACGCCGACAACCATTACTCCTCGATTGTTCATTTGTGCGCGTTTAAGGTTATCCAACCCTTCAACATCAAACCATTTACGTACGCGACTGTCGGGCCAGAACCATGCCATGCCGGTTTCTACCAGCGCCATGCCGAGTGAACGAAAGTTTTCGGCAATCATCTTCTCGCGTTCTTCCGCAGAATGCTGCGGGAAACAAAGTTCCAGGTTTTTACGGGCGATAGATTCACGACGTTTCAGGAATGGTCGCGCCATTGCGCCAATACGCGTGCCGAGAAAGCAGAGAACAGGATAAGGAAGCTGTACCCAAAGCCAGAGTACACCAAGCCCAAACCATGTGAGCCAGTAGCGAGGATGTAGAAACTCGCGGGAAAATTTGCATTGTGGAAACATAGTTACCTTCTGTAGATACGAATTGTTGTATCGCAGAAGATTCCATGTCGACAGCGGTACACTCAATTGGTTGGGCCATCATGTACGACAATGGTTCCTGTAAAGAGTGTAAAGACTAGTCAGGACATAACCACGAGGAGCATGAATGCGGTATCTGTACTTTATCACTCGCTGACTGCTTTCAGCTACTGATTATTAATCGTGCAAAGTAAATATTTTTCCGTACACAACAGTCTTGCATTTAACATGCTGTTTTCATTGATGCTTAGCAAAAATTGCCAGAGGTTAAGGATTGTCTTACTATTAAAGTGACTGAAGTTACAGGTTTTTTAGCGCGGCAGGAGGTTGAGCTATGATTTATTTATGGATGTTTCTCGCCCTGTGTATTGTCTGCGTAAGCGGCTACATCGGTCAGGTACTGAACGTGGTATCGGCGGTCTCTTCTTTCTTCGGCATGGTGATCCTCGCTGCACTCATTTATTACTTCACCATGTGGTTAACTGGCGGTAATGAACTGGTGACGGGGATATTTATGTTTCTTGCCCCGGCTTGTGGCTTGATGATTCGCTTTATGGTGGGGTATGGCAGGCGATAGTGGGTCAGGATGGCTCATTTGGGCAGGTGTTCACATCAGCATCAGACATGATTGCTCACCTGCCATGTGACAGACGCTATCGCACAGGATGAATAAGATAATTCGCCTTTGTCGGATAAGTAGGCGTGATTTCTTCTGTGAGGTTTAATGGTGGCGCATCTTCTCTCATCTTAAACAAAATCGCCTGTGATGGCTGAAGTTTTGTAGAGTGTGTGGTCGTCATCGCTGATGTTTTTTCAGTCTCTTTATAGCTCCTCTCACTTACACCACCAGAAATGGAAAATGCAAAAACATTGCATGCCATAATAGAGACCAATAAAAATAAGCTGAAAAGTATTAAGTTTACTTTCATAGAAAGTTATCCTGAAAATGGTTCACTGAGAACCTACGATGTTATGGCTGTATTTACATATAATTAATCAATATTTACATCGATATAATAAATGACATCTCTTTGTGGTACATAAGAATAGTTCTCTGCGACAGGAAGCAGATTCCTACAATTGTAAGACTAAAATACTTCTTGCGATAATAACTACAACTGTAAGATAACCCTTTCAAAATGACCGTTGCTCTCTGATTTCTCATTTCATGCTCACCCAATATGATGGCGGCGTTTTCTAAAACTGTTAAAGAATGAGGTAAGTATGAAACGTTTAATTATGGCTACGATGGTCACAGCAATTCTGGCATCTTCAACTGTATGGGCTGCTGATAATGCACCGGTAGCGGCACAACAGCAAACTCAGCAAGTTCAGCAAACCCAGAAAACGGCAGCAGCAGAGCGTATCTCTGAACAAGGTTTATATGCGATGCGTGACGTGCAGGTAGCGCGCCTGGCTCTGTTTCATGGCGATCCAGAAAAGGCAAAAGAACTGACCAATGAAGCTTCCGCTTTGCTGTCAGATGACAGTACCGAATGGGCAAAGTTCGCTAAGCCAGGTAAAAAGACCAATCTCAATGATGACCAATATATTGTCATTAATGCATCTGTCGGAATTTCTGAGAGTTATGTAGCAACTCCCGAAAAAGAAGCCGCGATAAAAATTGCCAATGAAAAAATGGCGAAAGGGGATAAAAAGGGCGCAATGGAAGAGCTTCGCCTGGCCGGTGTTGGCGTAATGGAAAACCAATATCTGATGCCACTTAAACAGACTCGTAATGCACTTGCTGATGCGCAGAAACTGCTTGATAAAAAGCAATACTACGAGGCAAACCTGGCGCTTAAAGGTGCGGAAGATGGAATCATCGTCGATAGCGAAGCACTGTTTGTGAACTAATGCTGACAGGCAGTATATTGAGGTAAAGGATTTAACTCCCTCCAGCCGACAATTTTTTATGACCACAATACGACAGGTTGTGGTCATAAAATTATTTGGCGCTCGCGGTGCTATAAACTCGCATTTTATATTCCTCAAAGTAAACCGCAATAATCCCGTGTCATCACAAATCATTTATTATGTTATGTTTTATGGTACGCTTTAAAAAGCGTAATCATACCCTTGCTTGTAAATCACCGGCGCTTCTTACAGTTGTAAGAATAACATCACAAATCTCGCGGCTCTCTCTGATTACCGCGAAGCAATATTTATCATATTCTTCTTTTCGTCCTCACTACTTACCATGCAGAAAGGAATTGGAAGTGGCGATGAAATGATTTTCAGCACTTGATACAGGAATGTGAAAATATCGAGTGCCGCTACGACGATATTTTGCGGGTTATTTATAGAAGATATTACGACTTAAATAAACGCTAAATTAACACATATTTAATTAACTAATAGGTATTGCTATGTCAACTCCACTTCAAGGAATTAAAGTTCTCGATTTCACCGGTGTGCAATCTGGCCCATCTTGTACTCAAATGCTGGCCTGGTTTGGCGCTGACGTTATTAAAATTGAACGTCCCGGCGTTGGTGACGTAACGCGTCACCAGCTGCGAGATATTCCTGATATCGATGCGCTTTACTTCACCATGCTTAACAGTAACAAACGTTCTATTGAGTTAAATACCAAAACAGCGGAAGGCAAAGAGGTAATGGAAAAGCTGATCCGCGAAGCTGATATCTTAGTCGAGAACTTTCATCCAGGGGCCATTGATCACATGGGCTTCACCTGGGAGCATATTCAAGAAATCAATCCACGTCTGATTTTTGGTTCGATCAAAGGGTTTGATGAGTGTTCGCCTTATGTGAATGTAAAAGCCTATGAAAACGTTGCTCAGGCAGCGGGTGGCGCGGCATCCACTACGGGTTTTTGGGATGGTCCGCCGCTGGTAAGCGCTGCAGCGTTGGGTGACAGCAACACCGGAATGCATTTGCTGATCGGTTTACTTGCTGCTTTGCTGCATCGCGAAAAAACGGGGCGTGGGCAACGAGTCACCATGTCAATGCAGGATGCCGTATTGAACCTTTGCCGCGTGAAATTACGTGACCAGCAGCGTCTCGATAAATTGGGTTATCTGGAAGAATACCCGCAGTATCCGAATGGTACATTTGGTGATGCAGTTCCCCGCGGTGGTAATGCAGGTGGTGGCGGTCAGCCTGGCTGGATCCTGAAATGTAAAGGCTGGGAAACCGATCCTAACGCCTATATTTATTTCACTATTCAGGAGCAAAACTGGGAAAACACCTGTAAAGCCATCGGCAAACCAGAATGGATTACCGATCCGGCATACAGTACAGCCCATGCACGACAGCCACATATTTTCGATATTTTTGCTGAAATCGAAAAATACACTGTCACTATTGATAAACATGAAGCGGTGGCCTATTTGACTCAGTTTGATATTCCTTGTGCACCGGTTTTAAGTATGAAAGAAATTTCACTTGATCCCTCTTTGCGCCAAAGTGGCAGTGTTGTTGAAGTGGAACAACCGTTGCGTGGAAAATATCTGACCGTTGGTTGTCCAATGAAATTCTCTGCCTTTACGCCGGATATTAAAGCTGCGCCGCTATTAGGTGAACATACCGCTGCTGTATTGCAGGAGCTGGGTTATAGCGACGATGAAATTGCTGCAATGAAGCAAAACCACGCCATCTGATATTAACGGGGGCTTCTGGCTCCCAATTTATAAAAATTTCGAGGTTATTAATCATGTCAGATCAACTTCAAATGACAGATGGTATGCATATCATCGTTGAAGCATTAAAACAGAATAATATTGACACTATTTATGGTGTTGTAGGTATTCCTGTGACGGATATGGCACGCCATGCCCAGGCGGAAGGCATTCGTTATATTGGTTTTCGTCATGAGCAGTCGGCAGGCTATGCCGCTGCGGCAAGCGGTTTTCTTACCCAAAAACCGGGGATCTGCCTGACAGTTTCTGCGCCAGGATTCCTCAATGGTTTGACCGCATTGGCCAACGCAACGGTAAATGGTTTTCCGATGATCATGATTAGCGGCTCCAGCGACCGCGCGATCGTCGACCTACAGCAAGGTGATTATGAAGAGCTGGACCAAATGAATGCGGCAAAACCGTATGCCAAAGCAGCATTTCGCGTTAATCAGCCGCAGGATCTTGGCATTGCATTGGCACGCGCTATCCGGGTCTCTGTATCGGGTCGCCCTGGCGGAGTTTATCTTGATTTGCCAGCAAATGTCCTGGCCGCGACGATGGAAAAAGACGAAGCGTTAACCACGATTGTTAAAGTTGAAAATCCGTCGCCAGCATTATTGCCATGCCCGAAGTCAGTCACTAGCGCAATTTCGCTTTTAGCAAAAGCTGAACGGCCATTAATTATCCTTGGCAAAGGCGCGGCGTATTCACAAGCTGATGAACAGCTTCGTGAATTTATTGAAAGTACTCAGATTCCATTCCTGCCAATGTCTATGGCGAAAGGGATCCTTGAAGATACGCATCCACTTTCTGCGGCAGCTGCGCGTTCGTTTGCCCTGGCAAATGCTGACGTTGTCATGCTTGTTGGTGCACGACTGAATTGGTTATTGGCACACGGTAAAAAAGGATGGGCGGCAGATACACAGTTTATTCAACTGGATATTGAACCGCAGGAAATTGACAGCAACCGCCCCATTGCTGTGCCAGTCGTTGGTGATATTGCATCCAGTATGCAAGGTATGCTGGCAGAACTGAAACAAAACACATTTACGACTCCACTGGTATGGCGCGATATTTTAAATATCCACAAGCAGCAAAATGCACAAAAAATGCATGAAAAATTAAGTACAGATACTCAACCATTAAATTACTTTAATGCATTAAGTGCTGTGCGCGACGTATTGCGCGAGAACCAGGATATTTATTTAGTTAATGAAGGTGCAAATACCCTGGATAATGCACGAAATATTATTGATATGTATAAACCACGTCGTCGTCTGGATTGTGGTACCTGGGGTGTCATGGGCATCGGTATGGGCTATGCCATCGGTGCTAGCGTGACTTCTGGTTCTCCGGTTGTCGCCATTGAAGGTGATAGTTTTTCGCGCTTATGACGAATTGCCGTAACTGGAACAGATTGATATAAT
>OGMJ01001356.1_pt1 | contig 10713 bp, 9 predicted proteins | sample 1573181 | NCBI WGS metagenome assembly OGMJ01 (sample SAMEA2582004, study PRJEB24529) | metagenome | biome: Human gut stool | place: China | collected 2011
GTATCGAAGAAACGCGTACCTTTGCAAATGACTAAAAGAATCGATCGTTTAAACTAGTCGTTTCTATCCCATAAAAAATTCTCAAATATCAACGTATTTAACTATACATTAATGTACGAGCGTACATTAAAAGAACAATTCATTTCTACTTTCAATTATCTATTTATATTTTACTTCCAATACAGACTATTTCCCGCGAATCTCCCTGTCAGTAAAACAGCATTCATACAATCCTTTTGACTGAAATAAAGCGCATATCGTGACATAGGCTATTCGTAAAAGAGGCAAGATAATGAGAAAAAGGAGGGTGTAAGCGGCGTTTTATGCGGCAAAGTACTACTTTTTACACACGAGTATCGACAAAAGCCTACACTATCGGTCGTGTTTGGCAACGCCAATAGTGCCGTTAGGCATCGTGAATAGTCAAGAATAGGGTCGTGAACTATCAAGAATAACCATCATAACCCTGTCACTTCCCTATCGTAACCCATTGAGATAGGTTTTTCATCCCATAAAATAGGAATTAGGATGAGCTAGTTTCGCTAGAACAAAAGAGCATCTTTTGATATCCAACTATCCAACAAGCGATTAAATATATTTTAACTCAAATTTAAGAGTAGACTGTACATTCCCCCGCAATAATCGATTCTACGGGCGTTAAGATTACAAACTGTCAAAAAGAAAGAACTCGACACTAGGAGCCATTGGCTATCAATTCAGTCAAATAAAACAGCCTCTTTCCTTATTTCTTCTCCAATATGACTATATATTCATTGCACATCGTACTAACCTTCTTCCCTGCCACATTAGTAGGACTTGTTTTGGAAGGCATCCTTTTGTTAGGTATTTCTCTAACAATAGTATCGATATGTGTAAAACCATTCTTCTCAAACATTTCAGCAGTAAAGTAATCTAATGGAATTTGAACCCCCTTAACCGTTCTGTTCCCTACGACATAACAAACGACTCCACCACTCTTTATTACAGACGCGACATTCTTTATAGAACAACTATAATCATTAAGAAACGAGACCACTTCCAAATTTCTCTTTGGGTCAATGCTCTTTATTTCGTCCAGTTCAGATTTAATGCTTTTAGTCTCAAAAAGTTCCTCTTTCTGAACTCGTCCCCCCATTAGGAGATTATCTAGTGTTTTAGCATTTTCAAAATTGAACCATTCATTTGCCCACCTTGAAAATTGTCCATAAGCAACGGTTGTTCTACTATCGCCATAAGGCGGAGAGGTTACAACCATATCAACACTATTCGGCTGTATTATATCGGAAGGGATTTCTATAGTACTATTAAAGTCATAGATACCTATATTACATGGATATTTTATACTATTAAACTCCTCAAGTCCATTTATATTTCTTATAACCTTTTCTTCAAACAATCGAAAGACATCCGGTTTGAAGTCTTTAATTTTCTCTTCCTTCATCCTAAACCGCTTAAATTCTCCATTCCTCGTAAACGACACCTCTCTAACAGTCTCGGAAAGAGGAACTTTAAAGAAATCAGCGAAATCTAAAGCCACACATTCATTAATTACTTGATAAATATAAGAAAGGCGCAAAAGGCTATCTCTGGAATACCAATAAGTATAATTAGAAATATTATCGAAATTCTTATTCTTGACCTTATCTTCAGAATACTCAAAGAACAAGGCTTGCATCATTGAAAAAGTATCTCTGATACAAGATAAATCATAATGGGTTGTTTTTACATGGCTCATCAATCTAGCCAATGGATTAAGGTCTGTTCCTATCGCATTTATACCTTTTATAGAAGCCTCAACTAACGATGTACCGCTTCCCATATATGGATCAAAAAGTAGCTCAACTCCATCCTCTGGCCTATATTCCTCTATTAGAGCTCTTGCTACTTGGGGAATCATCATCGCAGGATACGCATGATAGCAATGAGTAAATTCTTTGGTATCGGCATCCTTAAAGCTCCACCTATTATCAATCGTTCTTTTGTACATACCTTCCTTACTTATATTATGTGAGTGCAAATATACTCATTTGCTCACATATTGTGAGTACATAAGCATATATAAAACTATATTTTTGGGCAAAAATAACAATAATGATTAGAAAGACCGAGTATCAACTTGAAATCATCCTTAAGATAAAGGAGCTAAGAGAGGCCAACAATGTTAGCCAAAAAGAGTTGTCGAATCTCCTCGAAGTGGCTCCGGGCTTAATAGGGAGTATAGAAAGCCCTAAATTTCCACATAAGTACACCCTTAGTCAGATCTATAAAATATGCCACTATTTCAACATTACCATAGAACAGCTATTCATATCAGAGGAAGATTTTTCCAAAGATAGAGATATTATTGACTTACTCATATTTAATATAATACGTTATGGAGAATAAGGATTTTATTATTTCAAAGTTCAAAGAGGTTAAATCCTTGGAATATGTTCCAAGCAATAGAGCCAACAATACTGGGATTGGAAAAACATTTGAAGATTACATCGGAGTTGTCGAGAACAATTTAGACGAGCCCGATTTAGCTGGATTCGAAATAAAATCTCATCGCGGCGCTTCATGCTCTTACGTTACCCTATTCACTAAAAGCCCCTCATTTCCCAAACGTGCGAATGCTTATTTAAAAGATAAATTTGGAACACCTTATGAAGATGCACCATCTATAAATAGCTTGCATACGTCTATGTTTGCAAATAGCTATAACACATATATGAAGAAATATTCTTTTAAACTCCTAAACAACCCTGTCGCCAAGACAATATTAATAGGAGTATTTGACTTAAATACAAAAGAGCTGTTAGATTGTAGCGTAGGTTACACCTATCAAGACATTCAAAAAGCACTAACAAAGAAGCTAAAGAACTTATTATATGTAACTGCCCAAACAAAAAAAGAAGGAGGTAAGGAACTCTTCTACTTCAATAAAGCCGATATATATACAGAGCCATCATTTGAGCGTTTTATATCACTCTTAACCGATGGGAAGATAATGTATGATATAAGAATCGGGAGCTATAAATCTGGCCCCAAATATGGTATGCCGCACGATCATGGGAGTGGATTCAGAATATTAGAGGCTAATATCAGACTATTATATTCTGATCACGAAACCATAGAATAAAACAAGCTACGCTTCATTTGTTGGCTTCTGTATCAAGACCGGAGACAAATACCATAGGGTTTCAACGATAATAGGCTCAATATCCCAACCGGATATTATCTACCCAAAAGGTATTTCCCGGAGACCCTATGTATGAGCCTCCGTGACTGGAACAGAACTCTAAGATCATATGGGTTACCTCATCGTCCTCCGTTCCCCAGCCGATTTCTTGGACAGGGACGTTCTTACCTTTGCTGTTTAAACTATAACGAGCGGACTCTCCGAGTTGAAACCCCATATATTCTTTATAATCGCTACGTTTCGTGATATCGCCGTATAAGATCGTGAAATTGGCATCGTTTACCCAATCCGTATTTTTATCCATCCGGATTACCAGCGTACCGATACGCTTAGCATATATGTTCCCGTCCTTATCTTCCCAACGCTTCTGAAGAAAGAGATTCACCAAAGGCATATCAATGCCATTTACCTCCGATCTCTTGCTAAAACCGCTCAATTTAATACGATTGGGATCACCGGAGAGTTTCACCTTATAATCGAATAACAAGGACGTAGGTTTTTGGTGAAACGGGATCCCGCAAACGATCTGTCCCCACGTCTCCGAAGAATTCTTCGCCGGTTCCAGAAAACGGCCGAGATAGAGGCATCCCCCGACCAACACCTTCACGTTCATGATACCCATCGCCGAGATCGATTCTATCCCCGTCTCCAGCCGTGCGCAATACCCCTCATCCCGTCTTTCGGGGTAGACACTGACGCTAGCTTTCGTAATCCCGCTCACCCTAGCCATCACGTTAGAACTGCCCCAAGGCGAAGCTTTCGACTCAAAAGGTCTATTTCCGATAATCGTATCCGTAGGGCCAACGCAGTAAAGTGTCTTCGTCTCCTTCCCGATAATAGCCGATTCCGTGATCTTACGTACCACCCACTGATCCAGATCGCCATAACGGATCACTTCCGTCTTTCGCTGGGCATATAGCGCCATACTCATCCCCAAAAAGACAAATAAATAGCCTAACCGATTATTTACTACCATAAGTTACCCTCCTATCCAAATCCTTTTTTATTTTTGCAGCGAAATTAATTAGAATCGATAACACAAGGCAAGTCCGTATAAAGAATTTATTCGGATTATCCATGATAAATAACAAACGACGTGAATAAACCCATGGCAGAAAAGCCCCGGACACCCTCCATCGCGATCTCTTTACTACCCGTAGTGACATTAGTCATCATGCTGGCCGTAGCCATCTATATTTTCCGGGGCGATTATATCGGGCGCTTATTTCGGGGATAAGATGTCGCCGTTATCAGACACTACGGTATTGGCGGCCTCCGTAACGGACACGCCCCTTTTCACGCATATCCGGTATATGCTTTATACGACCGTTCCCTCTATGATCGTCACACTGATCGTATTCAGCATCGCCGGATTCTCGAGGGAGACAGCGGACGCGTCCCAGATAGCCGCTTTCTCCGAAGCCTTGAAAGGCTCGTTCCATATCACGCCTTGGCTTATGATCGTACCGATCGTTACCGGAATCATGATCGCCAAGAAGACACCTTCGATCGTAGTGCTTTTCGCCTCTTCCATACTCGCCGGAATATTCGCCTTGATCTTCCAGCCAAACGCCTTATTGGAGATTTCCGGGATCACGGATAGCGGAATTATCGCCTATATCAAAGGCCTGCTGATGACTTTCTATGACAGCACGCAGATACAGACCGGCAACGAGGCCCTGAACTCTCTAGTCTCTACCCGGGGAATGGCCGGGATGATGAACACGATTTGGCTGATCATTTGCGCCATGTGTTTCGGCGGGGCCATGTCCGCTAGCGGCATGCTGGAAAGCATCACACGTATCTTCTTGCATTTCATGCGAGGCCGTACCAGCATGGTCGCCTCTACCGTCGTGTCCGGATTATCCTTGAACATCTGCACGGCGGACCAGTTCATCGCCATCATCCTGAACAGCGAAATGTTTAAAGAAGTATATAAGCAACGGGGATTCGAGAGCCGCCTGCTTAGCCGGACAACGGAAGACTCCGTCACCGTCACCTCCGTGCTGATCCCGTGGACGACTTGCGGCATGACGCAATCTACAATCCTTGGCGTATCTACTTGGACTTATTTCCCTTATTGCGTCTTTAATATCGTCAGCCCGTTTATGAGCATTCTTATAGCGGCAACCGGTTATAAGATCGTCCAAAAGACTGTGAAATAAGGAAATCAATCTATAATTCATAGCGCTATTCAAGGTATTTTTAGTATTTTCGCACCATCATTATTTAAGCGACTGAATGAACAATGGAAAATCATCTTAAGAAGATGCCCTCCCCTCTACTTTCACTAGTGCCTATCCTCGTGCTGGTAGCTCTTTTGTTTGTAACCATACGCACTTTTGGCAGCGACGCGTTGAGCGGCGGAAGCCAAGTCGTATTACTTACCACCACGGCGGTCGCCTCCCTTTTGGCCATGATCTTCTGCAAAGTCAAATGGCGTGATATAGAAGAGGCGATATGTAAAAACATATTGGGAGTGGCCACAGCTATAATTATCCTATTGTTGATTGGCGCTTTATCCGGTAGCTGGATGATCAGCGGTATCGTCCCGACCTTGATTTATTACGGGATGCAAATCATCCATCCGAGTTTCTTTCTGGCCTCTTGTTGCGTGATCTGCGCTGTCGTATCCGTTATGACCGGTAGCTCGTGGACTACCATCGCCACGATCGGTATCGCCTTGATGGGTATCGGTGAGGCACAGGGCTTCGCTACGGGGTGGGTAGCCGGGGCGATCATCTCGGGCGCTTATTTCGGGGATAAGATCTCACCGCTTTCGGACACGACGGTATTAGCCTCTTCCGTAACGCATACCCCTTTGTTCTCCCATATCCGGTATATGATGCTTACGACAATACCGTCTATGGTGATCACGTTGATTATCTTTACCATAGCGGGTTTTACGCATACCTCGAACGCATCCGGGCAAATAGCCGAGTTCGCCGCCTCGTTGAACGAAAGTTTTAATATCTCGCTCTGGCTACTGATCGTACCGGTGGTAACGGGTATATTAATCGCCAAGAAAGTACCGTCTTTGATCACCTTGTTTATCTCGACAGCGATGGCGGGGGTGCTCGCGATCTTTTTCCAGCCTCATTTATTGCAAGAGGTAGCGGGAGCGTCGGTAGCGGATGCCTCCTCCCTGTTTAAGGGATTATTCATGACATTCTACGGGAGTACCCAAATCGATACGGGCAACGAGGCCTTGAACAGCTTGGTCGCTACCCGGGGTATGGCGGGTATGATGAATACGATTTGGCTGATCATCTGCGCCATGTGCTTCGGTGGTTCCATGACGGCCAGCGGTATGCTGGAAAGCCTTACGTCCGTATTCCTGCGCTTTATGAAACGGAGGGTCGGCATGGTGGCGTCTACCGTATTCTCCGGTTTATTCTTGAATATCGTTACGGCCGATCAATACATATCTATTATCCTTACCGGAAATATGTTCAAGGATATCTACAAGAAAAAAGGATATGAGAGTCGCCTGTTAAGCCGTACGACGGAAGATTCCGTAACCGTAACGTCCGTGCTGGTACCGTGGAACACCTGCGGCATGACGCAAGCCACGATATTAGGCGTAGCGACCCTGACGTATCTTCCTTATTGCTTCTTTAACCTGATCAGTCCGTTGATGAGTATTACGATGGCCGCCATTGGCTTCAAAATAAAGCAACACCATGAAGAAGATCAGAGTATCATTGTTAACTAAAGTCGTTATCGCTATCGCCGCCGGCGTATTGTTCGGCCAGTTTTTACCGGGAGGAATCGCACGTATCTTTGTAACCTTCAATTCATTGTTCGGCAACTTCCTATCGTTCTCCATCCCTCTAATCATATTGGGGCTGGTGACTCCCGCTATCGGAGATCTGGGTAAAGGAGCCGGAAAGCTATTGTTGATAACCGCCTTGATCGCTTACGGTTCAACAGTCTTCTCGGGTTTCTTCACGTTCCTGAGCGGATCGGCTATATTCCCGCACATACTACCGACCAACACGGAATTGACGGCAATGGAGAATCCGGAAGATTTCATGCTGACACCTTACTTCGTGGTAAATATGCCGCCTTTAATGGATGTCATGACAGCCTTGCTGCTATCCTTTACGATTGGCCTAGGGCTTTCTAATATAGCGGGAACCACCCTGCGTGACTCTTTCACGGATTTCAAGGAAATTATCATTAAGCTAATCGAGGTGGTTATCATCCCGTTATTACCGCTCCGTATTTTCGGTATCTTCCTGAACATGACCGTGAGCGGACAAGTCATGAGTATTATCACGATGTTCCTCAAGGTTATCATAGTCATCTTTGTCTTACATGTATTATTGTTATTGATCCAATTCACGATAGCCGGAGCCATAGCCGGGAAAAATCCGCTCCGCCTCTTGAAGAATATGTTACCGGCCTACGCTACGGCTCTGGGGACCCAATCCTCCGCCGCCACGATTCCCGTGACACTGGCGCAGGCTGTCAAGAATGGCGTACGGGAGAATATAGCGATCTTTACCGTACCGCTTTGCGCCACGATCCATCTGGCAGGTAGCACCATGAAAATCGTAGCTTGCGCTATGGCTATCATGATCATGGCGGGAGAACCGGTTACCTTCTCCAACTTCAGCGGATTTATCATGATGCTGGGAATTACGATGGTAGCGGCTCCGGGGGTTCCGGGAGGGGCTATTATGGCCGCTTTGGGTATCTTGCAAAGTATGCTGGGATTCAATGAGACACTGCAAGCGTTGATGATCGCCCTTTATATTGCCATGGATAGTTTTGGCACCGCTTGCAACGTGACGGGAGATGGCGCTATCGCTGTCGTGGTGGATAAAATAGCCGGGAAAAACACCCCATAGTTACCTAGAGTAACAGGAAGCCATAAGCGCCTCCAAGGTATCGACCTCTTTTTCCCGCATCATCGTAAGGGCGATATGGGCACAGGCGTAAGCGTCAGCCATGGCGTTATGATGTCGGGTAAGGTCGTAACCGCAGTGGGCGGCTACTGTCTGCAACTGATGATTTACCAGAAATGGGTACATCTTCCGGGATAGACGGCAAGTGCAATAGAAGGGATATTTCGGATAGGCTAAGTCATACACCTCGTGGGCGGCTTTCAGGCATCCCTCATCAAACGGACTGTTATGGGCAACAAGGGGGAGATCCTTTAGTTTCGGGGCGATGCTTTCCCAAGCCTCCTCGAAACATAACGCATCATTCGTATCCTCAGCGCTCAACCCATGTATAGCCGTAGTCCAACGGGTATAGAAATTAGGGGTAGGACGTACCAAGGTATAAATGCTATCTACTACCCAGTCATCCTCCAATATGGCGATACCTATACTGCAAATACTGCTCCGCTTTCCATTAGCGGTCTCAAAGTCAATGGCTGCGAATCGTTCCATAGATAGATTACTAGTTTTTAATCCGTTTACTATTTATTTATTTGTAGAGACGGGGCGTGCCCCGTCTCTACAAATAACCTCTCATTATTTATGGCTCCAGTCCCTTGGCGCGGGGACAGGAGCTAGCGGTTTGCGTTCTTTTAATTGTTTCATGACTTCCTCGATAGCACGGTCTAATTGTTGATCCTCACCGTTCCATTCCTTGATGGGGTCGTTATCGATCAAGATATCCGGATCCACACCGTGGTTCTCGATAATCCAGTTGCCCGTCTTCGGATCATAACTCGTGAAGAAAGGCACACGGATATCCGTACCGTCCATATAAGGAAGCGGGCCGCTAATACCGATGATACCGCCCCAAGTACGGGTTCCAATCAATTTACCTAAGCCAAGCGCACGGAAGCCCCACGGGAACAAATCGCCATCGGAAGCGGAATACTTATTGATCAAGCAAACTTTCGGGCCAACCTGTACGGCATCCGGCACGGTCCCGATCAAAGAAGAACCCCGGCGCATCGTCAAACGATACGGCTCACGAGACAGACGTTCCAGAATCATCGGGGAGACATTTCCACCGCCATTCGCACGATCATCGATAATCAAACCTTTCTTATCCAATTGCGGATAGAAATAGCGAGAGAACTCATTCAAGCCTTCCGGCCCCATATCCGGAATATAGATATAACCGACCTTACCGTTCGTCGCCTTATCTACCTTCTTGATATTATCTTGGATCCAATTATAGTGATACAAAGAATATTCTTCCGCCAACGGACTGACCACGATCTTACGAGCCCCCGCCAACTGAGGCTTGCTATTCAAGGACAACTCGGTCGGAACGTTCGCCTTCCCGATCAACAACTTATACATATCGTTCACGCTATTCGCAGGAACCCCGTCTATAGCGACGATATACTCTCCAGCCTTCGCCTCAACACCCGGTTCTGTCAATGGAGAACGTAATTCCTTACTCCAAGAAGCCCCCGGCAGGATCTTTTCCAAGCGGAAGAAACCACTCTTATCCCGAGAAACCTCAGCACCTAGCAGACCCATCGATACCCGTTTAGGACTTTCCACCTCACCGGGGTTCACATAAGCATGCCCTACTCCCAGCTCGCCGATCATCTCGCCAATAATATAATTCAAGTCCAAACGTGTTTTCACGTAAGGAAGAAGGGCGGCGTATTTCTCCTTGATCGCCTTCCAATCCTTGCCATGCATATTCTCCAGATAGAAACCATCCCGGAAAGCACGCCAAGCCTCATCGAAGATTTGCGCCCATTCCTTCGTATAGTCTACCGTGATCTTCATATTCGCCAGATTAACCGGCTTACTTAAATCCGCTTTACCCTTCGGTATATCGGTTACGAATAGTTGATCGTCCTTAAAGAAAACAGCTTTCTTGCCAGCCGGATCAACCATCATAGCGGCATCGCTAACGGTTTCCTCTTTCTGTTTCTTCAAGTCAAACATCTTCATGCCGCCTTTCGTGAAATAATACACGTTCGTTCCATCGGAATAAAGATCGTAGTAATTCGATCCCGGCAAGGGGAGCTTAACGATTCGATCCGTGATACCCTCTATATCAATCTTTACGACCGGAGTAGAAGCCTCATTCTTTGTCTCGTCCTTTTTAGAGGCATCCGCTTTCGCCGGGGTAGATTCAATGGCTACCTCCGCATCCGTTTCCATAAACGGGGAAGCGGTATCCTTAGACAATAACGCCAGATATACGCCACCCATATTATTATACACATGATTCCATTCCGTTTGGCTATACGTAGGATTGAAATCACGGGCGGAAGTGAATACCAGATATTTGCCATCCGTACTGAATACCGGAGAATAAGACTCGTACCATTTATCGGTCACGGGATATTCTTTCTTACCCGCGATATCGTAGACATAGACGATCGAGAAATTATTATCGGACACACGGGAATAAGTCAACCAATTATTATCCGGAGAGAAACTTACGTTGCGGGCTTCACCTAACAGACTTTGTGAGATAGTTGTTAGCTGTTTGTTAGATACGTCCAAAAGATTGATACGATTTTTACGATCCGTATAGACAATCTTCTTGGAATCCGGACTCCACTGGAAAGTACGGATATACGTATCGTTATTCTT